>JAEEGL010050216.1_pt1 | contig 19328 bp, 11 predicted proteins | sample 9134231 | NCBI WGS metagenome assembly JAEEGL01 (sample SAMN16246548, study PRJNA631951) | gut metagenome | biome: gut microbiome; feature: rumen; material: fiber-attached | host: Bos | place: Iran: Karaj | collected 2018-10
CTCATTAATGAAAATATCATTTTCAGTAGGATGTTGAATATCTACACTTGCAGAAGGAACATACGCAGCTCCTGCCTTGGTTACAATATTCCCGGCACCCTCAGAAACTATCCATCCTTCAAACGCATGATTCTCGTCTGCAGGATTATATGCCATATTTACAGTATAACTCTGATTCAGAGCTTCACCCTGATCATTTCTTGTAATATCAACAAAATGCTCACCCAATGATACTCCATAGGTATCAATATAATTAATTCGATACTGCTTCAGGAACATTGCGTAATAAACAACTTCAGTTCCATCATTTAAAGGCGGAAGCATTTTTGCTACATCATCTCTTACATCTTTAATCGATAACCCTTTTGTTTCCTTTGTGTAGTCCTTATCAAGAGTCCATCCCTTAAAGGATTCGTCATCATTGAATGTTCCCACGCCGGGATCGTAAAGAACCTGCTCCATGTTGTCTCCTTTCTTGACATACATGGACGCAACTTCTGTTGTATCATTCATGAATTTTACAAGAACACGATAATCATCCGTCTGTCCTGCAACAATGTAAATTGAGAATTCATTAGAATCAAACTCTACTGCTTCAGTATTGCCTTCCGCATTCTCACTTACTTTTGCTTCAATCTGATCAACTTCACCGTCGTGATCGTGAAGAACTGTAACGTTCTCTTCTGTGATTGCTTCTTCTAGTGCAAGGCTTACATGAACATACTTCTGATCTGCAGGCTGAATTTCCTTACCTTCGAACATGAAAGTAATGTCAACACCCTTTGCAGTTGTAACCTGGTCACCAAGTTCTTTCTGAGCTGTTTCAAGAGCCTGGTCATCAGAAATAGCAGTAATGGAAACCTCTGTACCTGCAGGGAAGATACCTTCCTCAGCCTTAACAGAAACAACCATACCGCCTTCATGAACATCTTCAGCAGAAAGCTCAGGCATATCAACTTCGATGCCCTCTGCTGCCTTGAAGTTAGCTTTGAAGGTTGCATTCTCTTCTATATTAGAAGGAACAAATGTAACTTCGGTTGATACTTCATTGTCATTCGCATCTGTCCAGTTAACAAACTCATACTTGTCATTCCAAGGAGTTGCTGTTGAACCTTCAAACACTGCGCCTTCTGCGTTGAGGTCAATTGTCTCGGAAGTCTTGGAAACTGTACCACCCTTAGAAACAGTGTATGTAACAGTTACTTCTTTTACTTCCTTCTCTGCAGTTTCAGAAGTTTCAGCAGAAACCTCTTCTGTTTTTTCCTCTGCATGAGCTACTTCTTCAGCAGGAGCTGCATCCTCTGCAGGTGCTTCAGCGTTCTCCTGTGCAGGAGCTACTTCCTCTGCAGGAGTTTCGGTATTCTCCTCTGCGGGAGCTGCTTCCTCTGCAGGAGTTTCTGCATTCTCCTCTGCAGGAGCTACTTCCTCTGCAGGAGTTTCGGTATTCTCCTCTACAGGAGCTACTTCTTCTGCAGGAGTTTCGGTATTCTCCTCTACAGGAGCTGCTTCTTCCGCAGGAGTTTCAGCATTCTCCTCTACAGGAGCTGCTTCCTCTGCAGGAGCTGCCTCCTGTGTAGATTCTTCAGAGACGTCCTCCTGTCCCTGTTCATCACCAATACTCTCGGTGAAAAGGTCACTATAATCATCTTCTGTGGATTGTGAAACTTGCTCATCCGGATTCGGAATTGCTTCTTCTGAAGTAGCACTAACCGGTATACTGTTATAATCTGCGCCGCAGGTCGTAACCAATACCACAAGTGTCAGAAGAATCGCAAGTTTTCTCGCGATAGTCTTATGCATAGTCTTCCCCCTTCATAAAAAAATTTATATATTTTAATCAAAACTTCACAGATAAATTATACAAAATTATTACTTCCCTCAAGATACGAAATATGAATGAATCTGTTCATATTCCGTACTTGACAACTAGAATAATCTGTGATTTTTCTTCGTCTCTTGTGGTCAAAAAAAAGCACCCACAAGATATAGTCTTTAGGGTGCCCTTTAGTGAATTTTCAATCATACCATCTCTGCCAGTTTCATTTTCTGCTTTGCAACATACATTCTTGCGTCAGCCCGTTTGAAAACTGATTCCACATTTGCATCGGTTTCAGGATCATACTTGACCATGCCCTTTGCAATGTTTATCTTTTCCCATTCATTCTCAGTTTCTAAGTTATGGCGTTCAGCCTCAACATCGAAGTCTCTGAGAAGCTTGTAGCAGTTATCGTAATCATCGCCCTGGAGTATGACCACAAATTCATCTCCGCCGATTCTGAATACCGGGCTTCCTTTAAATATCCTACAGGTGAGGCGACATGCATTCTGAAGATAAATATTTCCACGCTCATGTCCGTAGGTATCGTTAATCTTCTTGAGGTTATTAGCATCAAATACAACTATGCCATATTCCTTCTCACCTTCCTGCATATCAAGCCTTGATGCAGCATCATCATATGCAGTCTTGTTTTTAACTCCCGTAAGAGAATCATGATATGCAAGTGAGTTCAGATCATCGATATGGTGCTTTAAGTGATGAACCATCTTCTCCATCGCATGAGTAAGATCTCCGACCTCATCCTTGGTCTCCTTAGGGAACTCTACTTCAAGCTTACCATCGTTGATCTCGCGAGCCACATGAGCCAGTCTCTTAAGCGGATCTGTAATTCTGCGGCTTACCATTATAGTAAGGAAAAGGAATGTAAACAGTACTATTATAGTAGAAACTATTACTCTTCTCATGAGCCTGTTACTCATGTACATAATCTCGCTCTTCGGAGCTGTTATGATAAGTCGCATTCCATTTGACAGCGTTCTGTATGAAAGCATCTTCTCTACCGATGCAAGTGTGTAGGATAAAGGAGTGTCTCCATTGCTCTCACTTTCGAAGGATAGATTCCCTGACATATCCATCTCTTCCATGGCTACGCCCGCTTCGTAATGCGGATTGTAATATACCTCGCCCTGATCATTTGCAAGGCATGCATAACCGGTGTCATAACATTTTATGGCTTTTACACGATCTACCAGTTCATGGAAATCAATGTCCATTCCGGCAATACCGATCAGTACTCCGTTTTCATAGAGAGGAACTATATAAGAAATAAGATCCTTATCTATATTTGCATTGTGATACGGCTCCATCCATGTAGGCTCACTATGCTGAACGGGAATATACCACCAGCCAACATGCTCTATATCATCTGCCGCAAATGCCTTTATATCTGTAGGCTGTTCAAAAAAGAACTCATCCTCCAGCGTATCTCTCCTGTAAAAAAGGCCACTGTCAGATGGCATAATCTCCGGATTATATCTCACATAATATGAAACTGTACCGGGAACATTCTCTGCTATATTTGAAAAAAGATTGGCAAGCTGCACGGTGTAGCTATCTCTGTAGGTATCATCGTTTGCAAGCTTTTCAACTGAAAAAAGACGCTCGACTGCATAGTCGGCAAGAATATTGACGGCTTCCTCTGTGTCTAACAGATTCCTATCGATTAAATTAGTCTCAGTCTGACAGGTAAGATTAAGTATCTGAGCTGAATCATAATCTCCTGCCTGCCTGAGGGTCAAAACAGCTGTCCCACCGACAATAGCAGCAACCATTAGGATAGCTATTGTCGTAAGCAGGGTTATCTTTTCCTGAATAGATTTCATTTTTCCCTCATTTTATTGCTATCCATCATGAAAATAACAAAGACAGCAAGCATAATTATTATCAAGAAGCTGTACAGAATCAATTCTAATGAAGTATCATTCTTTTTTATTTTATCAGATTTCGCAGTATTTTCATCATTTATTTCTACAGTTTCTCCAATATTTGAATCATCTGTAGACTCTTCTACTTCTTCTGATGTATCTACCTCTTCACCATCCTCATCTCTCTTGGCTCCGAGGACTGCTTCTTTTTCGCTTATTCTGAGTGTACCAGGGCGGAGCTCTACGTTAACAAATTTCTCTGTCACATTAAGTCCGCTGGGATCATAAATCACATAATCGGTAACAATATTGTTATTCTCCGCATTATCCTCAGGATAAGTTACGCTTCCTTCAGCAACTGCCTTGTAAGTAAAGCCTTCAGGCAGGCCCTGTGCAGTCACATCAATCTGCTCTGTCAGTGGAGTGCCATCAAATAATTTCTCTGCACTCGGCGCTGTAAAAATCACCTTATTGCGGTATACAAGCTGTGCCTTGGTTCCTATACCGCAGCAAGGGGACAGAATAATCACGCAAATGGCATACAAAAAACACAGATACGTGATTAGTCTGTTGCCCAAACTGTATTGTCTCATATCTCCCCATCACCTTCCGTCCAAAACTTTATTCAGGACTTCCGTACATAAAGTTACGCATACTATTATATCGGCTTTTTATGGATAAAATATTACGGAATATGAACAGTTTTGTTCATAATTCGTACTTGACAAACGTAATAATTGTGATATGGGGTATCAAAATCTTCCGTTTTTGTGATATGATAGAAATATAAATTTTCGAGGGGTAAAACCATGGCTGGTTCAGACATTTTGAAAGTTGCAATATGCGATGACGAGATGACTCAGAGGCGTCAGCTTCAATTCATTATCGACAAGAGTCGTCCCGGCACAGAAGTCAATCTTTTCGAATCCGGAGAGGATTTTTTAAATGCCTTCCGTCCCGGATTATATGATCTCATTTTCATGGATATTCTAATGCCCGGTATGGGCGGTATTGATGCCACAGGCAAGATCAGGAACATCGACGCTTCCGTACCTATAGTTTTTGCGACCTCCAGTAAGGATCATGCGATGGAGGGATATAAAAACAGGGTAATCAGATATCTGATGAAGCCCTTTGATCCCGTTGAGGTGGGCGAAGTATTGGAGCTCGCCGCCCAGATGAAGGGCACTCAGGGCGGTGTTACCGTAAGAATAAACGGAAAAGACATGACCTTTTCATTTGAAAAAATATGCTATGTCGAGCAGAGTTCACATACCCTGTACATGCACATGGCTAATGGCGCAACTCTTCAGCTTACCGGTAAGCTCGATAACATCGAAGCCCAGACGCCGGATGATTCTTTCCTTAGATGTCACCAGAGCTATCTGGTAAATCTTGCCCACGCAAAATGCGTAGACAGAGGTCTTCAGATATTTAAGATGAAGGATGGTGACACTGTCCACATCCGAAGAGAGAGCCTTGCAGAAGCAAACAGGATGTTGTCAGAGTACACCATGAAAAATCTCTGATCCTTCATCGTATTATTTTACTTAAGCTTCATCAATCATAGAAATAAGTACATCCACAAGAGCCGGATCAAACTGCTTTCCGCGGTTTTTTTCGAGCTCTTGTTTTATGCGCATAGGTGGCATAACAGGCGCATAAGGCCTCTCAGAAGTCATGGCATCATAGGCATCGGCAATTCCGATAATCCTGGCTTCAACAGGAATCTCCTCGCCTGCAAGACCGTCGGGATAACCGGTACCATCATATCTTTCATGATGCCATCTTGCACCCGTGGCAAGTCCCGGCATCTCTGATATATTCCTCAGGATTTCATAACCGATTATAGGATGCTGCCTTACAATCTCAGCCTCATCCTCAGTAAGTCTATCGGGTTTTCTCAAAATTTTTTCAGGAATAATGAGTTTTCCTATATCGTGCACAAGTCCCATGTAGTAAATATTTTGCTGCTCGCTTTCGTTTTTACCAAGTCTCCTTGCAAGCTCTGAGGAGTATTTTGCAACCCTCATGGATCTGCCTGGGTTGTTTATGTCTCTGGAATCAACGGTATTTGCCAGGGCAAGAAGTATCTGCGCAGGAAGCCCTGTCCCCATACCCTGCTGCCTTGCAATATCCTCAGTATCTATCTGCTCTTCCTGAGTATATTCCTTAATTCCATCAAGTAGCTCCTCACTTAATTTATTAAAATGCTCAAAGAGGGCAGGATGTCCTTCACGAACAGCCTCAGTTTTTCCTTCCTTAATTGCATCTTCAAGCGCCAGTGCCTCTTCTGAAAGCATGTCTGCGCCTATGGTCTTAGCCGTGCTCTTTAAGGAATGCACGGAGATAAGATAAGCTTCGAAATCATCATTTTTGAGAAACTCCGACAGCTCTTCTCCCTTATTACTCTCAGCAAACATCTGTATTTGGGATATATAAAAATCCTCATCTCCCATACAGAAACTAAGTCCGTTCTCCACATTGAGCTCAGGGAAAACACTTGCCATATCCTTTTTAGATGGCACCACCGGCTGTACAGGCTTATCGGATGCAGGAGTCTCCTGTATCCTGGACGTCTTCTCCTTTTCCATGTAAAAAAGATGCTCAAGAGATGCTCTCTGCTCTATCAGATTAGAGGGCATTATATCAATAAGAAGACTATAGAGCTTGTCAGCCACAACAGGCTTGGTCAGGTATGCATCAAATCCAAGCTCCTTAAAGCGTTCCTCATCGCCTCTTAGTCCACCTGCAGTCAGCATGATAACAGGTGCATCCTTGCTAAGGCGTTCCTCTCTCATTATGCTCAGCGTCTCTACGCCGTCCATTATTGGCATCATATGATCCATAATCACAAGATCATAGGTCTTTTTCCTTAGTCTCATGAGAGCCTTCTGCCCATCTACCGCAGTATCGATCTGTGCTTCTGTCTTATTCAGGATTTTCAAAATAAGGTCCACATTCATTGCATTATCATCTACTACAAGAACCTGAGCCTTGGGCATTATAGGCACGATAGTTTCATCAATGTCCGTATCCAGCAGTGCCGAATAATCAAAAAACTTGCTGACATCAACATCCTCCCCCGGGTCCTGTGCGATCAGATTAAGGAGGTTATTGAAAAATGCAAGAAGTGTCTCCCCTGCACCCTTTATTTTTGATGCATACTCAGAAATCCTCGCATCGTTGGTATTTTCCAAAATCAGGTTATCAAATCCGAGAATCGAATTAATGGGTGTTCTTATTTCATGTGACATCTGGGATAGGAAATCATTCTTAGCTTCATTTGCTTCCTCTGCCCTTTTTCTTGCTTCCGAAGCTTCCTTCTGAGCAGATTCGAGCTTACCGATTGTCTTTTCAAGTCTGTGATAATCAGGTGTTTCCAGCGTGAACAACAGGATAATAAGCGCTACCGAGGCAGCAAAGAATATCAGCATAACATTCCTAAGCCACAGCATCTGGACCATATACATCACAACAACCATTAGTGTGGCCACAGCAATACTAAACAGCTGCAGAATTGTATATCCCTTCCGGTTTACGACTACAAATCCTGTAGCAAGCAGGATATAGTAGCAGGGAAGAAGCAGCGAGCATGCAAGGAACATCATGCCTGTAATGTAGGTTCCATCCTCCATGCATATGAATACATTTCCGGTGTATACGTTCTGAACCATCATAAAGCATTGAGTGATTATGACGGCCAGGTTGATTTTATAAAGAAGCGTTTCCTTTATATCCACCTTGGCTGCTGCAACTATGTATTCTGCGTAGGAATTGGCTGCAACAGTTGCCGAAAGAATGTTTAATGAATGCATGATGTAATGGCCTGCAACAGGTACCATACCGGCGTACATTTCTGTTGCTACGGTTGCAGTATCTATCACAGTCGCTGCCATGAGACAGTATGCAAACCTTCTGAAGGCCTTTGTGATCTGGGAAGAGTCTGTATATGTCATGGTTAAGAATATGCAGATTAGGATGTCGTACAGGATTGCAGACAGTCCGAATGATAAATTGTGTAGAAGCATGTTCCCCTCATCCGCCCTACGGGCACCTTCCCCCCAAGGGGAAGGCTTTATTTATTTCTCTCCGAAAGATTACTTTAATTATTCTCTCCGAAAGATTACTTTAATTATTCTCTTCAAAAGATTGCTTTAATTATTCTCTTCAAAAGATTGCTTTAATTATTCTCTTCAAAAGATTGCTTTAATTATTCTCTTCAAAAGATTGTTTTATTATTTCTCTCCATTAACTGCTTTATTTCTCTCAAAAACAGCTATATTTCTCATAAAAAACTCATTAGTAATTCCATAAGCGCCAAACGTTAAGTATATAGTGCAATTGCTGCCTTAAGCATATTGAATTCAATAGGTTTTTCGAGATAGTTTATGAAGCCGTTCTCTTTTAGGTATCCATCCTCGAAATCAGATTCGTGCCCCATAACGATGGCGGCTGTCTCGGTGTTTCCTCCGGGATTTTCCTCCAAGATAATGCGTCTTAGCTCGGCAGCGGTTCCTTCAAGCATGTAGGAATCAATGAGTATCAGGTCATATTTTTTCTCGGAGAGCTTCACCTTTGTTTCCGAAAAGCCGGCTGCATCATCAATTTCCACGTCTTCTATTTTTTTAGCAAGCTCCGATATAAAAAATCTCTCCGTCTCGGAATCATCTACTACCAATAATTTCTTACTCAATTCATTTCACCTCACACTATCCCCTTATTTATGGCCTCAGACAGTGCGTCTCTCTCTGATACAAACGCGCCTATTCTCTCGCGTAAAAGCTCGAATTCTTTCTTTTGGCACAAGTTCTCAAGCTTGTCTGCGATTTTCACCAAGTTCTCAGCTCCTATAAGCATCGCCTTGTCGCGCTCTGATCTTATTCTCGCGAGGCTCTCTTCATAATCACCATGCCTTATGGCTGCTGAAAGTTCTGAGCTGACATCTTCTTTTGCGTATATTTCCAGTATCTTTTTATAAAGTTTAATATCATGAAGCAGATATTCTCTGGAATCAGCCACTCTTACCATGGGTAGTTTTTCCTGGAGGCTCTCCCATGCGCTAAGCTCCATCTCGCCACTTAGCATTTTCCCTTTTCCTGATAAGAACTGCTTCAGAATATCAAGCACCATATCCTCGGTAAAGGGCTTTGTGAGATATGCTGCAAAGCCTTTGTTTAAATACTCCTCATCCTGACCTGCTATGGCATTGGCCGTAAGCATGATAACCGGGGTATTGTCACAGAGCTGTTCATCTCTAAGCTGTTTTAATGCTTCAACACCGTCCATAACAGGCATCAGATGATCCATAAAAATGAGATCATATCGGAATTTCCTTACCTGCATAACCGCCTGCTGCCCATTAGCCGCTGTATCTACAGTAAATCCCATTGGTGTCAGCATTCTCACCATAAGATCAAGATTCATGGGAGTATCATCCACAACCAGAATTCTCATCTCGGATGCGCCGATAATTTCCGACCTCTCAGAATTTCCATCGGAATCAAGGAATTCATTTTCATCCGTTCTCTCTATCAGCTCCGCCATGGAAGGAAGACGCCTTGGACCGTTTTCATCCGCTTCCTCCGACACATAATTAAGGACGTTCTCAAAGAAAGTAAGAAGGCGTTTTGCTGAAATCTTAACTCGTCTCGTATACTCCTTGGTAGACTCCTCCTCTGTATCCGCAAGAATCAGATTGGAATATCCCATAATCGCATTAACAGGAGTTCTGATATCATTGGACATCTGCGCAAGGAACCTTGACTTGGCATGACTTGCTTCGGTCGCTCTAATACTTGACGCCTCAAGCTCCCTTTTGGAAACAGACAGTTCCTCGAGAGTACGTCTAAGCTGTGCATAGTCCGGTGTCTCCAGAGTCAGGAACATTACAAGCATTGCAAGGGAGGCAACAAAAAACGTAACTAGGAGATTTTGATAGAAAAACATCTGAACGCCATAAAGAATCACAACAAATGAAAAGGTCACAGCAAGGGCATATTTCATGTTTCTGGCGTAGCTCTCACTGTGACTTAGAATAAATACACCTCCGCACATAATGTAGTAAAGCGGATATGCATAAACAACCATCATAAACAGCGGCCCTGTTGCCAGGTCACCGTTTGGAAGGTATGAAAAAACTGTTCCAAAAAATATATTCTGGAACATAATAAGCGCATAAATCCCCAGAAGCACGCGGTTAATGAAAGCACCTGTGGTTCTGTTGTACTGCTCGCCGACATAGGAAATAACATATCTCACAAACTGAAAGGCACCAAAGGTTGCGGATACGTAATTTAGCGTGTTCAAAAGATATCTCGGAAAAACAGGCACCACATTTCCAAGGCTTATGGCAATTGCATTTATAACATCGAGAACCGTTCCGCAGAGCACAAGAAAAGAAAAGAGTTTAAACTCCCTGTTAACTCTTGTGTTGTCCTTGTAGCGCAAAAGAAAGAACACAAACAATATAAAGTCCAGCGGTATCACCGCCAGTTCAAGAAAAATATTGTACTTAAGAATCAATTCAAAGACTCCCTCTGAGACAAAATCTTATATGCTTCCTGAAGCTTCTCCTCCGTTGCAAGAATCGGAATTCCTGCCTTTTTCCTCTTATTTGAAGATGAGCTTTTTTTCTTTATCTTCTCATCCGGAAGATACCTTAGAAGTATGGCCTCAATCTCTTTAAACACAACAGGTTTAAGGAGATAGTCCGTAAAGCCCTGCTTTTTATATACACTCCTTACTTCCTGACGTGAGCCGGCAGTAAGTGCGATACAGGTTGTATTAGAATTAATACCATCTGTATTTTTAAGCATTGTGGTCATTTCTTCACCGCTCATTCCGGGCATCAGAAGATCTATGAAAATCATGTCATACTTATTTCTCATTGCAAGCTCAAGTCCCGTTGTAGCAGAAAGTGCTGAATCAACCTGAATTCCTGTGCCGTTGAGAAGGCTCTCCATAACTGCCAGATTTAATTCTGCATCATCAACAATAAGCACTCTGGCATCCGGTGCTGTAAAACTGATCTTGAAGTGATTCTTATCCATTACGCTTCTGGCATAACTCTGCTCGAAGTCTCCGATAGGCTCACTCCCCACTACCTTTTGCTTTATTGAAAAATGGAAATTACTTCCTTCACCATAGATACTTTCAACCTTTAGCTCTGAATCCATAAGTGCAAGAATCTGCCTTACTATGGATATTCCAAGCCCGCTTCCCTCTATGGTCTTTATCTTATCTTCTTCGATTCTCTCAAAAGGTTTGTAAAGACGCTGCAAATCTTCTTTTTTAATTCCTATACCGGTATCTCTTACGGCTACCTTGAGAATTATCTCCTTACCATCGCTTCCGGCCTTGGATTCTTTTTTTTCATAATCAACAGAAAAATCTATCTCACCCTCTTCGGTATATTTCACAGCATTGGTGAGAATATTTGCTATACACTGCTTTAGTCTTTCCGCATCGCCATATAGTCTGCGGGGGATATTTTCATTAACATAACCCTTAAGGTCAAGTCCCTTCGCCAGTGCTCTGGGGCGGATAAGACTCATCATATCCTCTATAACCACACTCAAATCGTACTCAGTGGGGAACAGTTCCATCTTGCCCGCTTCAATTCTGGAATAATCAAGTGAATCATTGATAAGGGAGAGCAGGGTATTTCCGGCAGAACGAATATTGTAAGCATACTGCCTGAGCGCAGGATCATTGTACTCTCTGAGTATAAGTTCATCGTATCCGAGAATCGCATTTATGGGTGTTCTGATTTCGTGAGACATGTTGGCAAAGTATTCCATACGTCTTCTGGCATCTTCCTCGTCATGGAGCTTTTGCTTCCTTAAGACATCGTAAGCAGAGTCTCTCTGGCTCGACATATATACGTATCCTGCGAGCACAAGGAAAAGGGCAAAAAGGAGCGTAAAGAACAGAACCCACAAAATCTCCCATCTGTAGGCGATTGCAACTCCGCCAAGGAAGAGACTTATGAGCATTAGTACCACATATAATATGAACTTTACACGATGCGCGGTTGTTTTCATTTCCCCTCATCCGTCAGCTTCGCTGACACCTTCTCCCCAAGGAGAAGGCTTTATTATTTCATCAGCTTCTCACACAGGAGATTTTTATCATTATTTTCTCACATATGAGAAGGCTTTATAGTATTATTCCAGTTCATACAACGTAGAATATTTCTCTTCAAGATAGTCAAGAAAGTCGTCTGCTGTAAAGTTTCTGCCTGTGATGTCCTTTATCCACTCTGCAGGAGAAAGTCTGTCAGCCTTTTTGAATACGTTCTCGGTCATCCAGCCGTTTATGGTTGCAAAGTCGCCACTTTCAACTGCTTTGTCGATATCTATCTCATTTTTCATGCGGTTGTAGTACATGGCGTTGTACATGTTACCCATGGAATAAGTGGGGAAGTATCCGAATCCTGATGCCCAGTGAACGTCCTGAAGAACACCTTCTCTATCAGTCTTGGGTGATACTCCCAGATACTCCTCGTATTTTTCTCTCCATCTGCGGGGTATATCCGCGATGTCTATGTCTCCGCTTATTATTTCTTTTTCAATCTCATATCTGATTATGATGTGGAAAGTGTAGGTAAACTCATCAGATTCCGTTCTTATAAGGGAGGGCTCTACCACGTTAATTGCCTCGTAGAATTCCTCCTCTGACACTCCCTCCATAACCTCAGGGAATATCTTGCAGGTCTTGGGATAAATCAGTTTGATAAAGCTTCTTGAACGTCCGATTCTGTTCTCATACATTCTGGAAACTGACTCATGCATTCCAAGAGTTTTTCCACCTTCAATGAAATGATCATAGTTCTCTCCGGGCTGATACATCTCGAATAAAGCATGTCCTCCCTCATGGATAATGGAGTACATACTTGCTGCAAAATCTGTGGGATAATAATGCGTCGTTATGCGGATGTCATTCTTACCCATCCAGTCTGTAAAGGGATGCTCGGAAGTAGAATATGCACCTCTTGTAAGATCATATCCGATTACGCTGATAAGATAGTCGGTCATCCTTCTCTGCTGCTCTTCAGTAACTTCCTTGTGCATGAAATCTGTGCGGATTTTCTTCTTGCTGCTCATGATTTTCTTAAGAAGCGGAACAAGTCTCTCCTTACAGTGTTCAAAACATTCATCCAGCTCTTCTACCGTAATTCCCCGCTCATAGTCATTTATAAGCTGACCGATTACATAATATTTGTTTGACGGATCAAGGCTGGGAGCCTTATTGCCATCAGTTGGTGCTTCGGCTGCAATGTCCTCCGGATCGCGGAGCTTTACCATCTCAATGTTGGCATCTCTTACCTTTTTAAGCGAGTCTGCAAACATTGAAAAATCGGAATTCTTTCTTGCAGCTGACCAGTCCACAAATGCCTTGTTCATTATTCTTGAAAACTCAAGCTGCTTCTCTGCAGTAATATTCCTGGTCTTTGCATAATCTCTGTGAAGCTGCTCTGCACAAACTCTGTCAAACTCCTCAAGCTCGTCTCTGTGATCGTAGAGATAGAGCATCGCATCCTCAAACTCAGCCTGTTTCTGAAGCTTGAATACCTGATTCTGTAAAAATGCAGTGATTTCTCCCTGCTCCTCCATACCTTTTTCAGGGCAGATTGTCTCCTGATCATATGTTAAAAGGCGGCTTGCATGGGCATACATCTCTGCCTCCTTGAGCACAGCCTGCACGTAGTCTAATTTCTTTTTGGTTTCTGAATTCATTGGTTGTATGTACCTTTCTTATTTTTATAATTTTACATGTATTTGTTTTTTAATTACGCTGTCATTAGTTATTCAACTTTTATTTGTGTTATACTCTATGTTTTGATCATCTGCACCATTTACTCCGAAATCCGGTAGCCCTTTTCATCAAGTACAGCTACCGCCTTATCAAATTCCTCTTTTTTCACAAGAATATAGTCTGTGTTATAGGTTGATATTGCAAATAACCCTATATTGTTTTTTGCAAGCGCCGTCGATATCTTGGATAAAATCCCTATGAGTGAGAAATCAAGCTTCCCCTCGATTCTGAGGGCCTTGAACCCGTCACTTCTGTCAGTAGTATTCTCCGGAACATCATCAGTCTCACAAACAACCGAGATTTCTTCATCAGTCTTACTTATGAAAACATACTCTCTGTCCAGGTTTACCTTACTCAGATCCTGAACCTTACATACTGTGAAGTCTTTATCTATTTTCTTAAGTTCCATGAGAACCCTCCTTTAAACGGATTTGATAATACTTATACTTATTATTTTAACATAAATTATGTTCTACACATAAATTTCCCTCATTTCAGTAAGCTGACCCAACCGCTTTTATAAGTAGCTTTATTTCGTGTGCAATAGTAATATATAAGAAAAATGAAAACTCAAAAGAGAAAATCAATGTCAAAATCAATCACAACTTCTAATACAAAATTAAAAATCTGTATGATTGTTCAGGATCCTAATGTAAAGGGCGGCATCGCTGCTGTCACAAGCGGCTATTACAACAGCCGTCTTGAAAAGGATTTTGATATAACCTATGTCGAATCCTACTGTGATGGTTCAAAGTTCACCAAGCTTGCTAAGGCTCTTAAGTGTTACCGCGAATTTCATCACATTTTAAGGGCAAACCGCCCGGATATAGTTCATGTACACTCATCCTTCGGACCCAGTTTTTTCAGAAAATATCCGATAATTCAGATGGCATATAATGCAGGGATTCCAATCGTAAACCACATCCATGGCTCTGCCCTTGATGACCTCTACACTAACGCTCCTACCTGGAAAAAACGTATGGTAGAAAAAAGCTATGGTCAGTGTACAAAATTGATTGTTTTATCCGAAGAATGGAAAAGAAAAATATCGGCAATCGTACCTGCGGAAAAAATAGAGGTTGTACCAAATTACAGTGTTATTGTTCCTGAAATGATTTCCGAAAAAGCAATGAAGGAACGCTTTGACAGAAAGCAGATATTATATCTGGGACGATTTGATGAGCTGAAGGGGGTCGTTGATATTCCGGCTATTGCAGATAAGGTAACGAAGGTATTCCCCCAGGCCAAATTCATTCTTGGCGGAACAGGAGAAACACAGCCAACAGAGGCTGAAATAAAAAGACTACATCTCGAAGACACTGTCATACTCCCCGGATGGATACGCGGTGATGAAAAGCAAAAGCTTCTAAGAGAGAGTGCTATTTTCCTTCTTCCGTCCCATATGGAAGCCATGCCGATGTCAATCCTTGAAGCCATGGGCTATGCTCTTCCCATCGTGTCCTGCGAGGTAGGCGGCATTCCTCAGGTTGTAACCAAGGATGTAAACGGAAAACTATACCGCCCTCAGGATGTTGACGGAATGGCAGACGGCATCATCTCATATTTCTCTGACAAAGCTTCCTGGGAAGAAGCAAGCAGACAAAGTCTTAAGCTCGCTGATGAGGGATATAGCTTTGAGACGCACTTAAATAAACTCGAAAAAATATACAGAACTGTTACAGGTGATTTATGAAAATAACCGGTAAATCCAATTGCCGATGAGTGTCACCCTGTCCGGTCCATTTTATAAAGAACTTCAGGAAAACTGCAAAATGGAACGGACAGATTGTGCAACTATTTTTATCAGGAATAAGTAACCGGGAATCTGAACTTCAATTCACCCTCCCGGAATCTTAAATCTCCCGAGGATGAATATGAGTAACTCTTAGCTTCTTCATTCCAGGAAAGCTCTGTTATACAATACTCTCCATTCTCATAACCATAGCCATCTCCTGCATCTTCATAAAGTCTGAATTTCGCATCAGCTCCCGGATATATCAAAGCTTCTATGCACTCACCTTTCATAGCATCAGTACATCCTTGTGGTTTCTTGGTTGGAATTATAGAGCCCGCCTTAACGAAAACAGGAATTCTGTTTATAGGGCACTGATATTGGATTGTCTGACCGCCCTCATAATACTTGTGGAAAGAAGCACTCCCAGATTCCTCAGTATAATTCTTGCTGGCAGGATTCAGTCTGTTCATATCATCTTCAATCAACTCTCCCAAAGTAAATTCATACCATCCGGCGCCTTTAGGAAAATAAATACTGCGTGTATCTATATCACTCTCTGAAGAGTTCTCTTTACCGCATTCATCCTGCACACCGGATTCTTCAACTATAGGGCACACCATAAGACTGTCGCCCAGCATGAATTGATCCGAGATCCCTACTGCTTTTTCATCATTATTAAAATCAAACATGAGCGGCCTCATTATCACGCCGTCTTCCAAATGGGCGAAGGCACCAAGTGAATATATGTAAGGGATCAGCTTATAGCGATTCCTTATGGTCTCGCATATCGCTTCGTAATACTTATCTCCACTCTCTCCAAATGCCCAGGGTTCTCTTTCCACATCAGTTCCATGAGCTCTGAAAACCGGCAAAAATGCTGCATATTCAAACCATCTTACATATAGCTTTTTGTACGCATTATCTATTCCTTTTGAATAATCGCCATCCCAATACCACTGAATACCCTTTTTCACGAAAAAAGCACCCGTATCCAGTGTCCAATAGGGCATACCACTTGCGGCCAGCTGAAGGCCTACTCTCACCTGCTTAGCCAGGGTATCCCAGCTGGCAGAAATATCTCCCGACCAAAGAATAGTTCCATACTTCTGGCTCCCTGCCCAACCACTTCTTGTAAGATTCACAACGCGCTTGGCTTTACTGCTGTTTCTCTGGCCGTCCCAAATTGTCTGCGCATGATACTTACTAAAGGCATTAGCCTTTTCAAGCGGCATTATGTTAGAAGCATTTTCCCTGAACTCAAAATATTTCTCACTATCAGCAGGTTCAATACTGTGTTCCCACTCAGGAGTTATGGGTTCACTTGAATCGCACCACCAGGCATCAACACCGCCCTGCCAGAGACTCCGCTCAACCTGTGACCAGTACAAATCTCTCGCTTCTTTTGAAAAAGCATTATATATACTCATTCCCGGAAGGAGGAGTCCTCTCTCTTTAAACTCTCTGTTATTTTCCGTGCCCTCACTCATATTAGGCCAAATGGACATCATGAAATGTATTCCACTTTCATGAAGCTTGTCAGTCATCGCCTTTGGATCGGGGAATCTCACCCTATCAAAGCTCTTCTGTCCCCACTTTCCATCTTCCCAACTCATCCAGTCAAGGACTATACAATCCAAACCGATATCTCTTTTTCGAAATTCATCAGCAGTCTCCAGAATCTCAGCCTGACTTTTGTAACGCTCCTTTGACTGAACATAACCGCAGGTCCACATAGGAAGCATCGCAGCCTTTCCTGTCAGCCATCTGTAGTTTTTCACAACATCAAAAAGATCATTCCCAAAAAGGAAATAGTAGTCGAGGTAATAATCCGCCTCAGTCTGAATAAAGGCCTTGTCCGCAGTTTCAGAGAACATGATAAGTGACTCTGTACTAAAGAGTAATCCATAGTTTCTACTGGAGATCATCATGGGCAAAGCAATTTTCCTATTTGCCTGATGCACATAGTAGGTGCTGTTTCTTAAGTTCCACTCACCATTTTCACCCTGCCCAAATCCAGTCAGAATTTCCTCATCGTCGAATTCAAAATAAGTTCTGGTTTTATAAGCTGTCCCATACTCTTCCCGGTCAGCTGCCTTTACCTTTTTCTTAACTCCGTCAGCGGTGACGATTTCCTCAATTTGTGCATTATCTGCATTTACCATCCTGTAAAGGGAGATTTTCTCAAGTTCCCTGGGATGGCTTATCCTTTCAGAGAGCAGGAGTTCACCTGCTGTATTATAAAAAGATATCGCACCGACGGTCTTGTCTATACGTACTTCACCCTCATGAGTTATTATTCTGACATAACCCATACAATTATCAGTGTTGCTTGTTCCGTTTTCGCAGTTTATAGTCTTAGTATTATCAAAAGCTGCTCTCTCTGCCAGCGTATACTCAATACTTCCCGTATAATCTGCAAAATCCTCTCCCTGCTCCTTACAGAACTCGCCATCGCACGAAAAGGAGACTCTTACTATTCCGCCCTTCTGCGGAATAACGCGAAGAGTCCCTGCTTCCGACTCCATAAAAACGACACCGTTATTCTCATAAACCTTAGAAATACTTCTGTCCTTATCCGGTATTACATCCATCATAACTTAAGCACCTGCTCTTCCCCGTTGACGCAGACAACTAATTCTGTCTGTCCATAGCTTGGATTTTCTGAATTTGAGGATGCACTGCCCTTGGAGCTTGTATCTTGATTCACCTGGCTTGCATCTTGGTTTAAATCATCTTTACAGAATTTTCTGCGTTTAATCTCCCAACTCGTCACTTTCATATCCTTCCATTCCATGGAAAGCTCAAGCCCTCCTCTTAGGCACACTCCGCTTACACTACCTTCTGAGAAAGCCTTGGGAAGTGCCGGCAGGAGCTTTACATGACCATCTCTGCACTGCACGAGCATCTCCAAAATTGCAGCGGAAGCCCCAAGATTTCCATCAATCTGAAAAACTGCTCCTGCTCCATAAGGATGATTGTCCATGAGGTTATCAAAAGTTCCCTGACAAAGCAGAGCTTCCAGATTTTCATAAACCTTTTCACCCTCAAGGAAATGTGCCCAGAGTCCAATAATCCATGCCCTCGACCAACCTGTGTGGCCTCCTCCGTTGGCAAGTCTTCTCTCTAATGTTACTCTTGCTGCATCCATAAGTTCGGGCGTCTTTTCATAACTTATCGAGCTTCCGGGATACACTCCGTAAAGGTGGGAGATATGTCTGTGTCCGGGCTCAAGCTCGTCGTAATCTTCCATCCACTCCTGGATCTGGCCATATTTTCCAATTTTGATTTTGGGGAGCCTTTCTAGAATTTTCCGGGCCTTTTCTGCTGCTTTCGCATATATTCCGGGAGATTCTATAGCTTTTCCAGTACAAGCCTTCTCCTTTGGTGAATTCTCTTCTCCCGCATAGCCAGCACCGTCAAGAACTTCACATGCAGCTATATACCCATTTAGAAGTTCTGTCAGAATCTCTATGTCCATGGTTGCTCCCTCACAAAGGCAGCCTCTTGTTCCGTTCTCCATAATATATACATTTTCAGGAGAAACAGAGGGCGATGTTACAAGCTCTCCCAACTCATTTTCTATCAGGAAATCCTCGAAGAAATCCACACATTCAGTCATAACATCAAAGTTTTTCCGCAAGAATTCCTTATCCCCGGTATAGAGAAAATGCTCCCATATATGGGTAGTCATCCAGGCCTCTCCCATAACCCAGAAGCTTGCGGGAATATAGTGATCCTGCGGCGCTGTATCCGCATAAATATCAGAGTTATGATGAGCTACTGAACCCCTGCAGCCATACATTTTTCTAGCTGTCCTTTTACCGTTTTCGCATACTCTTTTCAAGAACTCGAAATATGGCATATGACATTCAGATAGATTTCCGCTCTCCGCTATCCAGTAATTCATCTCCGCGTTTATGTTTATCGTAAATTTACTGTCCCAGGGCGGGGTCATGCTGTTATTCCATATCCCTTGCAGATTCGCAGGAAGACACTTACCACGGCTGGATGAAAAAAGGAGATATCTTCCGTACTGGAAATAAAGCGCAAAAAGGTCCGGATCCTTTTCTCC
>JAEEGL011705036.1_pt1 | contig 19328 bp, 24 predicted proteins | sample 9134231 | NCBI WGS metagenome assembly JAEEGL01 (sample SAMN16246548, study PRJNA631951) | gut metagenome | biome: gut microbiome; feature: rumen; material: fiber-attached | host: Bos | place: Iran: Karaj | collected 2018-10
CTTAAGGTGATAAAGGAGCTCTGCGGTTCTGTCACGAAGGAGGAGGCCGACCTTCTATACATCGCCCTTTCGACCGACACCGGCTGCTTCCAATACGGTAATACGAACGCCGATTCGTTCAGAGCGGCAGCCGAGCTATGCGAGCTGAACGCCGACGTCGCGGCTCTCAACCATCTGTTCTTCCGGACGTTCTCCAAAAAACGAATAGCCCTTGAGGGCGCGGTGATGTCATCGCTCAGAAGCTATTCCGACGGTAAAATAACGATGGCTGTAATAACCCGCAGTATGATCTCCGAGGCGGGAGCGGGAGACGACGATATGGACGATCTCGCCGCCCTGCCCGGACGTGTCGCCGGTACTCTCGTATCAGTGACCGTCAGGGAGAACGACAGAGGTTATTCCAAGCTTTCTCTTCGTTCGACCGGTGAGGTCAACGTATCCGATATCTGCTCAAAATTCGGAGGCGGAGGTCATGCAATGGCTGCCGGCTGTGAAATTGAGCTTGTCCCTGAGGAAGCGGCAGAGGTGATCCGTGCGGCTATTGAGGAAGCGCTCCCGTGAACGGAATAATAATCGTCGATAAGCCGGAGGGCTGGACAAGTCAGGACGTCTGCTCAAAGCTGCGCGGATTATTCCGGGAAAAGCGCGTCGGTCACGGCGGCACTCTTGATCCGATGGCGACGGGGGTTTTGCCCGTTTTCCTCGGCAGAGCGACGAGAGCGGCTCAGTTTTCCGAAAACTCGGAGAAATCCTACGTCGCCGGTATGCGTCTCGGTATAACCACCGACACTCAGGATACCACAGGCAGAATTATGTCGGAGCGTCCGGTTTCGGTCACGAAAGATGATATTCTCTCACTTCTTCCCTCTTTTACCGGAGAGCTAGATCAGATTCCTCCGATGTACTCAGCCGTCAAAATTGGCGGGAAGAAGCTCTATGAGCTTGCGCGGAAGGGCCAGGAGCTTGAGAGAACGCCGAGAAGGATCAATATCAAGTCGCTTGAATTATCTCAGTTCAGCGGCTCGGATTGCGTTATCTCCCTTACCTGCTCAAAGGGAACTTACGTCCGAACCCTTATAAACGACATAGGCGCAGTTCTCGGATGCGGCGCCGCCATGTCGAGCCTGCGCCGCACTTCGGCAGGAGGCTTTTCTATCGAAAGTGCAGTTCCGCTTGAAACGCTCATAAATGCCGACGGGGATAACCGTCGCCTTTTCGTCCGTCCGACTGACAGCATTTTTTCCTCTTACCCTGCCATTCGTATCGAAGGTCGAGCGCTTTTGCGCGCGCTGAACGGCAACGAATTCAGCGTCGACGCACCGGACGGACAGTTTAGGATTTATTCCAATTCCGGAGATTTCATTCTCTTCGGCGAGTGCAGGAACGGCATAATGAAAACGATAAAAAGTTTTTTTGAGGTTTAGACTGTATGGAGCGAGTTATAGCACTCGGTTTCTTCGACGGAGTACATATCGGGCACGGCGCTCTTCTGAAGAAAACACGCGAGATCGCAGCAAAACTGAATATCATCCCCTCGGTCATAACCTTTGACGTTCCGCCGATGAAGAACGTGGAGCTTCTGACCTCTCCTGCTGACAGAAAAGAACTGATATCTCAGCTTTACGGCGTCGACGACGTTATACTGCTTCATTTTGACAAGCAGCTTCGCAATACGGAGTGGTACGACTTTGTGACTGTGCTCCGCGATTATTACGGGGCGCGGCATCTCGTCGCAGGATACGATTTCCGTTTCGGAAGAGGCGGAATGGGAAACGCCGGCAGGCTGATTCAAAAATGCGCGGAGCTCTCTGTCGGCTGCGATATCATCGGAAAAATAGAGCTTTGCGGAGAAGCAGTCACTTCGACAGGAATACGGGAAATGATCAGGGCGGGTAATCTGGAGAAAGCAGCGCTGTTTCTCGGGCATCCGTTCTCACTGTCCGGATCAGTCTGCCACGGACGCGGTCTCGGTCACGCTCTCGGCGTTCCGACCGTCAACGTCAGCCCCTCGTCCGGTATGATACTGCCGCCGCACGGAGTCTACGTAACACGGACTCACCTGTCCGGCGGAGGCTCGTTTGAATCGGTTACTAACGTAGGCGTCCGTCCGACAGTTTCAAAAAGCGGGAGAATATCCGTCGAAACGAATCTGTTTTCGTTCAGCGGGGATCTTTATGAGGAACACGTCAGGATCGATTTTTTGAAATTTCTGCGTGAAGAGAGAAGCTTTGCCGATCTCGACAGTCTGAAAGCCCAGATCGAGCTCGACGAAAAAGCGGCAAAAGCATATTTTGAATAAAACGATCACCTCGCGGCATAATAACTGCGAGGTGATATTTTATGACTCAGAAAGAAATTCAGTACGTTGAGGACGCTCTCGGTCATTCAGAGTTCCTCAAGACCCAGGCTCAGACCGCAGTCGGGCAGCTAACCGACCCGCAGCTCAAGAACGAATGTCAGAAGCTCGTAGAGAAGAATAAGACCACCTTCGGCCAGTTCTTCTCTCTCGTTTAAGGGAGGTGTTGAAATGGACGACAAGTGCATTATGGAAAACCTGCTCCTCACCACAAAGGGAGCCTGCGACCTCTATCTTCACGGTGCGATCGAATCTCCTACGCCGAACGTGCATTCCTCCTTCAAGAACGCTCTTAACGACGCCCTTACAATGCAGGACAGCATTTATAAGGCAATGAGCGCAAAGGGATGGTACACGACCGACTCCGCGCCTCAGACAAAGCTCAACGAGGTAAAAACAAAGTATTCCCAGTCCGCAAACGCATAAAGGCAATCCGCCGGAGCACACTCGTGCTCCGGCGGATGCTTCATTATACCATTTTTGCGCTCATCGGACGGCCGGCAAGGATGTGGAAGTGGAGATGCGGCACGGTCTGTCCCGCCTCAAGCCCGGCGTTCGATACGACGCGAAAGCCGTTATCGAGGTGCTGCTCACGGGCTATATTAGATATTACGGTAAAAATGTGGCCGATCAGCGCCTCGTGCTCCTCGTTAAGCTCGGCGCAGGACTCGATGTGAGTCTTCGGAACTACAAGGATGTGCGTTGGCGCAAGCGGGTTTATGTCTCTGAATGCGAGGCAAATCTCGTCCTCGTAGACCTTCGTCGAGGGTATTTCGCCCTCAATGATATTGCAGAAAATGCAGTTGCGGTCAAGCATCTCTATACCTCCTCATACTATTCCCAGCTTGAGAGCGACAAAGTTATCCACCATGGCGAGAGCGTTATCAAGCATAAGAACGTTCTTTCCGCCGCCCATCGCGCTGTCGGGACGTCCGCCGCCCTTGCCGCCGCAGATCGCAGTCACCTGACGGATTATATCCCCCGCCTTGACTCCGGCTGCTATCGCGTTTTTGCCGCAGACCGCCTGGAAGGTTATCTTATCCTCCTCTGTTCCGGCAATAACGGCTACTATGTTCTCATCCCGGCTCTTTATATCGTCGCCCATCTTGCGAAGCTCGTCTGCGGTCACACCCGAACGGGCTATTGTGAGGACTCTGAGAGTTCCGACAGCCTTGGCAGACGCCATAAAGTCGGCTATCTCACCGGAGCGGAGCTTGTCCTTAAGGCTTTCAACGGTCCTTGAAAGCTTTTTCACCTCTTCGATATTGTTTCTGACTCTATCGAGAAGCTCCGCGGGACTCGTTTTAAGTGCGTCAGCAACAGTGAGAAGAGTATTCATCGCGTTCTCAAGCGTGTTATATACCTCAAAGCCCGTTACCGCCTCGATTCGGCGAACGCCCGAAGCAATCGAGGACTCGCTGACAATTCTGAACGGTCCTATCTTCGCCACGTTGTCAACGTGAGTTCCGCCGCAGAATTCGATCGAAAAGCTGTCGCCCATCGTGACGACTCTGACTATCTCGCCGTATTTCTCGCCAAACATAGCCTGAGCGCCGAGCTTCTTCGCTTCGGCAATCGGCAGCTCGCGTACTGTGACCGTGTCGCCGGAGAGTATCTCCGCTGCAACGATGCGCGCAACGCTCATAATCTCGTCGTTAGTCATTGCGGAGAAGTGAGTAAAGTCGAATCTCAGTCTGTCCGGCTCAACGAGAGAGCCAGCCTGATGTACGTGGTCTCCGAGAACCCGGCGCAGAGCTGAGTTAAGCAGATGCGTTGCGCTGTGAGCGCGCATAATAGCGGCGCGGCGGTCCTTGTCGTATGCCGCGGAAACAGTATCGCCAACGGTGAAGCTGCCGGACTTAACGACTCCGTGGTGCAGGTATTTGCCGCCTTTATCCTTCTTGACGTCAGTGACCTCAAATACAGAGCCGCCATTCGTAATAAAGCCGCGGTCTGCGACCTGTCCGCCCATTTCGGCGTACATAACCGTTCTGTCGAGTACGATAATCGCGGGAGCTCCGGCGATGATCTCCTCCTGAAGCTCGTTCTCGGATACTATAGCAAGCACCTTTGCAGCGCACTCTGATTCGCCGTAGCCGAGGAACTCAGTGGGCTTGTTGTCAAGTCCGAGATCGAGACCCTGCCATGCGTTCGACATATCGCCTCTCGCATCTCTGGCCCTTCTGCGCTGCTCCTCCATAAGCGCCTTAAAGCCGGTCTCGTCTGCCGTCATACCCGCGTCGGCAAGTATATCCTCAGTTAGATCGAGGGGGAAGCCGAAGGTGTCGTAGAGCTTGAAGGTCTCCTCTCCGGTTATCACCGTTTCGCCCTTTTCCTTATGCTGGGCGATAACGTCCTGGAGAAGCCTCATTCCGGTGTCGATAGTCTTTGCAAAGCTCTCCTCCTCGACCTTTATCACACGGATAACGTAGTCCTCCTTCTCCTTGAGGTCGGGGTAGGCGACCGCATTCTCATGGATGACTGTGTCGCAGACCTTGTAAAGGAAGGGCTCGTTCACACCGAGGAGCTTTCCCTGACGTGCAGCGCGGCGGAGCAGCCTTCTAAGCACGTAGCCTCTGCCTTCGTTTGAGGGCAGGACTCCGTCGCCTATCATAAAGGTCGCGCTTCTGATATGGTCTGTTATTATTCTAAGCGAAACGTCGGTCTTGTGGCTCTCGCCGTAGCGTGCGCCGGTTATCTCGCTTACCTTGTTAGTTATATTCATAACGGTATCGACGTCAAAGAGGCTGTTTACGCCCTGTACGACGCAGGCAAGACGCTCAAGACCCATTCCGGTGTCGATATTCTTCTGGACGAGCTCGGTATAGTTGCCCTCACCGTCGTTATTAAACTGGGAGAAAACGTTGTTCCAGACCTCGATGTATCTGTCGCAGTCGCAGCCGACTCCGCAGGTGGGTTTGCCGCAGCCGTGCTCCGGACCTCTGTCAAAATATATCTCGGAGCAGGGGCCGCAAGGACCTGAGCCGTGCTCCCAGAAGTTATCCTCCTTGCCGAGACGGGTTATATGGTCGGCGGGTACTCCGACCTCCTCCGTCCACACCTTGAACGCCTCGTCGTCGTCAACGTAGATAGACGGGTAAAGCTTTGCAGGGTCAAGTCCGACCCATTCCTCGCTTGTGAGGAACTCCCAGCTCCATTTTAGCGCCTCATGCTTGAAGTAGTCGCCGAATGAGAAGTTGCCCAGCATTTCAAAATATGTTCCGTGGCGGTCCGTTTTGCCGATATTCTCTATATCGCCGGTGCGTATGCACTTCTGGCAGGTGCAGACTCTCCTTCTTGGTGGCTCAACCTCGCCGGTAAAGTATGGCTTCATCGGCGCCATGCCCGAATTGATAAGGAGAAGCGAGGGGTCATTCTGCGGGATAAGAGAAAAGCTCGGCAGACGAAGGTGTCCCTTAGTCTCAAAGAAGCTGAGAAACATCTCTCTGAGCTCATTCAAGCCGAATTTCTTATGCATTGGTATCAGTCCTCCGATAGTTAATCATTTTCTATATACAGAACTCCGAGCGTGCCGGGTCCGCAATGGCTGGATATAACGCCGCCCGCACGGGTAATGTAGATATTGTCGAATCGCTTCATAGAAGCAAGCTCTTCCCTGACGAAGCCGGCAATCTCATTGCTTACGCCTGAGTGAGTTATGAAAACGGCGTCCTTATCGGCGCGCTTCAGCATCGGCTCAAGGTCCTTGACGTACTTTTTGATCACTGCGTCTATTTTTCCGCGATACTTGGCTCCGACGCCCATCTTTCCGTCCGCCACAACTATCTTCGGCTTTATGCCGAGAGCTGCGGCGGCAAGGGCGGAGACTGCGCTGCATCTTCCGCCGCGGTAGAGATAAAGGAGCGTATCTACAACGAAGCTTGCCCTGACGTTGGGAATGATCTTTTGGACTTCAAGCCAGATCTCTGCGGCGGTCATGCCGCCCTCCTCGACCATTGCCGCAGCCTTCAGAATCGTTAGTCCTATGCCGGTTGAGAGGTTGCGTGAATCGACAACGAAAACATGATCGGAGTAGTCGACGTCCTCGGCGGCCACTTTGAATACGCTGCATGAGGCGCTCATTTCGGATGAAATGCCGAAAAACAGGATATCGTCTCCCGCCTTCTTTGCCTCCTTTATAGCCGCCCCCGCGTCTCCCGGAGAAAACGCCGCAGTAGATGGCGTCGTCTTGTTTTTATCCGCCCACTCATAAAGCGTGTCCGGATTAAGACCGGGACCGTCCTTTACTGTCTTTTCTCCCATACGAACGTAAAGCGGAACTATCCTTATATTATGCTTTTCGATAAGCTCTTTTCCGAGGTCGTTAGTGCTGTCTGCATAAATTCTTATCATCGCCGTTCCTCCGATTTTCTCTTTTTAAGCCGAACATTATAATTATACACTTCCGTTGCGGATTTTTCCAGAAAAATATCGAGGTTTTTTGCCTAAATATTCACTTTATTGATGTCGGTAATACCTGGGATCTTCCTAATGTGATCGAAAAGCCTTGTCTCGTCGATCCTGAGCTTTGGAAGCAGAGTGATTTCTGCTTTATAGTCGTTCATGTCTCCGGTAACGCGGAGATTGAGGATGGCAAGGCGGTGATCCTTACAGTAGCGCATCGCCTCGTCGAGAGCGCACCTGTCCTGATACCTAACCGTTATCTCGAACTCCGGCATCGTTCTGATGTACTGCTCGGCATAGCTGAAAAGTATCTGCGCGAGAAGAACGACGAATGTGGCGATCGCGGCGCCCTCATAAAAGCCCGCTCCTATCGCAACTCCGACAATACCGCTCGCCCATAGACCGGCAGCCGTCGTAAGTCCCTTGACCTTCGGCTTTTTGGTAACGATTATAGTTCCCGCTCCTATGAAACCGAGTCCGGAAACAATCTGCGCGCCGATCCTTGAGATATCGGAGGGCATTTTAAGGTTAAGATAGATATAGAGCCCGGTCATGGAGGCTACGCAGGCTGCGGATGTTACAAGTATATGCGTTCTGAATCCAGCGGAACGGTTTTTGAAGGAGCGTTCCAGACCGATGCCGCCTCCGAGAAGGAATGCAAGCCCAACGAGCGCAAGAATGATAATGAACACGGAAGGTAATACCGCCTCGTAAAAGCCTGCTCCGCAGGCAAGCCCCAAAACGGCGGAAGAGAAAAGTCCGATGGCCGTATTCGCGCTCGTCCAATTTGCATTGTACCAAAAAACCTCATAATATACAAACCTGTTTTTGCTGAATACTAAACAAAAAGCCCGACGCAGAGTCGGGTTTTTTTAACTATTCGACCTCAGTTAAGAGTAACGCCCATTATGACGGGGTTATGATCCGTGTTCACGAAGCCGAAGTCGCAGGTCTCGGCATAGTCTACGGTCACGTTTCCGGACACAATGAAGCCGTCGATAAGATAATACTGGAAGTCGTTTTTATCCGCTCCAGCATATGCTCTGTCAAGGCTGCGGCAGCTCGGGGTATTCTCATCCATAATAAACTGCCAGCCGTCGCCAAAGGAGCTGACGTCTATCTCTCCGCACGCCCACATCCCCTCGCGTATCGGAAATTTTGAAGCATCCTCGGAAGAGAATATCTGATTAAAGTCTCCCCCCGCGATAACATAGTTGCCCTTAGCTGCTTCAGCGCTCAATAGTTCCCTCAGCATCTCGGTCTGCTTTGCCTTGCCCGCTCCGTCGTCGTAAGCCTCAAGATGAAGGTTTACGAGCACAAGCTCCTTGCCTCCCTCAACCGGGATGCGGTTTATAGTCACGCAGCGCTTGAGATTTGCCATACGCACAGGCCATGCGAAAGGTATAGGAAGCTGAACTCTCTCAGCCTCTGATACGTTATAGCGCGAGAGAGTAAGAAGTCCGGAATCGACTTTCCCGATTGGCGGTATCGGATAAGGAAGGAAGGCTACCTTGAAGTTATTCGCAAACGTGCTGTCCATATCGGAAAAACGCTCTCTGAGGAGGGCGGTCTCGTCTACGTATTTTGAGCGATTGGAGTTGACGTCCGCCTCCTGTATAAGCAGAAGATCAGGCGCTTCAGAAGCTATTCTTTCCATTATCCCGCTCATATTCCCGTTCACTCTGTCGAGGTCGGCGGTATTGACCATCGTGCCGCCGTCCATGAAGAAGTCCGCGTTATCTCCGAGGGCTCCGTAGCCGATGTTCCAGGTCATAACCTTGAGCTGCGCTCCCGCGGGAATAACGTCTGCCGTCCCGTTTTCTGTCGTCAGAGTCTCGCGGTCTGAAGGCTTATATTCTGTTACCGAGAGGAATCCGACAAGCACTCCTATAATAAGCACGATAACGAGCAGCAACGTGCCGAACGCGCTGAGAAGCTTAGAGAAGAATCCTTTTGACTTTTTCATTTTCGCAGCCTCCTTATCCAATCTGCGCCTCGCGAAGAGGCTTGTCCCAGAATACCCGTCCGCCAATGCCCTCGGATGCGGCGTCTATCGTTTCTCTTATTACCTCAAGATATTCCGAATCGCGTTTTTTCGAGCGGCGGCCCTTTCCGTAATAAAGCTCCTTGGTTACAGCAGCGTCGTAAGATACGGCAAAGTCTTCTTCGTCAGTGTGCGGAAAAAACGAGGCGGAAGCCGTGTATCTTATCATACCGCAGTCGCTCTCTGCGGTGAGCGTCACAAGCGCGGCTTTTCTCTGCACCTCGCTGAAAACGCAGTCTGCGGCGAAAAACTGCCTGTAAACGTCGATAGTCTTCATAGGCATACCTCACATAGTTTCTTTATTATTATTGTATAATAAAAAACGGCGTCTTGCAACAAAACGCGCATTTTTTATTCTCGCATCAGTATTTTTTCAAGCTCGTCAGTCAGCTTTTCCGGGTCGAAGGAACCGGATATATCCAGAAACGGGATCCCGTTCTTTATCGCCTCTCGTTTGAATTCGCGGCTGCACACTATCAGTCTCTCCATATCCGGTCTGTCGTCCAATCTCTTTTCGATAGCGTCGGCCATGCCGCACACTAAGTCAAAGTTCTCTTTAATATAGTTCTCATCCATAACGATGAAGACAGACCGTATCTTTTGCAGATACTCGGAAGAGAAGCTTTTCTTCCACTCAGCGGGGATATAGCACCCCTCTATGATAAGCTTCTGATCGTTCTCGCATACCGTCTTGATAAGCCCGGATACGAAAGGCCACATCCAGTAGCGCATCTCATAGTCGTCTTCTACCGTGAGCTCTGTCATACCGCTCCGAATAAAACCCATTTTCAGATGGTCAAGGGATAAATACGGCACGCCTCGCCTCTCCATAAGCTTCTGTGAAAGCAGAGTTTTTCCGACGTGGCTCGAGCCGCCGATAAGATAAACCATTTTTTCTCCCTCCCAAGTTAGAATACGACCTGAAGCAAAAACATATATGCGGCGGTCCCGGCAATAATGCTCAGTATAGTCTTTCTCTTCCATATCTGAAGAAGGACGACTATCCCGGTTGCGATAAGCTCCGGAAGGCCGAAGGGCATTGCGGTCACATTCGTCTCCCTGAGGCAGTATACGATAAGCATCCCTATTATCGCGGACGGCAGCACCTTGCCGAGGTAGGCTATGAACGGCGGAGTTTTCTTTCTGAAAACGAGAAACGGAAGAAACCTCAAGAGCATCGAGCCTATAGCCATAACCGCTATCAGAGCAGCTGTGTGAACGGGAGAGGTCATTTCATTTCCTCCTTCCCGTCAAGCCTGCCTCTAAGCAGACTGAGCGTAAGGGTTATTAGAAGCATGGCGGGTATGAGGAAGTTCTCCGGTCCGAATATAAGAAGGCTGATAAGGGTGCAAGCTATTCCGCTTATCGCCGGAATATGATCCTTCATCGTTATCCACTGCTCAACGAATGCCGAGATAAACAGGGCTGTCATCGAAAACTCTATTCCGCGCGAGGAAAACGGCAGCACGGAGCCGAGTAAATTTCCGATAACTCCGCCGATTATCCAGTAGCTGTGGTTGAAAAGCGAAACAAGAAAACGGTATTTTTCAGGCTCTGCTCCCTCCGGCGTGTTTCCGTCGCAGAGAAGAGAATACGTCTCGTCAGTCAGGGAAAAAATCAGATACGGCTTGTATTTCCCCGAGTCCTTGTAGACTCTCAGCATCGAGATGCTGTAGAAAAGATGGCGCGCGTTTACCATTATCGTGGTCACCGCAGTCATCAATATCGAAACTCCACCGGAGATCAGATCTACTCCGACGTACTGCATACTGCCGCCGTAGATGAGTACGCTCATTGCAAACGCCCAAAGCGGCCCGTATCCCGCCTTTGACAAAAGTATTCCGAAGCCGATTCCGAGGACTATATATCCCGCGAGCACCGGAAGTGATTTCATAAATGCAAGCTTTACGGTCTTATTCTTCATTCTGTGCTGTCTCGCTCCCGTCTTTTCTCTTCTCTTTTCTAAGCGGCGCGGTATCCAGACTCTTTCCGAAAACGAAAAATCTCTGATAGAGGAATTCCGTGACAAGATTCAGCGCCATAGCGAGGCCGTCGGCAAAGAGCGGCGGCCACATACACTTTTCGGTAAGCAGCTTGACCCCGAGAGTTGAAAGGGGCGTGTACACAGCGTAGTAAGCCGCGACCTTGAGCATGGCTATCGGCACGTTCGCGGCGGACTTAAACGTGAATTTCCTGTTCAGCGTAAAGTTCCAGATAACCGACAGAACAAGGCCGACGAGATAGCAAATCCAGCTTGAAAGCTGGGTAAAGGTCTCTAAAAGGTAGATTGAAACCGCCTGTATCAGTCCCGCGCTTATAGAGAACAGCACGAATTTAACCGCTCTCAGCGTCTCTTTTTTCTTCTGGTCACTCATATTCTTTAGCCTTTCCTGTTTCTGCCCCTCTGCCGGATACCCGACGCTTAAAAACGCAGGTCTCCGATTTCAGGTTCCCCTTTGAAATTCGCTCGTCACGGCTCACCTTTTCTTAGGCTCCGGCAGCTCGTCGTACACGGACTCCAGCAGCTTGCAAAGAAAAACCCTGTCATCTACGTTATCCACGAGAAGCATCTCCTTCGCCCCCTCGTAAGGGAGTTCACGGGCGGCGTTCGGCATCATGCTGAGCGCAGAATCGACGGGCTTAATAAGGAATCTGTCGTCGTATATCCCTCCGATAACCTTGCCGCGGAGGTAAACGATATACTCTCCCATCATGGCCCTCGAAGAAACGCCGTCAAGCCCCGAAAGCTGCTCCATTATGAAATCACGGTATTCCCTGCTGGACGCCATAACACTATACTCCTTTTTTATCGGATACGTAAACCTTTTCTTTCCATATAACGGCAAAGTTTTTTCCTTCTTGCTTGCGGTCGGAAAAACTGCTCCGGGAGATCAAGATAAAGAACGGGTACTTTCATCACACAGTGACCTCCGCAGGTGGAGCTTAAAACAGTCGGAAGCGCTCGGCAAACTGGTCTTCGTCGTATTGCATTCCGTCGTAGCCCTCGATGCTGTACTGCTTCGCGCCGGGGAAGGTGATTGTCGAATGCGGCAGGCCCTCGGAGAAAGGGCAGGCCTCCACATAACCGCCGCAGACCGTGCAGGTGAAAGCCCGGCCGGAGACCGTACCCGCCGGGGGAGTGTGCTTCTCAAAGCCGCAGCGGGTGCACTTGCAGCGCTTGCCGCTGTCCGGAAAGCTGTGGCCGCCGAGCAGTTTGCAGGCCTTCCAACGGATCGCCCGCGTTTCAGCGTTAGCGGCGACGGCTTCGAGCACGGCCGGGTCCGTCTGCTCCGAGAGCAGGCGCCACACCTTGGTCCGTTCTAGGCCGAACAGCTTCGGCAGCCCGTCAGAACCGACTGAGAGTCTGTGCTCCGTCAGAGCCTGCGTCGCGTCCGCAGGGTCTGTCAGTTTCCCGATCAGGCGGTCATATACATCGCTGCGGATGCTTCTCCGCTGCCTTGCTGTCCGTGCCAGTTGGAAGGCCAGATGGACGTCGGCGGGATCGCTAAAGCCCTCGACCTCTTCCATTGTGAAACTGCCGTCCGAGTGCGCCAGCAGGTCGGCATTTGTCTGCTTTTCCTGCTTTGCCGGTTTGACGTAAGGGCGCAGGTCCTCGCGCCACAGGGCGAGTTCAGACAGCGTCCGCTCGGAAAACCGGTTCAGTTCGGGGATCAGCTGAGAAAGCGCCTCCTGCGGGAAGTTCAGCGCCGCACGGTATCTGAGCCGTTCGACCTCCGCCGTGCGGATCACGGAGAGCAGCGTTTCCGGATCGGAGACGTCCTGAAGCGAAAAACGGGCAGCCATATCAAGTTTGTCCGCCTTGTCCTGAGGCGTGATCCAATACCCGACCGGCAGTTTTGCCAGTCGGTCAAACGCGGCCAGCCGGACGGACAGCAGCGGCGCGTACCGGCAGATCTCGATCAGGTCCTCCTTCCCGTAATGTCCCTTTTCAGCGTCCCGCAGCGCGGTCTTTTCATGTTTGCTTTTCCATTTCGGTTGAAAGAGCGGCATGACATACCCTCCTAAGTTTTGATTCAGTGGAAGAACCCCGACTGGGAATCGCCGGTGAAACTGCCCTGCGTCCCTGTGGATATCTCATACGACGCCCCGGCCTCGAACTCGAAAACGTCCGTCGTGGAATAGCGTCCCTCCGGGCCGAAGGCCTCCTCGTCCGAGATCCAGGTCTCGCCGCGGGCGACTTTCAGAATGTACTTGCCGCAGGGGAATGTCTTTGTGACCTCCTCTCCGGGCCCCAGCAGCACTTGGAACTCCGTCACGCCGGTCACGCGCACCAGCCGGTAGCAGACCGAGCCGCTTCCCGCTTTCAGATAGAGGCTGCTCGTGCCGGGGCCGTAGGGCGTGTTTTTAAGCTCTTCCTCGCGCTCGCGCTCTCTCGCCTCGACGTATTCCTCAACCGCCCTGTCGTCGGCGGACACTGCAGGTGCGGTTTCCGCCCCGGCTGTCGCAGTCTTGAGATAGAGCGGCGTTCCGATGCCCGTAAGGTCGCAGCAATAGCACCCCATATACTCTGCGTCGTAACGGGCGTCGACGCGATAATCATAAGCATTGTAGAAGAGCCGTCCTCCCGTTATTCCGCGGATGGAAAAATCGACTCCGATAAAATCGTCACGATAGACATAGAATTCTTCTCCGGTACGGGTATCATAACAGAAAAGCTTTCTGACCGTAGCTTCTCCTCCTCCGGCTTTCTCCTCTGCCTCAGTATATTTCGTGTAGAATAGATACGGACCGTATGGGAACATATCTCCGGCAAATCTTCCCGTAATGTAAGTCGGATATGGCTCGCCTATCTGATCCATTCGCATCAGCATATACTCATACTGTCTGAAATCCTCATATTCGGGCTGATCTTCCAGAGCGAAGCGGTAATAAGCCCCGCCCTCGCATACGGCAAAGCGGCTTCCCGTGCCTGCAACGCCCCACGCCCGCTCTTCTTCGGGATAATAGATATACAGCATAGAGGAAAGCGTGCGGTTATCGACTGCATAAATCCAAATATTGTTATCATATGCGGGATAGGCCTGAAGCACCTGAGTGTGGTCCGGCGAATAGCGGATTACAGTTACGTTATCATTATCCTCAACAAGGCAAAGGGCTCCATCCTGCACGAAAAACAGCTTTCCGTCCTGTATTCCGAGACTGTCTGCACCGTCCACATCGGAAACTATGCGGCGTATTTCAGTTCCGTTTTTATCCACGGAACAAACAGAAGTACGCCCGGAAACGTCCTCCAATATAAAATAGACGTTTTCACCATCCAGTACGAGAGAGTTGCAGCTTCCGCGGGCAAGCATAACCGGGTTTTCCATCTGAAGATCGGCGCGGAACAAGCCGTCCGTCGTCGGGTCGAAAGCCAGATCGTCGCCGGAATGTATTGTGAAGAAGATATGCTCGCCGTCTGATACGGCATGTTCCCCTATCCCGCTCGGGACAGACTCAAACAGAATCCGCTCCGGCTCCGTCGGCGCTTCATCCTCGGTTTCTTCAGGCACAGTCTGCTCTGTGGGCTCCTGAGTCTTCTCGGTTTCCTCTGATTCAGGCTCGGGCTCAACCTCAACCTCAGCTCCGCGCTTTTGGCAGGCGGAAGCTGAAAAAATAAGCGAAAAAACAAGCAGAAACAGTATCAGCTTTTTCATAAGTATCTACCTTCCTCTCAATTCGCAGATAAAGCTCTGCATATATTCTTTTGCTCACGATTTCAAAAAGTCGACAGGCTCGCAATCGCCGCTGCCGTCAGCTTTGTCAACGAAGAACGTTATCCTTTCTGCGGTCGTGCAGCCAGTTCCGGTATAGAAGTTCCCGTCCTCATATTTGCCGATATCTACCATAACGGTGACCGAGTCGTCGCCGCTGCCCACGGTTATCCGGAACGTCATAGCAACGTCATATCGAACGTCAACGTAACCTACGGGCGACATATAGCCGCTGCGGAACTCGTATTGCGCCTGCTGCTCGCCGTCGGGAAGCCCCAGACGCCCGGCGAGTTCTTTGTCAAAGTCTATAATAACTGTCTTCCCGTCGCCGTTGAACGTCATCGTTCCAAAGTCGGAAACGAATTTTCCGTCGTGAGGAGCGGGAGAGGGCGTATCCGGCTCGTACGGACGGTTTCCCGTGTCGCCTCCGATCGGTCCGCCGTTTCCGCAGCCGGATAACGCGAGCATAAATGCGATAGAAACGAACAAAATTGCGAAAACGCGGCGACGGCTCTCTTTTCGGTTTTTGTTTTTACGCATAGCCTGTTCCTCTTTTCATTTTTTTCTTTTTATAATTTCTTCATCATATATCGCGGGGCATATTCTGTATAGCCATGCTTCGGATAGAACGAATACGATTCAAGCCACTGTTCAGGCGGGTCGCCGAGATGTACCCTCGCGGTCGTAATGCCGCTTTCTCGCATTCCTGCCTCGATCGTTTCAAGGAGCGCAGAGCCGATACCCTTGCGCTTCTCCGCAGCCTTAACGTACAGACGGTGTAGGAACGCCTCATTTGTACCTTCTATCCTTGAGTACCCGCCGCAGCCGATAACTCTGTCATTATCGTCCAGCGCGGTCCAAAACATGTCTCCTCTGTCTATGTAATTTGTTTTTATATCGAGCAGATCCTCGTTGAGCCTCGGGACTCTGCCGAGCGCATCCTTTGCCTGTAAAACCATAAAGATAATATCGTCTCTGTATTTTTCTTCATATCGTATGATCTTCAAGAAAACACCTCACATCAGTTTAAGCGGAAATACGGAGGGCTGCAGACGTTTCGCAGCGTGGTGCAGAAGACCCGTTATCCCTGCAAATCGCAGATTATCGAAGACTTATAAGGTACTTCTTGTGCTCGTCCGTTACCCTGTAGCTTTCCACAGCCTTTTGGATAGCTTTTCTGTGTACCCATTCATCCAGCCTTCGGTTTTCAAAGAACGAAACGGTCTCATCGTATCTCTTTGCAAGAGCTGTTGCAAAAAACCATGCAACCATCATTTTCAGATAATAATCATCACCCTCTGCGGACGCAGCAAGGTCAAGATACTCTTCCCTGAAATCCTCCCCTAGAAACTCATTCATCAGCATACGGAGCCCGAATCTGGCAGTATAAACATGCTCCGAAGAAATCCACTTCTTAATGAACGGCAAAAGCTTTTCATGATTCTTTTTGAATACCGCGGGCGTAGACTGATCCGAAACAGGCCAGCAGTCAATATACGGAAGGAATCTTTCTACCGACTGAACGCACAGGTCGAAATCACGGATCATCGCCAGCATAAAAAGATGTATAAGGTTTTCTTCATAGTACTTATGGGGCAGATCGTTCAAAAAAGCGTCTCTGTCACAGCTTTCAAAAACTGATTTGGCGATCCTCCTCAGCTCCGGTGTTCTGACGCCAATGATCGTCTCCGGCGGTATATTCGGAACCAGCTTGCTCTGAAATTCCCGATATTTATCGTCTTTTACTTCAAGAAGTCTTAACACTATAGTCATTCCCTTTACCTCCGCACTAAACCGCTCCATTTTCATCGTCTCGTCAAGTAGCGATTTTAAGTCTTTATCAACGACATAATAGCTGTGGTCTTTAGGCAAATCAGCCGTGTTCTCAAGCCTTGATCACGGTATTCTTCATCGACGGTAAACCAGCCGTTCATAATCTTTCCTTCAGTTCCTTCTTAACTGTTTCCAAATCGCTACTGGTCAGAATAGGGATCATGCCATTGATTTCATCAATGCTCTTATCCCACCACTTGAATTGAAGTAGGATTTCGATCAGCTCCTCATCAAAGCGTTTTCGCAGTACCCTTGCAGGATTTCCTATGACAATGGTATACGGTGCAACATTGCCGCCTACAACGCTGTTTGCTCCTATTATCGCGCCGTCTCCGATGTGAACGCCGGGAAGAATAACCGCATTCTGTCCGATCCACACGTCGTTGCCTATCACCGTACCGCCCCTCGGCGGACGGTCGCATTTCTTCGGCAGCTCCATATCCCATCCCTCAAGAGTATAGAACGGGAACGTCGATACCGCGTTCATCTGGTGATTTGCGCCGTTCATAACGAATTCAACGCCGGAGGCAATCTGAGAGAATTTTCCGATAATGAGCTTGTCGCCGTTCCACTCGTATAGGTGAGTCACATGGCTCTCAAACTCCGAATCTGCAATATAGGTAAAGTCTCCAACGATGATATTGGGATTTGTAATCATCGGTTTTACATAGATTTCTTTGTCATATCCGGCAATCGGGTGGATCACATTCGGATCAGGTGTTTTTCCGTTTTTCATAATTCAAATATTCTCCTTGCTGCTCCCAGCCGACTGTGATAGCAGTGCGGTTGCCGTGATTCTTGCTTTACTCAAACTCCGATCTTATAGTAAACCGCTCCGGCACATCGGTGATACGAATCGTGTCATACCTGACTGATTGCCAAGCTTGGAAATATCTATCATTATTGCCCTCTCGCACTGTGGAAACTTATCCACGCCACACTCGGCAAGCCGGAATTTGCAAATCTCTTAAACAGAATATCCCAAATTAATATCAAAAGGCGCAATCAGCAGTTTCTGCAAATCTCTATTGTAGTTTTCGAAGAAGAGTTTTATAGCCTTGCCGTAGTTTTCTTTTGTGTCAAACTCCCAGAATGAGTAGTACTTTACGCACTTGACAATCTTGGTTAACTCTCTTGGAGGCTCGCCAAGTTCGGTTCCGTCTATAGTATAAAATCTCTTAAAATACTTAAGAGACATGCAGCCTTCGCATTTAAGCTGATTTTCGGACATTTCCTGAATCTTTGCTTCAAATTGCTCGAGTCTATCGGGCTTTACCTGAAAGAGTTTCATCTCGATAAAGGTCTTTTTCATTATGCGTCACCTTAAAGCTTCTTCGCTTCTCTACAAACTCAGATTTGTCAGTTTGTTTCCTTCTTCAAATACGAAATCCGGATATTGTAGCCCTGCTTTTAGGGCATATCTCCGGTGCACGGTCGCCTTAACTTTTTCTATGACGCTTATTTCACCGCGGGTTCCCACTTGCAGCGGACGGGAGAGACGATGGAGCCCTCCTTTTTCATATCCGCCATCGCTTTGTCCACGACTTTTCTGTCAAGCCCGGTCAGCTCGGAGATTTTTCCAGCGTTCAGCGGCTCTCCGGCTTTCTTCATTGCCTCTAAAATGGTTTCCTTTTCGTTCATAGCAATTTCCTCCTGAAAAATAATTATTCTTTAGTCTGCTATATCCACATCCGGAACAATTAGAACGTCGTACTCCGGATAGAGAATTTTTATTTCACCGGACAGAGTTTCCAACGCTTCTTTTCGATTAAAATCAAAGCTGACTACCACGTCGAAACGGAGCGTTTTCTTCTCAGTGTCGGCATAGAACCCGTGCATTTGGAGCGCCCAGTCGTGAGCCATTACCGTATTTTGGATCGTATTGCGTATCTGGGCCGCCTCGTCGTCGGAGGTGTTGTAGGAATATACGCCGATGCCTGTCAGAATAACGCCGGTTTTATGAAAGACGTCGGTCTGTATCTTGCGTGTGATTCTGTCCACATCATCGACGTTGAGATTGTCCGGCAGTTCGATATGTACCGAGCCGTAGTTCTTGTTCGGACCGTAGTTGAAAAGCGTAACATCGTAAGCGCCGAGCACATTTTCCTCCGCGCAAATGATTTCCTTCAGTTTTATTGTCGTTTCGGCGTCCTCGCGCTTGCCGATTATGTCGTTCAGCGTTTCGATCATCATTTCGATACCGGCCTTGACGATAAAGCCCGCAATAATCACGCCGACATATGCTTCAAGCGAAACGCCCCAGATCAGGTAAATGATCGCTGAAGCGAGAACGGAAGAAGAAAGGATCGCGTCGAACAACGCGTCCGAGCCGGACGCGACCAATGCGCCGGAATTAACTTTCTTTCCTTGCGTTTTTACATACATTCCGAGGATTAGCTTTACGACTATTGCAACGGAGATGATAATAATCGAGACTATACTGTAATCCGCCGCTTCAGGATGGATGATTTTCTTTATTGATTCCACGAGCGACGTGATGCCGGCATATAGGACGAGCGCGGCGACAATCATGGAGCTGAGGTATTCGATCCTGCCGTAGCCGAGCGGGTGTTTTTTGTCCGGTTGCTTCGCTCCAAGTTTCGCTCCGATGATGGTCACAACGGACGACAAAGCGTCGGACAGATTATTGACCGCGTCGAGAATGACCGCAATCGAGTTCGATATCAGCCCGACAAACGCCTTGAACCCGACAAGCAGAAGGTTCGTAACGATTCCGATAATACTCGTTTTTACAATTGTTTTTTCCCTGTTTGCAACAAGAATGGCTATGTCATTTTGTTCATGCATTATAATTTCACCTCACAAATTTTCTGTAAGTTTGTTCCCATCTTCATATAAATCCCCTCAGGGCTTTTATTCCGACCATGCGGTTCGGAATATGTCACTTTCTTGCTATCACAATCGGCTGATAAAACCCTGTTTCTTCCGAAAACTTCCAAACAACGTTTCTGCAATC
>JAEEGL013758619.1_pt1 | contig 19328 bp, 20 predicted proteins | sample 9134231 | NCBI WGS metagenome assembly JAEEGL01 (sample SAMN16246548, study PRJNA631951) | gut metagenome | biome: gut microbiome; feature: rumen; material: fiber-attached | host: Bos | place: Iran: Karaj | collected 2018-10
CAAATATGTCTTCCTTTTAATTTTTCTTCTTTTTTTATTATATTAACTGAATGATCTATATTATTATATGAATTTGTAATTCTTTCTTTTATTTCTTCATCTGTATTAGGTGGATAATGACCACTTAACAAATAATTTCTTGGCATTTTATATTCATAAAAGCCTTTATATTTTAGTTTTAATTTATGTGCGATTTTTCTTGCTTTTGAGCCAGACATTCCAGTATATCCACCACTTGTAAATATGAAATAACATAAATTATTACCATTTAGTTTTAATTTTTTTAAATATTTAATTAAAAATGTTGGAATACTACATATATATACTGGTAATAATATAATAAATGGTTTATTTGAATTAATTGTAGAATAATCATTATTTTTAATTCTATCTAATAAATTAATTGAATCATCTTCTAATCTATTAGCTATTTCTTTTGCGATAAATTCTGTATTTCCTGTAGATGAATAATATATAACCATATCTGTTCCCTCTTATGGTTATTATATCATATTCTAATTATTAAATAATGGAGTTATTTTCTTTTCTTTTTATTATAATTTGTTGTGTTTTCACTTAAAATCATCTCATTATTATCATTATTAAATCCATTATCGAGATTATATGGAACAATTCCAATTGACATATTATTTGAATTATCATTCATCTTTTTAAATGTTATTGACAAGCCTAATGCGTATGCCATTTTTACAATTGTATCTAATCTTGGAATAGAATCAAATTTTTCTATTCGTGCTATCATAGGTTGTTTAATTCCTGTTATTTTCGCTAAATCCCTTTGAGAAATATTTAAATTTATTCTTCTTGTGATTAGCTGAATAATTATTTCATTAACCATATCTGAGAACTTAAAATATTCTTTATCGGCATCTGATAAATCAATATTATTAAATAAATCAAATTCTTTAGTTTCCATTTGAATTTCTCCTTTCAAAATCTTTTGCTTCTTTAATTGCTTTATTAATTTCACTTGCTGGAGTCTTTTGTGTCTTTTTCTTAAATCAATGTAGTAATATGAATTGATCATCTAAATATAAATAAAATAATATCCTATTGGATTTTGGTCTAAGCTCATATATAGTAGATGTTAGTTTTTTTGCCCAATTACTATTCCTAAGTATTGCTTCGCCATTAATTTCTAATAATCTTATACATGATTTTATTTTTTGAACATCATTTAGACATCCACTATTGATTAATTCACTAATAAAACTATCTATTGGACACTCTCCATTTAATGTTGTGTATTTAACTACTTTATACATTAACAATCTCCATTTTGATAACTTTTAAGTTATCTAAATGTATTATAATATATTTAAAAAAACAAATCAAGAATCATAATAAAAAGTCTCATAATCAATAATCATGAGACTTCTTTTTATCATATTCTAATTATTAAATAATGGAGTTGATAAATATCTATCACCATTATCTGGTAATAATACTACGATTGTTTTACCTTTATTTTCTTCTCTTTGAGCTAATAATTTTGCAGCATATAATGCAGCTCCTGATGAAATACCAATAAATACGCCATCAGATTTAACTAATTCTGCACCTGTCTTGAATGCTTCTTCATTTGGTACAGCAATTATTTCATCATAAATTGATGTATTTAATGTATCAGGAACAAATCCTGCGCCAATACCTTGAATCTTATGAGCTCCTGCAACACCTTTAGATAATACTGGTGATGTTTCAGGTTCTACTGCAACAATTTTGATGTTTGGATTTTTAGATTTTAAAAATTCACCAACACCTGTAATAGTTCCACCTGTACCTACACCTGCAACAAAGATATCAACCTTGCCATCAATATCTTCCCAAATTTCAGGGCCTGTTGTTTCTCTATGTGCCTTAGGGTTTGCAGGATTTACAAATTGTCCTGCAATAACTGAATTTGGAATTTCATTATGTAATTCTTCAGCTTTAGCAATTGCTCCCTTCATACCTTTAGAGCCTTCAGTTAAAACAAGTTCTGCACCATAAGCTTTAATTAAATTTCTTCTTTCAACTGACATTGTTTCAGGTAAAGTAATGATTAATCTATAACCACGAGAAGCGGCAATTGCGGCTAAACCAATACCTGTATTTCCTGAAGTTGGTTCAATGATTGTTGCACCTGGCTTTAAAACTCCTTTTGCTTCATAATCTTCAATTATTGATTTTGCAACTCTGTCTTTTACTGAGCCAGCTGGATTGAATCCTTCAACTTTTGCGACAATTGTTGCACCTAAATTATTATTCTTATTGAAATTAACAAGTTCAACTAGTGGTGTATGACCTACTAGATCGACTACTGATTTATAAATTTTGCTCATATTTTTTACCTTTCTTTAAATATAATAATCATTACCTATTTTTTCTAATTCTTTATTCTTTAAATCTTCTAATGTGACAGAATCAACATAATTATTAACTACGTCGTAAAATCCTTTCCAAAAATCAATTGTAGAACAGATATCCTTACGCTTACAAATATTACAATCTGTTTGAAGGCAAGCGACGGGGGCAAGCGTACCTTCTGCACATCTTATAATATCTCCAATCGTGTATTCCTTTGCTTCCTTTGCAAGTAAATAACCACCATTATTTCCTCTAACGCTTAACAAATATCCTCTTTTTACTAATAAGGAAACTACTTGTTCTAAGTATTTAATAGATATTTCCTGTCTTTTTGAAACATCCTTTAATGATACTGGTTCACCATTTGAATAGCTTGCAATATCAATCATAACTCTTAGTGCATATCTTCCTTTTGTTGATATCATTACAATCACTCCATTCCTAGCAACTTACTAGAGATTATTTTACAACAGTTTTATAATTATATCAATTGTTAATCCTAAATTGCTTTAAAAGCTTGATCTAAATCTTCAATAATATCATCAATATGTTCAGTACCAATTGATAATCTTATTGTGCTACCATAAATGCCTACTTCAGCAAGTTCTTCTTTAGTCATTTCAGAATGTGTTGTTGAAGCTGGATGAATTACTAATGATTTAACATCTGCAACATTTGCTAATAATGAGAAGATCTTTAAATTATCAATGAATTTTTGTGCTTCTTTTTCATCACCTTTAATATCAAATGTGAAAATTGATCCTCCACCATTTGGATAATATTTCTTATATAAAGCTTGTTGAGCTTTATCTGTAGTAATAGATGGGTGATTAACACGTGCTACCTTTGGATGATTTGCTAAATATTTAACAACCTTTAAGGCATTTTCAACATGTCTTTCAACACGAAGTGATAAAGTTTCTAAGCCTTGTAATGCGATGAAGGCATTAACTGGAGAAATTGCTGCGCCTGTATCACGAAGTAAGATAGCTCTGATATATGTTACGAATGCGGCAGCTCCAACTGCTTTATAGAATGATACACCGTGGTATGAAACATTTGGTTCAACTAAATGTTTGAATTTGCCACTCTTTTCCCAATCAAATTTACCACCTTCAATAATTACACCACCTAAGCCTGTACCATGACCTGTGATGAATTTAGTTGCTGAATGTACTACTACATCTGCACCAAAATCAAGTGGTCTTACTAAATAAGGTGTTGCAAATGTTGAATCTACAACAAGTGGAATATTATGCTTATGTGCTACTTTTGCAATTGATTCAATATCAACTACGTCTGAATTAGGGTTACCTAATGTTTCAATAAATACAGCTTTAGTATTATCCTTAATTGCTTTATCAATATCTTCTGGATTAGGTTTAACAAATGTTGTTGTAATACCATAATTAGGTAATGTATGTTGTAATAAGTTAATTGAACCACCATAAATATTGTTTGCAGCTACGATATGATCTCCTGCGAAAGCTAATGCTTGAATTGTATAAGTAATAGCTGCTGCACCAGATGCTACTGCTAATGCTGCTGCACCATTTTCAAGTGCGGCAATTCTTTCTTCAAATACACCTTGTGTTGGGTTAGTTAATCTACCATAAATGTTACCAGCATCTCTTAAACCAAATCTGTCTGCTGCATGTTTGCTATTATTAAAAACATATGATGATGTTAAATAAATTGGAACTGCTCTAGCTCCTGTTGCAGGATCTGGATTTTCTTGTCCTGCATGTAATTGTAAAGTTTCAAATCTATATTTGCTCATTTTTATTATCTCCTTAAATTTATATATCTTTCTTTCTATTTTTATGATTAATTATTAGTTCTGTTCATTATAGTCACAGATGACATTATGATTAAAATATATTAAGTTACACATTCGGGCATAGCCCATACATCGATTCTTTAAAATTATCACAATATCACCTTCTTTTCTTCTTTTCATCCTATTCCTATGTATTTAGTAGGATTAGCATTATTATACGGCATTAAAATTTATTTGTCAATAACAAATTTATTATTTTTTAAAAAAGAAAAAATGAAACATTTCTGTTTCACTTTTAATCCTTTAAATATAATAATCATTTATATTGTAATTGCTGTAATCATCAACTAAGTTAGATAATGAGATACTTTTTAATTTTTCTTTAACAAAATTATTATAATCATCCCAAAATTTTAACAAATTCTTTTGATCATAATTAATATCTATACTACCATCAACTGAAGTAATTATTTCATATACATTATAATCTTCTATTCTTTTAGTTAATTGATATCCACCATTATTTCCTCTAAAAGATTTTAATAAACCACTTTTAGTTAATAATGATATAACCTGTTCTAAATATTTTGTAGGTATATCTTCATTTTTAGAGATGTCTTTTGTTTTAACTATTTTATTATTATTTACTGCTATATAAATCATTGCTTTTAAAGCATAATTACTTTTACTTGATATCATATAATTACCTCGTTGCTAAAGCTATACATATTTCTGTTGCCTTAATAAATTCATCAATTTCAAAATATTCATTTGTTGTATGAATATCATTCATTGCGTTTGCAACTACAACACCTTTAATACCATTTTTATTAAAATTATTGTTATCAGATCCACCAAATGTATCAACTAATTCAATATCTTCATATCCTAATTCTTTTAATACATTTAAATATTTCTTTATAACATATTCATCCTTATCAATTCTATATGCATAAATATTTTCAACATAATTAAATTCTATAGATGCATTAAATTTATTTGCTTCATTTATAAATGTTTCTTTTAAATCATTAATTAAACTTAACGCATATTGATGAGACATACTTCTTACTTCACCACTAATAATTGTTTTCTCAGGTATTATATTTTTACCACTACCACCATTAATGGTTCCAATATTTAAAGTAGTATCATCATTAATTCTTCCTAATTTTAATTTTGATATTACATTTGATGCAACAACAATTGATGAAATGCCCTTTTCAGGTTCAAATCCTGCATGTGAAGCTTTACCTTTAACTATAATATCAAAGGAAATAATAGATGGTGCAGATATTGCAATATTCCCTACTTTTCCACTTAAATCGAAGACATAAGCTATTTTTGATTTAATTAAATTAAAATCGAAAACACTACTTCCTTTGCAAAAAGCTTCTTCAGCAACAAAGAATACAACCTCAATATCTGGATGATCTAAATTTTCTTCTTTGATAACTGTTAGCATTTCAATAATCTCAACAATTCCTGTAACATCATCCGCACCTAATACCTGATTGTTTGAGGCTCTAATATATTTATCATCTATTATAGCTTTCTTTCCTTTACCAGGATTAACAGTATCCATGTGTGCTGAGAATAATATAGGTTCCTTATCTATATTACCTTTTAAATAAGCATATATATTACCTGCATTAGTACTTCTTCCTGTTAATTTTGATAATGCATTATCCATATAAACATCAAGACCTAATGATTTCAATTTATAATATAAATGAAATGCAATATCATCCTCATAATAAGAAGGACTATCAAAAGATATTAATTTTTTAAATTCTTCTATTATTCTATCTTTATTCATAAAAGCCTCCTTAATTATTTATTGCGTTATATAATCTATCTAATGCTTCCTTTAATATTTTTCTTTGTGTTGCAATATTAATGCGAACAAAGCCAATACCAGTTTTACCAAATATATGACCATGATCTAACCATAATTTAGCTTTATTAACAATTAAATCATTTTCTTCTTTAATACTTAAATTTAATTTTCTTATATCTAACCATATTAAATAAGTACCTTCTGGTTCAATTAATTTAATAAATGGTAATTTATTTTTTATATATTCTCTTAAGAAATTTAAATTATCTTCTAAATAATTTAATAATTCCTTTAACCATAAATCTCCATATTTATAACATGTTTCACAAGCAACTATACCCATTATATTTGATTGAGAATAACCCCTTTTATTTTGAATAAATAAATATTTTTTTCTTATTTCATCATTATAAATATATATATTTGCATTATGTAATCCTGCAACATTAAATGTTTTTGATGGTGATGTTGCAATAATAATATTTTCTAATGCATCATTACCTAATTTTGCTATAGAATTAAATTTATAATTTTTATATATAAAATCTCCATGTATTTCATCAGAAATGATAAATACATTATATTTTCTACATATATTATATAATTTATTTAATTCTTCTAAGCTCCACACTCTTCCAACTGGATTATGTGGATTACATAAAATATATAATTTAACATTATTCTCTTTAATTTTATTTTCAAAATCAATAAAATCTATTTCATATCTATTACCACTATTTACAAGGTTTGATACGATTAATTTCCTATTATTATCTACAATCATTTCTTTAAAAGGATAATAAACAGGCTCATTAATAATTATCGCATCACCTTCCTTTGTTAATGCTTCAATTGAATTTGATATTGCAAAAACAACGCCAGGTGATAATACTATTTTTGTTGTATCAACTAAATAATCATAATGATTTAAAAACCAATTTTTTAAAGCTTCAAAATAGCTTTCAAGTGGCTCTGAATATCCAAAGATACCATGATTAGATTTATTAACTAATGCATCTATTACTTCCTTAGGAGCTTTAAAATCCATGTCTGCAACCCATAAAGGTAATATATCTTCTGGTTTATTACGATATTTAGCATAATCCCATTTTAGTGAATTAGTATTATATCTATTAATTTCTTCATCAAAATTATATTTACTCATTTATAGCTTGCTTCAAATCTTCAATTAAATCTTCAATGTTTTCAATTCCAACTGAGATCCTTAAGAATTTATTATTTATGCCTCTTCTATTTCTTTCATCCTCTGGTACATCAGCATGTGTTTGAAGCATTGGATATGTAATTAAAGAATCTACTCCTCCTAAGCTTTCAGCATATTGAAATATTTTTACATTCTTTAATATCTTTTTAGCTAATTGTTCTGATTCAACCTCAATTGAAATCATTCCACCATAGCCTTTTGATTGATTGATTAATATATCATGTCCTTTAAAATCATCAAATCCTACATAATATATTTTTTTAATTTTTTTCTCAGTCCTTAAATATGATGCAATCTTATATGCATTTTCATTAATTTTATCCATTCTAATTGGTAATGTTTTTATTCCTCTTTCAATTAAAAAACAATCAAAAGGAGATAATTGACCACCAATAGTTTTAGAATAAAACAATATCTTTTCGGCAAGATCTTTTGTTTTTGCAACAACAAATCCTGCCAAAGTATCATTATGACCACCTAAATATTTTGTCCCAGAATGCAAAACGATATCTGCGCCAAGCTCAAGTGGTCTTTGGAAATATGGTGTTAAAAATGTATTATCAACAAATACTAATATATTGTGTTTATGTGCAATTTCAGATATCTTTTTTATATCAGTTATTTGCATTAAAGGATTAGAAGGTGTTTCAAGATATATTAATTTAGTATTTGATTTTATATGCTTTATAACATTATCTAAATTTGATGTATCTATAAAATCAAATTCTAGACCATTTCTTTCATTTACTTTATTAAATAATCTTAAAGCTCCACCATATAAATCATCTGTAGCAATGATATGATCGTGGGGGGCAAATAACATCATTGCGACACTTATGGCAGTCATTCCTGTTGAGAATGCAAAGGCTTGATACCCACCTTCAAGAGCGGATACTGTATTTTCAAGATGTCTTCTTGTTGGATTAGATAATCTTGAATAAGAATATTCTGATTCAACATCTACACCTTTATGAACAAATGTGGCAGATTGACAAATAGGAAAAGATAATGTTCCCCATTCATCTTTTTTATTATTATCGGCATGTAAACATAAAGTTTCAAATTTCATAATAAATCACCGCCTTCTTTTATGAATTCATAAAGGGCATTTCCTAAAGAAATGTGACTTTCTCTTGTAAAATGCTCTCCATCATCTCCCGCGAAAGCTACTTCTTTTGCATCAAAGAATAAATAATTATTCTTTTTAGCTAATTCCTGATAAACTGTACTAGCACATTTTGACAATATATATGAATTATGATCAAAATCCTTATCTAGCTCATCAATCCTTTTTGATAATAAAATAGGTGAAACAATTAATACTTTAGAAATATTATTTAATTCTTTAATTTTAGATATTAAATTATTCATACCATTTTCTATTTCTGATAATAATCTTGCGTTAGTTATTTTAAAATCATTAGTACCTAGCATAATAATTAATAAATCTATTATATTATATTTAGATAATTCATTTTCAATTGTTTCAACACCAATTCTTCCTTCTCTATAATCAGGATAAATTGTCGTTCTACCTACTACACCTTCTTCATGAACTATATAATTCTCACCTAATAATTTGTTTAATACAGTTCCATATCTTTCTTCATATCTAGAACCATCTGGTGAATATCCATATGTATTAGAATCACCATAAACGACAATATTAATTTTTTTCATGGATATTCACCTTCTTTCTATAATTCATCAATAAATCTATAACCAATAGGTAGATTAAATGCTTTATCAATCTCTATTGGTGTATTAAAATTTTCGACATATGCAAATGCGTATTTGCATCTTCTAAATCCATCACGATTATAAAATCCTACACCACCTGGATGCGTATTTAAAAATATAAGCTGGTTCCTTAATTGTTCTTTTAATGTATTTATTAAATTTAATCCAATGTGTAGTCCTTGATAATCCGGATCTACTGCAACATTTAATATTATTGCAGATGATTGTCCATCAGATATTGCACGAGCAACACCAACTAATTTATCTTTATCATATGCAAACGCATATTTAGAGCTATTAGAGAATGTATATTTTGTTGTATCTAAATCTACATTTCTATTAAATGCTTTAGATAATATTTCATTTATTTTTTCAAAATTATTATCTTTTTCTTTTTTATAATTAATTATTGCATCTTTATGTAATAATGTTTTTTTACCAACGGGGAAAGATAAATTAAATTTAAATAATTCGTTTTCATATTTATATCCCTTTGGTAAATAATCATCGTTAATACCATTATCTACTATAAAGGCTGTTTTACTTCTTTTAAATAATAATTTTTCATATAAATCTAAATTATTTTTATTACCATATGCAAATATATGATGACCATATTTATTAATTACATTATTTATTAATATTTTAGATATTTCATAATCATTATTACTGACTTTAAGGTCATGAATAATTGTCCATTCTTTTTTATCTGATAATAATCTTAAAGCCCCTACTAATTTATCATCATCATATGCCAAGAAATAATCAGTACTATTTATAAATGCTTCATATATATTATTATCATTATAGTAATTATTAATTTTATTTTTATCTAAAATATTATTATAAATAATGCTCATAACACACCTTAATTTTTTAATAATCCCTTTAATGGATTAATTGATGGATCAACACTAAGTGTAACAGCTTTATTTCTTGGGTCTCTATCCTCCCAATTTTGGCTATTCCAAATAGTATCTTTTATATCTGTTTTATAATCTTCAAATGTTTCATCTTTTTTATGTCTTAGATAAACATCTTTATCATTTGATAATTTAGCTCTCTCTCCATCTGATTTCCATCTTTTTTCATAATCTATTTTATATGATATTCTATCATCATATGTTTGAAGGAAATCATTATTTTGAGCTATATCAACACCATGTGGGTGTCCTTTTTTAGGGAAAAATGTATATTTTTTAAATTCAGGTAAGCTGAATAAGTCAAGTACATATCCCCAAATATTCTTATATTCTGTAATTCTTTGTTTTACAGGCCCAACATCCTTGTAATACCATGTTTCCCATCTTACTAATGTAACATAGAATCTGATATCAGAATCTGTAATATAATCACCAAATAAGAATCTATTTGTTTCTAATCTTTTATCTAGCTTTTCAAGACTATCATAAAAGTCATCATAACCTTCTTTATATGCTTCAGGTGTTTGACCAAAAGCCATTCTATAATGACCATTATTAACTGTTGTAAATAACCAATCATTAAATTCATCTATTTCTTTTCTATATTTAACTGGATATAAATCAATATTAGTTTTTTGATAAGGATAGAAATAAACTTCTATATAATTAGACATTCTATGATAATCATTATTAACAGCCTTTTTTGTCTTTAAGTCTACTATTGTAGGAGTTGTGGCTCTTTTATTAAAATCCTTATCAGCATTTACATAAAATTCTGATAAGAAATAAGCTCCTGTATATGGATCTTTATGATCCTTATATGCACCAAAGCCCCAACCATATTTAGCAGTCTCACCTGTATTTAAAACTGGTTCATTATAGATAACATCATTTAGACCTAATATTTCAGCTGCAATAACAGGTCTATTTGACCAGTTACAGCTATAAGTCCAATAAATGATATATCTATTTGGTTCAGCCTTAATTTCACCTTCTTTATCACCAAATTTAGTTATGAAATAATTTGGTTGACGGATAAATACCCCTCTATCATCTATTTCTTTTACTGTGATTAAAGGACGAGCAGGGGCACCAACTTCTTTTGCGTGTTGTTCTGCCTCTTCATCTGTATAATCAACTTTTTCATTTAAATTCTTTTTTCTATTTGTAATGCTGCATGAAGTATTAACATTACTATATTTGTTTAATTCTGCCATATATTTACCCTCCTAAAACTCATTTCTTAATTTTCCCTTTAGTGGGTTAATAGATGGATCTGTTGAGATAGTTCCATTTTTTGGATATCTATCCTCATCATTAGGTGAATTCCAAATTGTTTTAGATATTTCTGAATCATATTCTTCAAATGTTTCACCCTTTTTATGATATAGATAGACATGATTTGGATCATTTGATAATAATCTTCTTTTACCATCTGATTGCCAAAGTGTGTAATAGTCAACCTTTGGAGCAATTCTTTCACTAAATGCTCTAAATGAACGATCATTTTTTGATTCATTTGTTGGGAAGAATGTGTATTTCCTAAATTCAGGTATTTGATATAAATCTTTCACATATTCACCAATATTCTTATATGAGAATATTCTCTTTTTAATTGGACCAACATTTTGATAATACCATGTTTCCCATCTTACTAATGTAACATAAAATCTTATGTCTGAATCAGTAATATAATCGCCAAATAAGAATCTATTTGTTTCTAATCTTTTATCTAGTTTTTCTAAACTATCATAAAAATCATCATATGCTTCATCAAATGGCTCAACCTCTTGTGCAAATGCCATTCTATAATGGCCATTATTTACATGAGGAAATAGCCAATCATTAAATTCATCTATTTCTTTTCTATATGCCTTTGGATATAAATCAGGGGCATTAGTTGGTTGAAATTTTCTGAATTTAACTTCTAAATAATTTGTTAATCTATGATAATCATTATTAACTGTTGATTTAGTTTCAAGATCAACTATTGCTGGAGTTGTTGAACGTCCATTATAATCTTTTTTAGCATTTCGATAAAATTCTGATAAGAAATAAGCTCCTGTAATTGGATCTTTATGATCTTTATAATTTGTAAAACCCCAACCATATTTATTACTTTTAGCTGTAGGAAGAACACTTTCGTCTGCAATAATATTAGTTAATCCTAATATATCACGCACTATAACTGGTCTATTTGACCAATTACAGAAATTAGCCCAATATATTACATATCTATTAGCAAGTGGTTCTATTTCTCCTTCTTTATAGCCAAAAGGAGTAATAAATGTGTTTGCTTGTCTTATAAATTCTCCTCTTTCATCTATTTCATTAATTGGTTTTCCATCAACTAATGTACCTGTAACAGGTCTTGGATAAGCACCAACCTCTTTTGCATATTGTTCTGCCTCAAGGTCTGTGTAATCTTCTGCAACTGCGGCATTCTTCTTATTACCTATAAAGCAGCAAGATGCATTTATTTCTGCCATATAATCATCTCCTTTATTATTTATTTTTAAGTAAGCCTTTTAAAGGATTGATTGATGGATCAGTTGATATTGTTCTATTAAAAGGATTTCTATCTTCTAAAGATTTATTATTCCAATGACTCCATGATATTTCTGTTTGATAATCCTTTGGATCAATATTTGTATGTAAATATACATTATTTGGATCAGATGATAATTTAGCTCTTTCGCCATCAGATTTCCACTCTTCATCATAATTAACTTGATAAGCAATTCTTTCCGGATATGGTCTAAATAAAGAATCTGATGTTTTTGAAGGGAATTCAAAGAATGTATATTTTTTAAATACTGGTAAGCTAAATAAATCTTTTACATATCCCCAAATATTTTTATATTCAGTAATTCTTTTCTTAATAGGTCCTACATTACGATAATAAGATATTTCCCATCTTACTAATGTAACATAAAATCTTATATCTGAATCTGTTATATAATCACCAAATAAAAATCTATTTGTTTCTAATCTTTTATCTAGCTTTTCAAGGTTATCAAAGAAATCATTATATGCTTCCTTATAAGCTACATATGATTGGCAAAATGCCATTCTATAATGTCCATTATTTATTGTAGGAAATAGCCAATCATTAAATTCATCTATTTCCTTTCTATATTTAACTGGATATAAATCTATATCCGTTTTTTGATATTGTCTAAAATATACTTCTATATAATTAGACATTCTATGATAATCATTATTAACTGCCTTTTTTGTTTCTAAATCTACAATTGTTGGAGTTGTAGCACGACCATTATAATTTATATCTGCATTCTTATATGCTTCAGATAGGAAATAAAAGCCTGTGGCCTTATCCTTATGTCCTTCTTGATCACCAAATGCATGACCATATATATTAGTTTCTCCCGAAGGTGTAACTGCTTGATCATAAATTACATCTTCAAGTCCTAGTATATCTCTTACAATTACAGGTCTATTAGACCAATGGCAGCTATGCTTCCAATAAATACCATATTTACCAGGAGCTGCCTTTAAATCTTCTTTATTATTACCAAATTTTTGAGTGAAATAATTTGCTTGTCTTATAAAGACTCCTCTTTCATCTATTTCTTCTTTAGTTTCCTTTGGTCTTGGCTTTATACCGACTTTCTCTGCATATTCTCTAGCTTTCTCATCAGTATATTTTTTATTTCTATGTGCAAAAATATCGCATACATCACTCATATTAATCCCTCCAAATTAAATAGTATATTCAGGTTCTTGTAATATCTGCATTTTCCTGAAAAACTCTTTTGTTCTATCATGCTGTGGATTATCAAATACTTCCTTTGGAGTTCCATCTTCTATAATATGACCACCATCTAAGAATAATACTCTTGTAGAAACCTTACGAATGAAATTCATTTCATGAGATACTAATATCATCGTATATCCTTGTTCAGCTATCTTTTGTATTATATGTAATACTTCTCCAATCAATTCAGGATCTAATGCTGAAGTTGGTTCATCTAAGAGTATAATATCAGGTCTTAATGCAAGTGTTCTTGCTAAAGCAACACGTTGTTGTTGACCTCCTGATAAATGTCTTGGATAGTGATTTTTCCAATTAGCTAATCCAACATTTTCCAATTCCTTTAAGGCAAGCTCTTCAGCTTCCTTCTTTTTATATTTTTTAACTATTTTTAATGATTCAGATACATTATCTAAAGCAGTCTTATGCTCAAATAAATTAAATTTTTGAAAAACCATTCCAGTTTTTCTTCTTAAAGATAATGCTTCTTTTTTATTAGATTTTTTTAAAGGAAAATTAACATTAATTTCTTCTTTAGTTTCATCATCTATATATTTAATTTCACCACTATCTGGCTTTTCAAGTAAATTTAATGATCTTAAGAATGTTGATTTACCTGTTCCTGAAGGTCCGATGATACCAATAATGTCACCTTTATTAATTGTGATATTAATGTTATCTAGGACAACTAAATCACCAAATTTTTTAGATAGATTCTTCACTTCTAACATCTAAATCACCACTTTTCTTTGCCGAATCATTTTCTGTAGCTAATTCTAATTGTTTTTTATTTAAAGTTTTTTTAATCTTTCTATATAATTTTGCATACCATCCAGTAAATCTAGGCTCATTAGGTTGATCTGGAATTTTTACTGCATCACTAATAACCTTCACTACCTGTTCAAGGATAACTGTTAATACCCAATAAATTATGGCAAGTGCAACATATCCTTCTAAATAACGGAATGTTCTTCCTGCGATAATCTTAGCTTGTGCATACATATCAATTACACCTATTGAGAAGATTAATGATGTTCCTTTTAATAAGCTAATTAATGAATTTACAAGTCCTGGTAAGGCAATTTCTAACGCTTCGGGAATGATAATCCTACGTAAAATTTGCCAATATGTCATACCAGCTGCTTGAGCCGCTTCAATTTCTCCTTTATTAACTGATTCTAAAGCACCTCTAATTATTTCTGTAGTATATGAAGCTTGGTAGAATCCTAATGATAATATTGCATAAATTCTTAAATCAATTGAAGCTGCACTAAAATCATCTATTGTATTCATGAATAATAATGTAAATCCATAATATACAATTAATATTTGAATAATTAGAGGCGTACCTCTAATTATTGAAATATATAATCTTGTTAATTGTGATAACACAGGTATTTTCTTTATTCTTATTATTGCTAAAACTAAACCTAATACTAATGAAATAATTAATGCTCCTAATACAACTAAGATAGTTGTAGGGAAAAATCTTAATATCTCTGGTATTTGTTCAAAAACATATTTCCATTTGAACATAGGTATACCTCCCTTAATTAATAACTAGTTTAAATAAACGAAATCTTCTTCATCTGGTGTTAAATCTACACCTAAGAAATACTTTTGTGATAATTCTAATAATTTACCAGATGTCTTTAATTCATAAATTGCTTCTGATAATTTCTTTCTTAAATCATCTGCACCCTTAACATTCTTACCAAATAATAAGTGAGAAGTTAAATGTTCAGAAATGTTTGTCTTTACTTCTTGATCTGAAATTTGAGCTGTTTGAAGTGTTGCGAAAGTTTCTGCATAAGTTGTTTCATATTGTGCAACCATTGCATCATCGAAAATTAAGAAATCGGCATCACCTGATTGTAATTTTAATAATAATGTTGGAATATCTCCTTCAACATAATTAATTGTTACTTTCTTTGTTGGGTTTGCTTCATTCCATCTTTCAATTGCGTTTGTTGTATTATTTTGGCTAGATGCTGCAAATCTTAAATGATTTGTTCCCCATTCTTCAAATGTTGTATAAATTGAAGAATTGTTTCTAGCTACAACTGAATAGCTTGGCTTTGTGTATGGATAAGAATAATAATAAGTTTCTGCTCTTGAATCATTATATGACCAGTTGTTTACTGTAAAATCATATATACCAGCTTGTGCACCTGCAAGTGCATCATCTGTAATTGTATATTCAACTTTATAACCAATCTTTTCAGCTGCTAAATTAACAACTTCAATATCATAACCATATAATTTACCTTTTTCATCTACTGAAATATATGGTGATGGTCTACCTTTTGTTGATACATGTAATACTTTTTCTTTTGATTTGCTGCATGCAGCTGTTCCAAATAAGCTAACTCCTGCTAAAGCTACTGCTCCTACTTTAATTAATCTTCTAAATATTTTTCTCATATTTTTTATTCCTCTTTCTTTCTTATAATTTAAAATCTGTCTCTTGGATCTCCACCACGATGTACAATGTGGTATGGATTTTTTATTGTTGTTCTATATTCATAGAAATATTTCTTTATTGCATCTAAATCGTTATATTTTGCTGTAATTTCGTTGTTATATAATTCTTTTTCTAATCTAAATAAATTTGGATATTCCCATATATGCTTTTTATTTAATTTAAATGCAAAATAATATATGATATCAAATTTTATTAATATCTTATATAAATCAATATCATCTTCTGATATTTCATTTTCGCCTAGATATTTTTGATTCTTTAAGATGTTATCAAAATCATCTAAGTGGCTGAATACTTCATTAAAATATGCTTCATATTCAGCTTGTGATTCAGCTAAGTCACTTTTTTGAATAGCTTTATCTAAATCATTAATTTTATATTTATAATCTGCCATTTATAAAACCTCCTTAATGAATACATTTTTATCTTTTGCTAATTTTTCTCTATCATTAGGAAGGTCCCATTTAGATTCATCTGGGCCTATTGCAAATATTCCATATTCATTACCAAATTTAGCTCTTAAGTGAGTTGATAATTGATAATGCTTTTTAATTAAATCTAATCTTGTGTATTCTTTAAAATCTTTAATAGAATATAAATCTCTTGCATATCCGAATAAGTTTGGATATTCATCTAATCTTTTCTTATTAACTAAGAATATATTGTAATATGTTTGATAAAATCTAATTAAAGTAACATATAAATGAATATCTGATAAAGTGATATGATCACCAAACAAGAATCTTGTTTTTGATAATCTTTCTTCTACAATATCTAATGCTTCAAAGAAATCTTTAAATCCTTTATCGTATTCTTCTTGGCTTTTTGCAAAGCCTGCAGCGTATGCTCCTTTATTAATTCTTTTCCAAATCCAGTCATTTAATTTATCAATTTCATCTCTTAATTCAACTGGATATAATTCTGGAGCATCATTCTTATGAAATTTCTTCCAATCTCTTGCGAAATATGTTGGAATGTTCATATGATCATTATTTGCTGCAAATCCTGTTTTAACATCTACAATTGTTGGAACTGTAGATCTTCCTAAATAATCAGGATGTGATCTTAGATATATATCATGTAAATAATGAACACCTAAAACTGGGTCAACTGGAAGATAATTACCTAAATTAGGATCTTTATCTTCATCTAATTCTTCTGGGCCAAATACCCATCCTTTTTTAGATCTAATAATAGATGCTTGAGCTAATGATATAACTTTATCTAATCCTAATAATTTCCATGTTAATACTGTTTTATTTGCATATGGACAACCAGGCATCCATACTATTCTATATCTATCAGCTTCAATAGGAAGTTCATCTTTACCAGATCCAAATTTCTTTGTAAATAAATAATCCATTTGCTGTATCTTTCCTGTTTTATCAGTTTGATACTTAAATGTTTCTTCAAATCTTTCCTTTCCTATAAATCCTTTATTTGGCATAAACCAATTCCTTTCCTATATTAAATAAAAAAGCAGGACTATTTCCCTGCATTAAAAAGCAAAATAATAATTTTATTTTTTAACACACATTCGGAAAAAACATCGCATAGTATTATTAAATTTTTTCATGCAACAGCACATCATATTCATCATGATTTTTTTTCCTCCTTTTGTCTATTCATACTATTTTAGTAGGATTACTAGACATTTACATTATAGCACTAATAAAATTGATGTCAACACTTATTTATAAAAAAAGAATGAATTTTTTTCATTCATCCTTTTTTACTTATTTATTAAATTCTTTTTTTGTATTGATTTACACCATTTAATAATCTATTTAATCCTTCTTTTAAATTATCTTTTGATGTAGCTAAATTTATTCTTATAAAGCCTTTAAAGCTCTTTCCATATTCTTCTCCATATGAGAAATATACTTTAGCTTTATCTTTTAAATAATTACATAAAAATAATCCATCTATACATAAATCTGATACATCTACCCAGGCTAAATATAATGAATCAGCTATATTATATTTAAATTCTTTAATATTATTATCTAAGAATTCTTTTAAATATAATTTATTATTATATATATATTGATTCATCTCTTCTAACCATTTATCACCGTTATTTAAGGCACTTATAAATGAATCATATACAAATACGTTACCTTCGGCAACCTCATCTGTATTTAAGCCTCTATTTACTTTTTTTCTTAAATCTTCATTTTCTACTACTACGCATGCGCCTTGTAATCCTGCTAAATTGAAGCATTTAGATGCTGATATACATATTATATTATTATCTTTATTATCATCTATTAATAATAATGAATTATATTCTTTACCTGGATTTACAATATCTGAATGTATTTCATCAGATAATATTATTACATTATTATCTTTACATATTTTAGATATCTTTTTAAGTTCCTCTTTAGTCCAAATCTTACCTACAGGATTTTGAGGATTACATAAAATTAGCATTTTAGCTTCTTTAATTTTATTATCAAAATCATTAAAATCTAATTTATATTCATTATTATCTAAATATAAATCTGTTTCTATAGGTATTCTTTGATTATTAATTATTGAATTAAAAAAAATATTATATGTTGGAGTAATAACTAATATTTTATCACCAACATTAGTTATTTTTCTTACAATAGATGATATTGCAGGAACAACACCTGTAGAAAAGATCATTGAATTTGTATCTATATCTACATGATGATGTCTTAACCAGAAGTTTTTAAATGAAATAAAATATTCTAAAGGTGTATTAGTATAGCCTAATGCACCTAAATCACATCTTTTCTTTATTGCATCTTTAACTTCAGGCAATGTGTCAAAATCCATATCTGCAACCCACATTGGAAGTACATCATCATACATCCATTTAAGTGATGATACATCTTTTCTATCTGCACATTTATCAAAATTATACATAATTACTCCTTTGTGATAATTGTAGTTTTATTAGGATCTATCATTTCCTTATCTAATATTATTTCTTTAATATTTTTAGCTTCTATTCTGCCATTAATAGGATTTTTAACTGAATCAATACCTGAATTTATTATGGCATCTACATTCTTACATAATTCAAATGATAAATCAGTATTTAATAATTTACAATTAATCATTTTGATTCCATCAATGTAGCACATACCTTGATTTGAATCAATTGTACAATTAATTAATGTGATATTTTTACTATTCCAGCCTAAATATTCACCAA
>JAEEGL013968701.1_pt1 | contig 19328 bp, 20 predicted proteins | sample 9134231 | NCBI WGS metagenome assembly JAEEGL01 (sample SAMN16246548, study PRJNA631951) | gut metagenome | biome: gut microbiome; feature: rumen; material: fiber-attached | host: Bos | place: Iran: Karaj | collected 2018-10
ATCCACTAGCAGAGGAGGGTGTATCTCGACTACAGCCCATTCGGCTATTCCGCGGCTTTCTGGACCTGGGAACAGTGGGAAAAAGAAATCGACTTCATGGCGATGAACGGCATAAATATGCCTCTGAGCGTTGTGGGCAGCGAAGCCGTGTGGTACTACACGATGAGAGATTTCACCTACAGCGAAAAGGGCGCGCTCTCATATCTGAGCGGCCCCGCCTTCTGGCCCTGGCAGCTTATGACGAATATTGACAGCTATTTCAGCCTTTCTGATGTGAAATATATCGAGAGCCGCGCAAAGCTCGGCAGGCAGATTATTGACAGGGAAATTGAGCTCGGTATGACACCGATTCAGCAGGGTTTCTCCGGCATGGTGCCCAAGACCCTTTCCCGCCTTTTCAAAAAAATCAGGATGACAATGGCAAAATCCTGGTGCAACTTCCCCGTGACCTATCAGCTCGACCCGACCGACCCGGTCTTCAGAAAATTCGGCACAGCCCTGCTTGAAAAGCAGAAACAGCTTTTCGGGGCTTATCACTACTACGCCTGCGACCCCTTCCATGAAAATGAGCCCGTGGTGAAATCAAAGGACTATCTTTTCAAGGTCGGCAGAACGATAGACGATATGTACAAATCCTTTGACCCGGATTCGGTGTGGGTTATGCAGAGCTGGTCCCTGCGCCCGCAGATAATCAAAGCCGTGCCCAAGGGCAGGCTCCTGGTGCTTGATATTGACGGGTCAAAACACTCTCAGAACGAGGAGTTTTTCGGCCACGACTTTGTGCTGGGCAACATTCACTCCTTCGGTGACAGAAACACTCTGCACGGCAGCATAAAAGCCCTTGCCGATAACCCCTACGCCTGCCTTGAGGAAGGTAAAGGCAGGGAAAACTGTGTGGGCACCGGGCTTTTCCCCGAGGGAATTTATCAGAATCCGCTCTACTATGATCTGGCGTTTCAGATGCTTACGGAAAGCGGAAAGCTTGATCTTGAGCCCTGGCTTGATGACTACGCTGAGCGCCGCTACGGCAGCGCAGAGCAGTGCCTTAAAGACGCTGTTAGAGCGCTTCGCGCCTCCTGCTACTCGGAAAACTGCACGGGCAGGGAAACCGGCTCAGTTATCTGCATGCGCCCCTGCACACAGCGCACACACACCGCTCCCAACGATGTGCCGGAGCTGCGCTATGACAATAAAACCCTCCTCGGCGCCCTCGAAAGCCTTCTTAAGGCGGAAAACGCCTGCAACGACGGCTATGCTTTCGATGTGTGCGATATCACAAGGCAGGTGCTCAGCAACCACTGCGCCGTGCTCTTTGAAAATACCATGGAAGGCTTCAATACAAGGGATGTGCGCAAGTTTGAGCGCTCATCAAACGCCTTCCTCAAAATCTGCGACGAGCTTGACGCGCTGCTTCAGACCCGGCCCGAGCTCACGCTCTCAGAGCATCTGGCCGCCGCGGCAGCTCTCGCTCTGAGCGATAAGGAAAAAGAAAACTTTGAGCTCAATCTGCTCGCTCTGATTACGGTATGGGGTCCTCCCGCCAGGAGCGTAAACTACGACTATGCCTGGAGAGAATGGGGCGGAATGATAAAAACATTTTACGCAAAACGCTGGCAGAGCTTCTTTGAATTCCTTGCCCTGCGCTTCCCTAAGAGGGGCAAATTCTCAAGCGTCACCAAAAAACAGTATTGTGAAAGAAACCTCTATCAGGGCAGTCAGTTTTACAAGAGCTTTGCCGAGTTTGAGAGAAAATGGCTCTCAAGCGTTGACCCGGAAAAACCGACTGACGGCGACACGGTGGAGCTGGCGCGCGAGCTTGCGGAAAAGTATAAGGCTGTAATAGAGCAGGAGTAAGCTCTGATTTTGCTGCGCGCTCGCTTGATACGCTTTAACCGCTGAATATCATACTCCTCAACAGATATTAAATATAAAAAGAGACCGCACATTGCTGTGCGGTCTTTTTTGTGACTTGTGTCGGGGCTGAATTATTTAAGCTCAACCTTTGCGCCGACTTCTTCAAGCTTAGCCTTAGCAGCTTCTGCGTCTTCCTTGGAAACAGCTTCTTTAACTGCCTTGGGAGCGCCGTCAACAACTGCCTTTGCCTCAGCAAGGCCGAGACCTGTAAGCTCACGGACAACCTTGATAACCTTGATCTTTTCTGCGCCTACTTCGGCAAGAACAACGTCAAACTCGGTCTTCTCTTCAGCGGCGGCTGCGCCTGCATCGGCTGCGGGGCCTGCAACTGCAACTGCGGCAGCGGCGGAAACGCCGAATTCGTCTTCTACTGCGTGAACGAGCTCTGAAAGCTCAAGAACGGTAAGAACCTTGATTTCTTCGATTATAGCATTGATTTTTTCTGATGCCATTTTATTTTCCTCCAATTCTGATTATTTGTGTCTGATTATTCTGCGGGGGTCTCTTCTGCGGGAGCTGCTGCTTCCTCAGCGGGAGCTGCTGCTTCCTCAGCGGGAGCTGCTGCTTCCTCGGCGGGGGCTGCTGCTTCCTCGGCGGGGGCTGCTGCTTCCTCGGCGGGAGCTGCTTCCTCGGCGGGAGCCTCTTCCTTTGCGGGAGCGTTTGCAAGAGCCGCTTCTGCGCCGCCCTTGTCAACTATAGCCTGAATTGCACGGGCAAAAGCTGAAATAGGAGCGTTGAACGCGTTGCATACTGTAGCGAGAAGAACTTCTCTGGTGGGGAGCTTTGCAAGACTTTCGATTGTGGCGAGATCAACTACGTCGCCCTCAAGATAACCGCTCTTGATTGTGAAATTCTTGTGTGTGCTCGCAAACTTGGAGAGAATTCTTGCAGCTGCGGTGTGATCCTCGGGGCTGACGGCGATAGCCGTGGTACCCTCAAGCACCTTGGAGAGATCGTCGAGACCGACTTCCTTGGCGGCAAGACCGAGGAGAGTGTTCTTAACAACTGAGTACTTTACGCCTGCCTCACGGAGCTCTTTACGAAGAGCTGTGTCATCGGCAACGTTGATACCTTTGTAGTCAACAACCACACCCGCCACGGAGCTTTTGAGCTGCTCGGAGAGATCGGCAACTATCTGCTTCTTCTGCTCTAAAACTTTCTCACTGGGCATTTTCTGTATTTCACCTCCATGTGGAATGTTAAACAATATTAAAGCCCTTTCCGCATAATACCGGAAAGGGCGTAATACCGACAATATTATCAGCTTACAATTCCTTTCTCGGCAGGCGGTATGAAACCTTTATGCTGAAAGCACCTGCTGTCTTAAAAAAGAACAGCATCGGTATCTTAACACAGAAATATCACCGTGTCAAGATAAATTTGTGAGTATGGGCAAATTATGCCTCGGCTGCGCCGATCTTGTTGGCGTTGATTCTGACGCCGGGGCCCATGGTGGTGGCAAGCACGCAGGAGCGGATGTAAGTACCCTTTGCTGCGGCGGGCTTTGCCTTGATGATGGCGTCAAGGAGAGTGTCGAAGTTCTCCTGAAGCTTTTCGGGGCCGAATGAAACCTTGCCGATGGGGCAATGGATAATGTTTGTCTTGTCAAGACGGTACTCAATCTTACCTGCCTTTGCCTCGGTAACTGCCTTGGCAACATCGGGGGTAACTGTGCCGGCCTTGGGGCTGGGCATGAGACCGCGGGGGCCGAGAACCTTACCGAGACGGCCAACAAGACCCATCATATTGGGTGCAGCAATACAAACATCAAAGTCCATAAAGCCTTCGCCCTGAATCTTGGCTACAAGGTCTTCCGCACCTACGATTTCAGCGCCTGCTGCTGTTGCCGCGTCGGCCTCGGGGCCTTTTGCGAATACGGCAACTCTGACTGAACGGCCTGTGCCGTTGGGAAGCACGACGGCTCCGCGGACCTGCTGGTCAGCGTGACGGGAGTCAACGCCGAGACGTACGTGAACTTCTACTGTTTCATCAAATTTTGCGCTTGCGGTCTTTACCGCGAGAGCCATAGCGTCTGCCGGGTCATAGAGTGTTGCTCTGTCAACCAGCTTTGCGCTTTCGTTATATTTTTTACCGTGTTTCATATTAATTTTTCCTCCCAATCATGTGGTTAATCGGATTTTTCCTCCCACAGTATGCAATCAATCGGCTACGACAACGCCCATGCTGCGGGCAGTGCCGGCTATCATGCTCATAGCTGTTTCGATGGATGCGGCGTTAAGGTCCTTCATCTTGGTCTCAGCTATAGCCTTAATCTGATCCTTTGTGATGGTTGCAACCTTGGTCTTGTTGGGAACACCTGAACCGCTCTCAATGCCGCAGGCCTTCTTGATAAGAACGGCGGCGGGCGGAGTCTTGGTGATGAATGTGAATGAGTGGTCAGCATAAACCGTGATAACAACGGGTATGATGAGACCCATATCATTCTTTGTGCGCTCGTTGAATTCCTTGGTGAACGCCATGATGTTGACGCCCTGTGCGCCGAGCGCGGGACCTACGGGCGGAGCCGGGGTGGCTTTGCCGGCAGGTATCTGTAATTTGATAAAGCCGATAACTTTCTGTGCCATAAAAATAACCTCCAATATATTGTGGTAGATTGCGGAGCTTTGAGCTCCTCCCACGAAGCTCCGTAAAACGGAACTTGCGCATTACGCGCTCAATTTGAAAGGGTAAATGCCCTCAAATTACCGTGATTATTCGGCAAGCTCAACCTGGTCAAGCTCAAGCTCAACTATGGTCTCTTTGCCAAAGAGTGCGGAAACGGTAACCCTGACGGAATTATTCTCAAGGTCGATTTCCTGCACAACGCCCGAGAAACCGTCAAACATATCATCAATGATGTTTACGGTGTCTCCTACTGCATAGGATACCTCCACGACCTTCTTTTCGACTCCGAGCCTGATAACTTCTTCGTCGGTAAGAGGAATCGCTTTGTTTTCGGGACCTACAAAACCCGTAACTCCCCTGGTGTTTCTTATGAGGAGCCAAGTTTCATCGCTCATCTTGGGGCGGTTGTCTCTGTCATACTCCACCGCGACTTTGACAAGCACATATCCGGGAAACAGCTTGCGCTCAACCTCTTTGTGGGTTTCTGCGTCCTCAACTATTTCAACGGGTATTTTGACTTCGAGGATTTTGTCCTGCATTTTGCGGTTTTCGGCAATCTTTTCTATATTGCTTTTAACCTTGTTTTCATAGCCCGAGTAGGTGTGGATAACGTACCATCTTGTGTCAACGGACATGTTAAACCTCCCGCTTTTAAGCTATGAAGAAATTGCGTAATGAAATGAGTCCTTCTTCTGCAACCTCTTCTGCCGATGCTGCCTCGCCTATCTTACCGGCGGCAAGCTCAAGCAGAGAAATTGACTTGGAAAGAAGGTAATCTACTGCGAAGATCGCTGCTGCGCAAATCGCAACCGCGGCAAGAACCACGAGGGTGGACTTGACAACGGTCTTTGCATCGGGCCAAACAATCTTTTTGATTTCGCCTTTGAGATCCTTGAACCACTTTTTGATGGCTCTGCCTGCCTTGGCAAGCTTGTTTTCTCCGGAGCCCTTGGCTTTTTTGACCTGCTTCTTTTCAGCGGCGGCAACCTTCTCGGCAGCAACAGAATTTTCTTTCTTGGCCATTGGGTTTACCTCCTGCTTACTTGGATTCTCTGTGTACGGTGTGTTTTCTGCAGAAACGGCAGTACTTGTTCATCTCAAGCCTGTCAGGGGTGTTCTGCTTGTTTTTCATAGTGTTGTAATTGCGCTGTTTGCATTCGGTGCAAGCAAGTGTAACCTTAACTCTTTTACCGTTAGCAGCCATGTGCGGCACCTCCATTTTCGGAATATTTGAGCCTAAAAGGCGTCTATCAGGCAACAACCTTTCTCAAGGCTCAGGCCTCCCTCTGCCTTAAACCGGAGATGAAGCCGGCTTTTTAAGGGCGCAAAAAATAAACCCTTGCGCAGAGGTAGAGTAATATTAGCACAATAATTCCCCTGCGTCAAGGATTTTTTTCTTTTTTTTATTTATAATTTATATAACAATCAAATTTCAAAGGTCAGATTATCAGCATAAGCATACCCATGCTCATCATTGCGCCCACGACAATAAGTATCACGGTCATAAACGCGGCGAAATGCATAAACAGCATTGTGCCGACTGCAACTTTGATTCCCATGGTGTTTTCGGCTTCGGATATATTCTGCCAGTTATAGTAAACGCTCGTGCCGTCACGGTAATAGGTGTCAATATTCATATTCTCGCTGCCCGACGCGGCTGTAAAGCCGCAGTCCGACAATCCGTCAACGAAAAACTGAGCAAGCTTTTCGTCCTTAAAGGTTATCACGCCGGTCTGCCTGAGCTCGTTGGCAGGCTCCTCAACGGTAAGATGGCCCATCTTGAAACCGGTGCTCCACCAGGTCTGCTCGTAAGGGGTGGTAAGCTCTCTGTCATACTTGCCTATATGAAGAGGGTCGTGATACATTGTAGTCTGCATATACGGCCTGTCGCTGCCGGATACGGGCTGATAAACAGTAGCCGCGGTATCCTCTTTGCCCGATGCTTCTTTGTTGTAAATGCCGGCCTCACAGCCGTAAAATACGGCGCCGTACTGCCCTTTCCAGAGCTGAATCATCCAGTCCTTTTCTTCGTAGGTGAAATGAATTCTTATATAGTCATACTCCAGAAGCACATAGGGGGCAATGATATCGTATGCTCTCATATAGCCGAATCTGCCCTGCCAGGCCTTGTTCTGGTCCACATAGAAATAATTGTCTCTCGGGCTGTATTTGTAGCCTGCCACGCTGGCGCCTTCCACAAAATTGCCGATATCATCCGAGATGCTGGCGTCGGTAAGTCCGCCGGAAGCCTGATCCTCGGGGACAGCGTCATCCGCAAGAGCAAAAGCGGAAATAACGGGCAGCGCGCCGACAGACAGAATCAGAGCCAGAACCGCGGAAATAATCCGCTGAATATTCTTTTTCAAAGCAATATCTCCCCATTCGTGAGCATTATTACCGGGCAGGCCTTCCGCGTTCTGCTCCGGCAATCGTTTATTTTATCAAAAAGAATATAAAAAGTCAAGCTGTCAGAATCTGAAGTCTCTCCTGTCGGATTTCTTTATGCTCTCGATATTGTCACGCGCGATTGCTCTTACCTTTTCGTTAGGTATCTTTTCAAGCTCCTCTTCTATCATCTTATAGCCTCTCTCTCTCGTCTCCTCACTCGCATAGTCAACAAGATATTCGGTGAGAGTCATAAGAGCGTTGGGGTGGCAGCAGTTGAGAATCTGCCCGGCCTTGCAAAGGCTCATAAATCTGTCTCCGGTCCTGCCCTCTCTGTAGCAGGCGGTGCAGAATGAGGGTATATGCCCATACTGCATAAGCCAGTTTACAACCTCATCCAGCGTACGCTGGTCGGAAACATCAAACTGCTCCGAATCGTGGGGTCTCTCCTCCTCGGTATATCCGCCCACGGATGTGCGTGAAGCGCCGCTTATCTGTGAAATGCCGAGGTCGAGCACCTCTCCCCTTACCTTTTCGCTCTCACGCGTGGAAATAATCATGCCCGTGTAAGGCACGGCAATGCGGATACAGGCGATGATTTTTTTGAACAGCTCATCGGACAGGCCGTTATCGAAAACACCGGGGTCAATGTCGTCCGCTCTTTTTACTCTGGGCACACTGATGGTGTGAGGACCGACGCCCTGCGCAGCCTCAAGATGCTCCGCGTGCATAAGCAGACCCGCAAACTCATACTGATAGTTTTCAAGCCCGAAAAGAACTCCGAGGCCAACATCGTCTATGCCGCCCTGCATGGCTCTGTCCATAGCCTCGGTGTGATACGCGTAATCGTGCTTGGGTCCGGTGGGATGAAGCTCAAGATAGCTCTCCTTGTTATATGTTTCCTGGAAAAGAATATATGTGCCTATGCCGGCCTGTTTGAGCTTTCTGTAATTCTCAACCGTGGTGGCGGCAATGTTGACATTTACCCTGCGGATATCCCCGTTTTTGTGATGCACGGAATAAATAGTCTCTATGCTCTCGAGAATATACTCAATCGGATTGTTGACGGGGTCCTCGCCGGCCTCAATGGCAAGACGCTTGTGACCCATATCCTGCAGAGCGATTACCTCGTTTCTGATTTCCTCCTGAGTGAGTTTCTTGCGGGCAATGTGTTTGTTTTTCATATGATACGGGCAGTAAACACAGCCGTTCACGCAGTAGTTGGAAAGATAAAGAGGGGCAAACATAACTATTCTGTTGCCGTAGAATGCCAGCTTTATCTCCTTTGCGAGAGCGTACATTTTCTCGATTTTTTCGGGAATGTCGCAGGCAAGCAGCACAGACGCCTCTCTGTGGGTAAGACCGGCGCAGGTATAGCCCTTGCCCTTAAGAACCGGTTTTGCCTTTTCGAGAATAGCGTCGATAAGCTCTTCGTTGCGCTTGTTTTCTTCCGCGTAGCGGATGGTTTCGAGGATTTCTTCGTGGTTTATGAACTCCTCCGCTTTCAATGATTTTACGTCATATTTCATTGTTGTAATCTCCTCTGTCGGATACTGTTATATTGCCGGTAGATCTGACCCTTGCCGAAAGGCAGTCAACACATTGCGCTGCCTCCTCGCCGGTGCAGATTTTATTGTCATAAAGCAGATATTTTTTTCTCACGCTGCCGGGTGAGAGATTGGGCATAAGCACATTCGCGCCTGCCTCAAGGCCCTTTTCCCTGCCGCGCGCGTCAATGGTGCCGAGCGCCGTGGTTGCGGGCAGCAGAACTCTCGGCAGAGTAAGACGGATAAGCGAAAGCAGAAACACCGTCATTTCGGCCGTGCCCGCCTCAAAGCCGGCAAACGGAGTGTCGCTGTGAGGTATGAAGGGACCTATTCCCACCATATGCGGACCGAAGTCTCTGAGAAATATCATCTCATCGGCAAGGTCCTCCTCGGTCTGATAAGGGGAGCCGACCATAAACCCCGCGCCGACCTGATAGCCGATTGCTTTGAGCTCCCTGAGGCAGTTCATCCTGTTTTCAAAGCTCATCGATGCCGGATGAAGCTTCATATAATGCGCCCGGTTGCAGGTTTCATGCCTGAGAAGGTATCTGTCCGCCCCGGCCTTTTTAAGAGCTCTGTAGCTCTCAGAAGAGCGTTCGCCGAGCGACAGCGTAACCGCGCAGTCGGGGAAACAGCTCTTTATCTCTCCGATTATCCCGCACAGAATATCGTCGGTATAATACGGGTCCTCCCCGCCCTGCATAACGAAAGTGCGGAACCCGAGTTCATAGCCCTCCCGGGCGCAGGAAAGTATTTCCTCCGGCGTAAGACGGTAACGCTCAGCCCTGCTGTTTCCGGCGCGGATTCCGCAGTAATAGCAGTTGTTGGAGCAGCAGTTGGTAAACTCAATGAGAGCGCGCAGAAAAACTTTGTTGCCGTAGTATTTTTTCTTAACCTCCACAGCCCGCCCGGCTGCGTAGTCCCTGACCTGACCGCGCGCTCTTATAAGCTCAAGATATTCGCCGGCGGTCAGATTGTTTTCTCTTTCGAGGCGGTCAATAAGTTCTTTAAACATTTGAAAAAGCAGTCTTTGATGACACACCGTCAAGCTTTCCGATTTTTCCGCAGAGTGAGTTTATGGTATTCATATCAGCGTCGATAACCACCGTGATACAGCTTATCCCTTTTTCACGGTAGGGCACGCCCATTCTGCCGATAATATAGTCGGAATACTCGTGCAGTATTGCGTTGAGCTCCTCAACCGAGGCTTTATTTTCAACAATTATAGCGGTAACCGCAACTCTTTTTTCCATGTTTTTTCATTCCTTTCTGCAAAAATAAAGCCGCACCTTCCGGGTGCGGCACAGTTATCTTTCGGTCGCCTTTCACTCAGAAGCTTCTTAATGTCAGGTCATTATTCTGTTTATCGGATTATAACACCTGCCGGACCTTAAGTCAAGCCCGGTCTGCAGCCGTCTGAAGTGCCGCAGAAAAACACCGCGTATTTTCCTTCAAGAGCCGGATACTCTCTGAGATAGGCTTCAGTAATCTCTCTCTCTGCCTGCTCCTCATACCCGGGGTCAATAAGCGCAAAACAGGAGCCTTTGAAGCCTGCGCCCGCGAATCTGCCGCCGTATATGCCGTCTGTGTGCGTCATTATTTCGTAAAGCTTTATCTGCTCAGGAGCGCCGGACTGCCAGTTCTCTATGCTGCTTCTGCCGGACTCGGTAATGAGCCTGCCAAACTCCTCTGTGTCACCCCTGCGCCAGGCCTTAGCGCCCAGTTGCACGCGCTCTGTTTCGCTGAACCAGTGCTCACACCTGAGTCTCCACGGCTCGGGAAGACGCCCGCGCATTTCATGGTAAACTTCGGGAGGGAGGTTTCTTGCGTATGTATCGGCGAAGCTGCCGTAATCAAGACCGGCAAAGGCCTGCAGGGCGTATATTCCCGCTTTCAGCTCGTCTACCCTCAGGTTATACTTTGAGCTCACGAGGCTGTGCTCCAGACCGCTGAAAAAGACTGCTGTTTTAAACGGCTTCATTTCCGCATGCTCAGGTATCAGCTCATAGCTGCCGTCCGATGTGTCAAGATAAAGCAGGTGATCCTTTTTGCAGAGCACCTCGCAGCTCTGGTCCAGCCTGCCGAGTGAAACGCCTACATATTTTCTCTCGCTCTCATAGGCGATGTCTATCAGCTCACCCGCCGTCAGACTTATGGCGTTTGCCTCGCACAAAGCGGTAATGAAAGCGAGCGTTACCGCTGCCGATGAGCTCAGCCCTCCGACAGGCAGCGAGCCCTCCGCCACGCCTTTTATGCCTGCGGAAAGTGGATATTTTTCTTTGAGAAACAGTGTAGCCCCGCGAAGGTAATCCGCCCAGTCACCCGCTTTTTCGCCGGGAACCGAGGTGACGCTCCAGCCGGCTTTACCCGGAAACTGCAGCGATGACATCTCAACTTTTCCGCTTTCATCCGGGCTGTAGGCTATATGAATTCCCCTGTCAATCGCGAAGCCGGTAACGGGACCCAGGTTGTGGTCGGTGTGAGCGCCGAGAGGGCATATTCTGTATGGCGCAAAAGTAATCCCCTGCGCCTGTGTGCCGTAAATTGAACGGAAAAGCTCTTCACACTTCATTGTTTTCTCCGTCGCTGCCGCCTTCACGCGCGCCGGCGTTGTCGGTGCCGTGTTTCCGGTCGTGAGTCTGCTCCGCCGATCGGCTTTGCCTGAGCTCCTTTTTCCATCTCTCGATGTCTTCCTGCACTTCGAAACCCTCTGTGCTCTCTTTTTTGAGCATTATACGCAGAGTCATTACTATAAGCTTGATATCAAGCAGCAGCGAATAGTTTTCTATATACATAAGGTCAAGGCGCAGCTTATCATAAGCAGTTGTGTTGTATTTGCCGAAAATCTGGGCGTAGCCCGTGAGGCCGCCTTTGACCTTGTGCCTGTATGTGAATTCGGGTATCTCCGCCGTATATTTTTCGACGTGCTCAACTCTCTCGGGGCGGGGCCCGACCACGGACATATTGCCGATGAAAATATTTATAAGCTGCGGAAGCTCGTCAAGGCGTGTCATCCTTATGAGTGACCCGATCCGGGTTATTCTCGGGTCGTGACCCGTTGCGGGCACTGAAATGCCTTCGGCCTCGGCGTTTACAATCATACTGCGGAATTTGATGATTCTGAAGGTCCTGCCGTCTTTTGTCACTCTTTCCTGCTTGTAGAAAACGGGGCCGCCGTCCTCAGCCTTAATGGCAATGGCAATAATGAGCATAACGGGCGATGCGATAATCAGAGCAATAAAGGAAAGCAGTATATCAAAAAGTCTTTTTATCAGCTTCTGCATCGGGCTCAGTCCGCCCGTTCTGACAAGCATAAGCGGCGTGTCAAAAAGAGTGATGTCATGAGCGCTTCTTGTGATTATGTCGGATATTTTCGGCACAACATAAGTTCTGATATTGTTACCGAAACAGTATTTCAGTATGTCGTTTCTTTTTTCCGCCGGCACGTCGTTGATGATTACGGCGTCGTGTTTATCAATAACCGATTTTATATAATCGGTATCTTCGTCAATTGAAATCAGCGTGTTTACCGCGTACTTGTCATCTCTCCTGTCCATCTTGAACTTGAGGCTTACGGCGTTTTCATTGCCGTATATCATTACCATATTACGCGGTGAATAGAGTTTGTGATATAAAAATGTGTAAAAATAGCTCAGCAAAAAGCAAAACGCCATATCGATGAGGGTGAGGACAAAAAGAGGATAAACGGCGATAAGCCTGTTTGAAATCAGACTGAGCTGGAAATAGGTGATAAAGTTCACCATAAGCACGGATATTGTCTGCGAAACGAAAATATCCGAAAATTTAAGATGACCGAACTGGAAACAGTCACAAAGATAGAACACAAAAACCAGCAGAATCGCATAAACAAGCATCATAAGCAATTTACCCATTGTGTCATAATTCGGGAAATGCCGTCTGCTGTAATAGTGGAACCATGTTCCGTAAAATTCCAGTGTGAGCACTATAATCTGGAAAAACGCTTCCGTTCTTCTCAGGATTTCTCTGTGCTCGGGCTTTTTTGGTTTGCTCATATTGATAGCGCCTCCGCTGCAGCGGTAAGTTTTATATTATTTTATAAAATAATACGTTTTTGAGAATAAAAGCCGACTGCTGGAGCCGGCTTGTTTTGATTTATATGGATTTATGTCGGTTATGACGGGCTGATTTCGCTCACTTCAACCGGCTCATAGAAAACGTCAACTACAAGAGCTTTGAATTTATCCTCATCGGGATAGAACTCCATAAAACGCTCGCCGACCTTGGACTCGCCCTCGATTGTGTAGAAGGGTTTGACTTCAAAATCGGATGCGTAATTGATGATTTCCTGAAGCTTGTTTACGCTGCAGTCGGAAATCATATGGCTTGAAAGCTCCATAAGTGTGTCAAGACCGAAGCTGCTGTCCTGCTTGTTTCTGGTCTTGACCGCCTCATAAAGGGCGGAAAGATACTGACGCTGTCTCTCCATACGGTGAACATTGGTAGCCTCTGCCATATTCTTTCTTGCGCGTACATAGACCAGAGCCTGCTCGCCATCGAGGGTGTATGTGGCACCCTTTGTCATATCGGGATAAACGGATGAAAAATCGTCCATAAGCTCAAGTGTGACTCCGCCTACTGCATCGTTAAGGATGCTTACGGCGTCCATTGTGAGAGCGATATAATGGTCTATCGGCAGGTCATAAAAGTAGGTTGAAACTGCTTTTACGGTGTTTCTGCAGCTGTCCATACCGCCGCTGCCGTAGCTGTAGGCAAGCGTAAGCTGGGCCTGCCGTGTGGAAACGACCTGACCCGCAACGCCGAGAACGCGGATTTCACCTATGGTGTCTCGGTTGATATGTACAACAGAAACTTCCTGTGTTGTTTTGTCAATCATAAGGAGCATCATAAAGTCTGCCCTTATGTTGTTTATATAGTTATTCTCGTCCTCGTCGACCTGTTCGTCAAACTTATCAAGACCCATCAGGAGAACGGTCTCAATATTGTCCTTGAGCCCGTACCACTGATCGTTGTATCTTATCATCTGACGTTCTTTTTCCGTCGCTATAGTCACATAGTCCTCGTCTGAACCAAAGCTGCCTGCTTCCCACTTGTGTAGGGCAAAAACAGCTCCGGCGGCGAGGACTATAAGCAATGCTATTACGAGGACTCTGCCGAAGAGTGAACTCCGGGAGATTCCTTTATTTTTCATTTACCGGAGAAATCAGATGAGGTCTTCTGCCTTTTTTCTGCTCTTGGAGATGAAGTAAACAGCGCCGCAACCAAGGGCTACTGCTGCGCAAACGGAAACAGCTGTGAAGATGTCGCCGGTAGCGGGTGAAGCAGCACCGTCAACGAATTCGGAATTGTCAACAACGATTGCGAAGGGGGAAAGGTTGTCAATGCTGAATACAAGGTTAAGGCCAACGATAGTTGCGTTCTTTACGATTTCCCAGCCCTCATGACCGAAGTGAAGAAGGCATACGAAGTTGGAGAGATCAAAACCGCCGATGGTGATGGTCTTGGTCTTGCCGGTCCATAAACCGGTCTCTTCGCTGAGATCGAAGAACTTGCTTACTGCAAGGTTGGTGAAAAGGCCGTTGTAGGTCTTGTCGATGCCGGCGATGATTGTGGTGATGTCGGTCTCAAGGAGCTCGCTGTAAGCCTGCTCGATTCTGACGCGGAGATCTCTTGCAAGGATGTCTCTGTTGCCGAAGGGGGTGAAGAGGATTTCAAGAGCTTCGCCGGGAGCATACCAAGCAGAAATAACGCTGCCTTCATACTCAACTTCAGGGCTGCTTACGAAATTGCCGTAATAATCATCGGCTGCAAATGAACTTGCTGCAAAGGTAAATGCTACGAGAATTGCGAGAAGTAAAGAAACTACTATTTTCATGGTTCTTTTTCCTTTCTTTTTTGCGTTTCATCAAATAAGGCGGTGTGTGGAACATCACCATAATTCTTTCCTATTATATTGTAGTGTGTCCGGTTTGTCAAGCGTTTTCTTCAAAATTTGTTAATTATTTCTTAACTTTTTTCAAACAAGCTTGGCGAGCACCAGATAACGTTTGGAATAGTTGCCTTTGAGGCAGGTGGAGAGAATCAGAAGCCTGTCGCTTCCGCTCGCTTTCCCGGCCTCATCGACATTCACGCCGAAATCTCTTGAGCTGTAAATCGTATCAAGAAATTCGTCAACCGCGTGCTCCGACTCAAACTTGTTGTACTTATACATTATATGTGTGTCGCTGTATGGGGCGGCGGCAAACACTCTGTAGTGCAGCTCCTTGCCTTCAACGACAACATAAATATCCTTGAATGTATTGAAAGTGTTTTCATCCGTATAATACTCCTGAAGGTTTCCGAACATCTGCCCATCGGCCATATTGTGGCCGTATATGATTGTGACTCTGTCGGAAAAATCGAGGGAATTATAGGCATGCTCGGTAAAGAGCGTGCCGCCGGGAGAATACTTTCCGTTAACATCGTGCCTTATGTAGGTCTTGTCTTCGGTCGGGCTCTGGGCAACGGGATAATCGATGTTTGTGCCCGGAATGCGTATCATTGCGTAAACGTCCGTTGTTATTTTTTTGTAGTCTTCGAGCTGCCTGAGCTCACTCTTAGCCTGGGGCGTTTCTATACCGGTTACGGTCTCGCCGTTTTTATCTGTAACGGGAGCGTATGTCGTTTCATTATAGGGCACCGTCGTTTCGGTGCCGGTCGCCTTGGCTATCTTGTTTTTGACAGGGCCATAAAGGCCCACGCAAAGGCAGACAACGCACATTACCGCGAGAATAATGCCGATTATAAGCTGCTTGTTTATTGCTTTCTTTTCCTTCAAACAAATTCCTCCAAAAGAGAGTCGCTTTCCTCTTCGAATCTCTCAAAAAAACGGTCTCCCAGTTTATTTGTTACAACCTTTTCGAATTCATCAAGTCTCGGGGGTCTTGCGTCTGTGCTGTGGCAATCGGTCCCGACTGCGTGTACAAGGCCGCGCTTAAGCAGCTTGAGCGCCTTTCTGCTTGTTGATTTGTTTGCGAAAAACGACGCGTTGCACTGTATGAGCATCCCGTTTGAGGCAAGCTCCTCAACTATGCCTTTGCTTTGAAATTCAAGGTATCTCTCTATATGAGCCATCATAGGCACCATATATCCGGAGCCGCCTATTTCGTAAAGCTCGCGCAGCGTGTATTCGCTCCATTTGGTAAACGGCATTTCAATAAGCAGAATTTTGGTGCCCTCTATGCGCAAATCTCTGAGTTCGCGCATTCTGCTTATGCCGGAAAAATATCTCACCTCGGCACCGAGGCGGATATCCGTGCCGGGAAAAGCAGGATGGGCCACAAGCGATTCATAAGCTCTGTTGCGCCTTTCAAGAAACTCTTCGGGCGTGCTTCTGTCGGCATAAAAATGCGGTGTGGCAACGGAAACCGCCGCCCTCTGCGCTTTAAGCATCTCAAGAAGCTTTATGCTTTCGTCAAGGTTTTTGCTGCCGTCATCGATTCCGGGCAATATATGGCTGTGATAATCTGTCATATATTATCTCCGTCAGTCGCTGACCTGCGGCGTTTTGCTGTAATAGTTTCCGCTGTATTTTCTGTATGTGCCGCTGTCCTCTTTGACGCTTGTCATAACGAAGCCGAGTATTTTTGCCTCGGACATTCTGAGAAGGCGGACACACTCATTGAGAGCGCGCTTATCGGTGCTGTTTTCTTTTACCACTACGGCGATGCCGTCAAGCACGGGTGAAAGAATTGTGGCATCGGTAACCACTGTTACGGGCGGGAGGTCAACGATTATGAATTCATACTTTTCGGAAAGCACTTCAAGCAGTTTTTTCATCCTGTTTGAACCGAGAAGCTCCGAAGGGTTGGGGGGGATGCTGCCGGAGGTCATAATGTGCCAGTTTTCATTTACCAGTGTCTTGTGAATGCTTATTCCGACTTTGTCACCGGCATTGACAAGTATGTCGGAAAGACCAAGGTCATTGGGAATTTCCATCTTTTTGGCTATGGAAGGCAGACGCATATCCGCGTCAATAAGAAGTACCTTTTTGCCCGCTTCCGCAAGGGAATAAGCAAGGTTTACGGAGGTTGTGCTCTTTCCTTCGCCTCTCATGGAGCTGGTAACGCCTATAATGTGGCATTTTTTATCGTCGGGAAGCGAAAAGAAAATGTTGGTTCTGAGCATTTTGTAAGCTTCAGCCGCAGCGAAACTCAGGTTGCTGTGGAGAGTTTTTCTCTGCTCAATTATGGAAGCTCTCTCGTTTGACTTGCTCATTTCTTCGCCTCCTTATCTTTTTTGCTGTCTTTTTTTCCGCTCTTTTTGCCTTTTTCGGGCTGAGCGTAGTAGGAATAGTATCCGTATCTGCGTGAAGACGGTCTCTCATAAAGATCGGGTATCTTCGCAAGCACGGGTTCACTGAAGTTCTGAAGGATGTAATCGTCGCTGTGGATAACATCGTCAAGAAGTTCAAGCACTACGACAACCGCGGCGGCTATAATCATACCTACGATAAAACCAAGCGCCGTGTTTTTGGTTATATTGGGTGAGACCTTCTTGGGCGAAACCACCGCTTCATCAACAAGCCTCATTGAACTGCCGTCTATGATGTCGGCAACCCTGAGAGGAAGTACTTCCGCAATAGTGTTTGCGAGCACCGCCGCGTTTTCGGCGTTCTCACAAGTCACTGTGATATGGAAAACCTGTGTATTGTCAACCGATGCCGCCGTAATCATATCGTAAATCTGACTGTAGCTGTAGTTGAGCCCCGTCTTTTCGAGCACCTGGTTGAGTGTGGTTCTGTTTTTGAGGATTACAATATAGGTTTTTACAAGCGACTGCGAAGCGCTGATATCCGACGCGCTTATGCTGAAGCTGGTGCTGGCAACGTTAATCGTGCTGTTGTTTACATACAGCATAACGGTTGCGGAATACTGGGGAGTAATCACAAACGTTGACCAGGAAAAGGTGGCGGCCGCCACGATTATTCCGGCGATAATCAGAAGCCAGGCCTTCTGCCACAGCGCCTGGAAAAGCTGCAAAAGGTCTATTGATTCATAGTCTTCAAACTGACTTTTTCTTGTTGTATTTTCTGTCATATCACAAATGCTTCCTTGTTATTTCTTTATGACTGACACCTTGCGGAAATCAGTGTTCCTTTAAAAGCCCTTTCGGGCGATTTCGGGAGCGAAACCAATTCCGCTCCCGAAAAAATATGTCTGTGTTCAAGTTTAAGCTTTGGCGTTGATTGCCGCCTGCGCCGCTGCAAGACGTGCGATGGGCACTCTGAAGGGTGAGCAGGAAACATAGTCAAGACCGATGGAGTTGCAGAACTCAACGGATGAGGGATCGCCGCCGTGCTCGCCGCAGATACCGCAGTGAAGAGCGGGATTAACGGGCTTGCCGAGTGCGATTGCCATTTCCATGAGCTTGCCTACGCCGTTCTGGTCGAGCTTGGCAAACGGATCGTTCTCAAAGATCTTGGTGTCATAGTAAGCGGTGAGGAACTTGCCCGCATCGTCACGGCTGAAGCCGAAGGTCATCTGAGTGAGGTCGTTGGTGCCGAAGCAGAAGAAATCTGCCTCTTTTGCGATTTCGTCTGCGGTGAGAGCAGCTCTGGGAATCTCTATCATTGTGCCTACCTGATACTTGAGGTCTGCGCCTGCGGCTGCTATCTCGGCATCGGCGGTGGCAACAACTATATTCTTGACGAACTTGAACTCTTTGACTTCGCCTACAAGCGGAATCATGATTTCGGGCTCAATGTTCCAGTCGGGATGTGCTTTTGCAACATTGATGGCAGCGCGGATAACCGCTTTGGTCTGCATCTTTGCGATTTCGGGATAGGTAACGGTAAGGCGGCAGCCTCTGTGACCCATCATGGGGTTGAACTCGTGAAGAGAGGAGATGATTGCCTTGATGTCTTCAACGCTCTTGCCCTGTGAATCGGCAAGGAGTTTGATATCGGCTTCCTCGGTGGGAACGAACTCGTGAAGAGGAGGATCGAGGAATCTGATGGTAACGGGGCAGCCCTCAAGAGCTTCATAAAGAGCTTCAAAGTCGCCCTGCTGATAAGGCATAATCTTGTCGAGAGCAGCTTCTCTCTGCTCAACGCTGTCCGCGCAGATCATCTCGCGGAATGCCGCGATTCTGTCAGCCTCAAAGAACATGTGCTCAGTACGGCAAAGGCCGATGCCTTCTGCGCCGAGCTCGCGGGCTTTTTTGGCGTCTGCGGGGGTGTCGGCGTTTGTGCGTACTTTCATGGTCCTGAACTTGTCGGCAAGAGACATGATTCTGCCGAATGTGCCGGCTATCTGAGCGTCAACGGTGGGGATGGTGCCCTCATAAATGTTACCGGTTGAGCCGTCGATTGAAATATAGTCGCCCTCGTTGAAGGTCTTGCCTGCAAGGGTGAACTTCTTGTTTTCTTCGTCCATGTTGATTTCACCGCAGCCGGAAACGCAGCAGGTGCCCATACCGCGGGCAACAACAGCGGCGTGAGAGGTCATACCGCCGCGAACGGTGAGTATGCCCTGGGAGGCCTTCATGCCGGTGATGTCTTCGGGGGAAGTCTCAAGACGGACAAGGACTACCTTTTCGCCTCTTGCGTTCCAGGCTTCAGCGTCATCGGCTGTGAAAACAACCTTGCCGCATGCAGCGCCGGGGGAAGCGCCCAGGCCCTTGCCGATGGGGGTAGCTGCCTTGAGGGCAGCTGCGTCAAACTGAGGATGAAGAAGAGTGTCAAGGTTTCTGGGGTCTATCATCAGGACTGCTTCTTCTTCGGTCTTGTGACCTTCGTCTATAAGGTCGCAGGCAATCTGGAGCGCGGCGCGAGCTGTTCTCTTGCCGTTACGGCACTGGAGCATGTAGAGCTTCTTG
>JAEEGL014068635.1_pt1 | contig 19328 bp, 20 predicted proteins | sample 9134231 | NCBI WGS metagenome assembly JAEEGL01 (sample SAMN16246548, study PRJNA631951) | gut metagenome | biome: gut microbiome; feature: rumen; material: fiber-attached | host: Bos | place: Iran: Karaj | collected 2018-10
CCAGGAAGGTCTCGGCGGCGTTCCCGGCAAGATCACCTCTTCCCCGGCCAACCACCTTTCCACCCTCTGCACCCAGATGGTCAACTTCCTGGGCATCATGCAGAACGAATGGGCAGGCGCGCAGGCGTTCTCTTCCTTCGATACTTATCTCGCTCCTTTCGTCAAGGCGGATAATCTGAACTACGACCAGACCAAGAAGTGCATCGAGAGCTTCATCTATGGCGTGAACACGCCGTCCCGCTGGGGCACACAGGCGCCGTTCAGCAACATTACGCTGGACTGGACCGTACCGAACGACCTGGCAGAACTTCCCTGCATCGTCGGCGGTAAGGAGATGGATTTCTGCTACAAGGACTGCAAGGCGGAAATGGATATGGTCAATAAGGCCTTCATCGAGATCATGATCGAGGGCGACGCCGCAGGACGCGGATTCCAGTATCCGATCCCCACCTATTCCATCACCCGTGACTTCGATTGGTCCGAGACAGAGAACAACAAACTCCTGTTCGAGATGACCGCGAAATACGGAACACCTTATTTCTCCAACTATATCAACTCCGACATGGAACCCAGCGACGTCCGCTCCATGTGCTGCAGACTCCGCCTCGACCTGAGAGAGCTCCGGAAGAAATCCGGCGGTTTCTTCGGCAGCGGTGAGTCCACCGGTTCCGTCGGCGTCGTCACGCTGAATATGCCGCGGCTTGCCTATCTGGCGGAAAATGAGGAAGAATTCTTCACCCGTCTGGACAAACTGATGGATATCGCAGCCCGTTCACTGAAGATCAAGCGCACCACCATCACGAAGTTCATGGAAGCGGGTCTGTATCCCTACACCAAGCGTTATCTCGGCACCTTCGACAACCACTTCTCCACCATCGGACTGGTAGGAATGAATGAGGCCGGTCTGAACGCCAAGTGGATCGGCAAGGATATGACCCACAAGGAGTGTCAGGAATTTACCAAGAAAGTACTCAACCATATGCGTGAGCGCCTCTCCGACTATCAGGAGATGTACGGAGACCTGTACAATCTGGAGGCGACCCCGGCGGAATCCACCGCGTACCGCTTCGCCAAGCACGACAAGGAGCGTTATCCGGATATCATCACCGCCAACGAGAAGGGCACACCTTACTACACCAACTCCAGCCACCTGCCGGTGAGTTTCACGGAGGATGTCTTCGCCGCTCTGGATATCCAGGACGAACTGCAGACCCTCTACACCTCCGGAACGGTGTTCCACGCCTTCCTCGGCGAGCGTCTGCCTGACTGGAGAAGCGCGGCCGCGCTGGTCCGCAAGATCGCGGAGAACTACAGCCTGCCGTACTACACCATGAGCCCGACCTACAGCGTCTGCCGCAACCACGGATATATCAACGGCGAGGTCTATGAGTGCCCGGACTGCCATGAGGAGACTGAGGTCTACTCCCGCATTACAGGCTACTACCGCCCGGTCAAGAACTGGAACGACGGCAAGGCGCAGGAGTTCAAGGACAGGAAAGAATACGAAGTCGAGCATTCCCACCTGACCCATGAGGGCTGTGTATGCGGACATGAACATGCGCATCACGAGGAGCCCGTCACTGAGACTGTCGCGCAGGATGCAGAGGATCGTGTGATCCTCTTTGCAACACGCACCTGCCCCAACTGCAGAATGGCCAGGACCTTCCTGGACAATGCGGGGATCGCCTATGACGAGATTTTTGCGGACGAGGACGAGGAAGCCAGCGACCGCTACGGCGTCCGTCAGGCACCGACACTGATCGTGGAACAGGGCGGTAAGATGGAGAAGATTGTCAACGTCTCCAACATCCGCAAATACATCAACGAGGTCGTGGCGCACCGTGGATAAGAAAGAATATGATATCATCGTCGTCGGGTCCGGCCCTGCCGGACTCACCGCGGCGATCTATGCCAGACGGGCGGGCAAGACCGTTCTCGTTCTGGAGAAAGAAGCATTCGGCGGACAGATCACCCATTCCCCGAAAGTGGAGAACTATCCCGGGTATCTGGAGATGAGCGGGAACGAGTTCGCGGAAGTGCTTGTCAATCAGGCGCTTGCTCAGGGTGCGGAAATCGATCTTGCAGAGGTCCTGGATGTGACCGACGACGGTGAGGTCAAGCATGTCGTCACGGACGCAGGCACATACACCTGCAAAGCGGTGATCATCGCAGCCGGATCCAAGCACCGTCCCCTCGGTGTGGACCGGGAGGAAGAACTGACCGGAAACGGCGTCTCCTATTGCGCGGTCTGTGACGGCGCGTTTTATGCGGGACAGCATGTGGCGGTCATCGGCGGCGGCAACAGCGCCCTTCAGGAGGCAGTGATGCTTTCCGAGCGCTGTTCCAAGGTCACCGTGGTGCAGAACCTTTCCTTCCTGACCGGTGAGGAGCAGCTCATCGCGAAGCTGCAGAAAACGCCTAATGTGGAGTTCATTTACGACAGCGTCGTGGACGCACTGGAGGGTAAGGATGCACTGACCGGCGTCGTGCTGTACAATACCAAAACGGAAGAGTACAGCATGCTGGAATGCGACGGCATTTTTGTCGCCATCGGCCAGATGCCGGAGAATGAGCCGTTCCTGCACGTGGCTTCTCTCAACGAGTACGGCTACGTCAATGCGGGCGAGGATTGTGAGACCGGAACCAAAGGAGTTTTCGTGGCAGGTGATTGTCGCTCCAAACGGATCCGTCAGATCACGACGGCGACCGGAGACGGTGCCGTGGCAGCGGTAGCTGCGTGCCGCTACGTGGATTCCCTTTCCTGAAAAGTGAAAGCACACTGCGAAGCGGTGTGCTTTTTTGGAGGACGAATTATGAGGTTTATTTCCTGGAATGTCAACGGCTTGCGCGCTGTCGTAGGCAAAGGATTCATGGACAGTTTCCGTACACTGGATGCGGACGTGTTCTGCCTGCAGGAGACTAAGCTGCAGGAGGGGCAGATCGATTTGGATCTTCCCGGATACGAGCAGTACTGGAATTACGCAGAGAAGAAGGGTTACGCCGGAACGGCGATCTTTACGAAGATCCATCCTCTGAGCGTTCGGTATGGGCTGGGTATTGAGGAACACGATCATGAAGGCAGAGTGATCACGCTGGAATTTGACAGCTTTTTCTTCGTCACGGTCTATACGCCCAACGCGCAGGAGGGACTGGCGCGGATCGATTACCGGATGGCATGGGAAGACGCATTCCTGTCGTATCTCAAGGAACTGGAGAGGACCAAGCCGGTGATCTTCTGCGGAGACCTGAACGTTGCCCATGAGGAGATCGATTTGAAGAATCCCAAGAGCAACCGCGGAAACGCAGGTTTCTCGGATCAGGAGCGGGAGAAGATGAGCGTCCTGCTGAACAGCGGATTCATCGATACTTTCCGTTATTTCCATCCGGACCAGGAAGGCGCCTATTCCTGGTGGTCCTACCGCTTCAGGGCAAGAGAGCACAACGCGGGGTGGCGGATCGACTACTTCATCGTGTCCGAATCCCTGAAGGACAGGCTCGCCGGCGCGTCGATCCATCCGGAGATCTTCGGTTCCGACCACTGTCCCGTGGAACTGGAGATCCGCTGAAGCGTTGCTAGCATAAGAAATAAGGAGACCGCAAGGTCTCCTTTTTGTATATGGCTCGTTTTACGACGCAGCCGGTTCCGGATTCCAGGAATATCCGAATCGCTCGAGCCCGAGGCGGAGGACCATGTCCTGCGTCGCAACGGGATCGCCGTAGCATGCCTTGATGTTGCTGCCGAGAAGTGCGTCGGCATCCTGTTCCGTGATCTTCAACGTCCGGGTCTGTCTGTCGAGGGTATACACGAATTCGACTTCGCTGAGGTTGCCGATGCATCCGATCATCGCGGCGCCGCAACTGCGGAGATCGGTCTCGATCTGATCCCGGTAGGAATCCGGGAGATCCCGCTTGACGATGATCCGCCACAGATAGGGCTCGGCTGCTGTCTCCAGTTCATTCTCCGTTTCGCCTAGGAACATCGGCAGATTCAGCACGTTCGCGGTGTTCCGGTTGTCCGGCATAGAACCGATATAGGGATGCTGGGTGGCGAACAGTTCCGATACGAAAGGCCGGATCTCCGTTCCTCCCGCCCAGATCAGACTGCCGTCCAGATAGATCCGCTGTACAGGCTGAGCGGCTTCGTATTCCGCTTTGAAACTGCCGCTGTGAAAGAACCCGGGCAGGACGACTTTTGTGTGGATGTTCACGGTGCCGTCCTCTTCCTGAAAGGACACCCTTGAAATACAGTGGAGGCTGTCGATGACGGTTCCGGTGACGGTCATGTGAGTCCCGTCCACCCTGACCTCGGAAGCGACCGTCGGTCCATGCAGTTCCGTTCCGGTCATGAAGGTCCGGATCCCGAGGAAAAGCGCAGCGACAAGAAGCGCTGCCAGAACGCTTCCCGCCAGGATCCGGCGGTTTCTTTTGCGGTTCTTTTTCAGATAATCGATCTCTTTCTTCTCTGTCTGCGTGATGGAAGGAACAGGCATCTGCATGCCCTCCAGGATTTTGGAACACTCCGGGCAGTCCTTTAGGTGGGCGAGTACGGCCTCGTTTGTCACTTCGGATGTCAGACCGTCAGCGTAAAGCGGAAGCAGATCGCGGATCACCTCGCAGGGGATGTTGTTTTCACTCATTGTCAGTAAACTCCTTCCTGAGTCTTTCTTTTCCACGGTAGAACGTTACACGCGCCCAGTTTTCGGGCTTCCCGAAGATGTCCCCGATCTCCCGGAATGGGAGATCGCCGAAGAGACGCAGATATAGGACTTCCCGGTATGGTTCCGGCAGCGCATGGACCGACCGCATCAAATCCACGCGGCTCAGAGTGAGGTCCGCCTCCTGTTCGGCGGAAGGCGAGACAAGATCTGCTGTCTCCAGATCTTCGTGGGAGGGGTGTTTCCTGCGATAGGACTGCAGGACGTTCTTCGCGATGGCGCACAGCCAGGTGGTGATTTTGCAGCTTCCGTCATAGCGCCCGCTGGAACGGATCGCCTGATAGAAAGTCTCCTGCGTCAGTTCTTCCGAAAGATCTTCATCCCGGGTAAGAGAGAGCAGGTAGCGGTATACCGTCTGCGCGTGCTGCTGATAGATCACTTCCATCTCCTGCAAGAGACCACCTCCCTTCGGCTGTTCTGACCATTAATGCGGAAAAGGCAGGATTCGTTACAAAACGTAGAGAAAAAATCACAGGGCGGTCGGCGTTTCCATCTCCAGACGGAGCAGTTTCTCCTTCAGCGCGGCGCCCCACAGCTCCGGTTCCTCCTTGATGGGGGAGTGTGCGGATTCCGCAAAAGGCACATATTCTTTGCGCGGTGCCTCCAGCGCGTCGAACCATGCCTTTGCCAGAACTGTCGGGGTGTTCTCGTCGTGATCGCCCTGGAACAGGAAGACGGGAACGTCCAGATGGAGAACGGTCTCGTCGAATTTCAGGCTGACCACGTCCCACCAGAGTTTGTTGAGGCTGTGGAACGAGCCCTTATAGTAGCGGTACAGATCCGGAATAATGCGGTACTCTCCGCTAGTGAGGAAGGGCTTGAGCACGGAATTGTAGATGTTTTCTTTCTCCTTCCAGGACCCGCCGCCGAATTTGGTCATATAATTGCGCTGGACCATCAGGGCGTCGATTCCGCCCGCATAGTTCCCGTCCACCGGCGCGCCGATCTTTTCCAGGTCACGAAGCGCTTTCGCGTCATTATGGGCTTTTGCGTAGTTGACGACGAACTCATAACTCAGCAGTTCGTTCTTCGCGCCGTTGACGAACTGACCCATGCCGACATAGGCAGCGATCTTTTCGGGATGGACCGGCAGATAAAGGCAGGAAAGGACCGTTCCCCAGCTGTGACCGACGACGTAGATCTTCTTTTTGCCGAAGCGGTCGCAGAGATAGGTCACGACCTGATGCATGTCTTCCACGACCTGATCCAGAGACATGGGCTTATCGGCGTTTCGTTTCCGATAACTCTTTCCGGCCATGCGCTGATCCCAGCAGACCATGGTGAAACTGTCCGCAAGAAGCGGAGACTGTACCGGCATGACCCAGCTCCTGTCGCAGACGCCGGGACCACCGTGAACGAACAGAACCACGGGATTCGCTTCCGAATTGCCGCGGATGTGAAGATTCTGCAGATCGCCGTTGATCTCCAGATCAAAGACTTCGTCGATTAGATAATGAGACATGGCTTTCTCCTTCCTGTTAATGATCGCCGGAGGCGCGCACGGAACCGCCCTCCGGGAAGATTCGACCGTTTCTTTTTAGACAATTCTATCATGTTCCCGGAGTAATAGATCAGGTGCCGGGGGATTGCATCCTTTTTTGTTGGCATTGGCGGCGCCGCGCTCGTATAATGATAGAAAGACTCAATCAATTGAAGACGGAGGAAATCCATGAGCGAGAACACGAACGAGACTGTCCTCACGAAAAACCAGAAAAAACTGGCGTCTCTGAGGGCAAAAGAACAGGACAGTCTGGCTTTTCTGAAGAGCATGATCTGGATCATGCTGATTCTGACGGTCATCTACGTGGTGGACGAGATCACCAGCAACATCAACCTGATGCGTCCCTACATGATCTTTGACCTGTTCAAAGTACCCAATGCGGATGCGGCATCCGACGTATACGCGAACGCGGTCAGCAAGATGGCGGTCGCAACGATCCCCACTTATTTCTTCACGATGCTTCTGCCGATCTACAAGTCCTTTTCGGATAAGTTCGGAAGGAAGATCTTCCTGGTCATCAATACGATCGGCATGGGTCTGGGCATGCTGCTGTGCATGATCGCACCGAACTATATGTGGTATATCATTGGCTCGGTCCTGTACGGTTTCTTCACCCCGAACGACATGCAGGTCATCTACATCATGGAAGTCGCGCCGAAGGAACGCAGGGCGACCTACTGCAGCGTTACGAAAGGCATCGCACTGCTGAGCGTGTCCCTGATCGGCGTGCTGCGCAGTATCTTCTATGATCCCGCAGACGTCACTACCTGGCGCCGCGTCTTCCTGGTCCCGGTCATCGGAGCGCTTGCCATTGGTGTGTTGGCATACTTCTTCCTCAAGGAAACACCGGTATTCCTCCGTCAGCGGATCGAGGATTTGGAAGCGGAAGAAGCAGGCGTCACAAAAGAAGAAAAGAAAGCGGAAGCACCCAAGACCGGAATCAAGGAATCCTTCAGGTTCATGTTCCATGACAAGCAGATGCGTTCCCTGATCCTGATCCTTGTGCTCTTCATGTGCGCGGTGGCGTTGACCGGCTACGCTGCGGAGACGATGCTTGCGTACGGACAGAGTGACGCAGACATGAACACTTTCTATATGGTGGAGCCAATCGTCTATGCGGTGTTCGCGTTCTTCAGCGGATTCCTGACAGACTGGCTCGGCAGAAAACGTTCCGGCATCCTGTTCGGCATCCTTGCGTTGGTCGGTGAAGTCGTCTTCGTCCTGGCGGCGGTGTTCGGCGCGGATCCCATCGTGCTGGCTGTCGCCAACGGCCTGATGTACGGCGGCCTCTGGTCCTTCTCGGATCTGCTCTACATCGTGGTCCCGTCCGAATCGGTGCCCACCGAGATGCGCGCCTCCGTTGTCGGCCTGCTGCAGTATACCGCGCTGTCCAACATGGTAGTCACCATCATCATCGGTGTGCTGTATCAGTTCATCGGCTCCCGCAACATCGGTCTGATCCAGCTGGTCTTCTTCATCCCGTTCATGCTGCTGTCCATCCTGTATGTTCAGAAGCATTTGCGTGAGACGAAAGACGTGGATCTGAGTGAAGCAGGAAAAGAATCCGAAGCGGAAGTCTGATTCCGAAAGAGGAGATCTCAGGATCCGGACGCGTCAGATCACGGCGCCGGATCCTTTTTATCCGGATTTTTCAGAAGGCACAGAATCTCATTTTTTGTAGAAAGTGTATATCGTATGGAGAACAAAGCATATCCGTATCTTCGCGCAAAGGGATATGAAGACCGGATCATTGAACTGGATACGTCCAGCGCTACGGTCGCGCTGGCAGCACAGGCGTTGGGATGCGAGGAACAGGAGATCGCAAAGACGCTGGCGTTCTACGCTCCGGATCCGGTCCTGATCGTTGCCAGCGGTGACGCCAGGGTGGACAACCGGAAATTCCGTGACACTTTCGGTGTCAAGGCGAAGATGATCCCCCACGAGGAAGTGGAGGAGGCGGTGGGCTTTCCGGGCGGCGGAGTCTGTCCCTTCGGTCAGAAGGAGGGAGTGAAGGTCTTTCTGGACTGCTCACTGAAAAAACTGAACATCTGCTATCCCGCCTGCGGTGAGCGGAACAACGCGATCCGACTTACACTGGAGGAACTGGAAGATCTTTCCGGTGCAAGCGGGTGGGTGGATGTGTCCAAAGACATGGAAGGAGAAGTTCAGATACCATGACGGCGTATGAGATGCTGGGAACACTGCGTTCTGCTTCCGATCTGGAAGAGGCAGTTCACCGGCTTGGGATCCTTCCGTTCTTCCGCAACGGGATCCCGGGTTATTCCGTGGAAGAACATGTGCCCCGGGAACTGTGGTTTACGGATCAGCCCGGTCCGTGGGAGTGGAAGGGAGATGTGATCCTGGATAAGAGCGTCGCCTACGGCAAATTCTTCGAGAAGAAGGCTGCATTCGTGGATGTGCGCTGGTTTCCGGATCTGGCAAACTACCGCCGTGACGGGTATGATTTTGACGCCCGTTATGACGACGGCCTTGTGAACCGGAAAGACAAGACGCTCTACGACCTGATTGTGGCAAATGAACCGGTGGATACCCGAACGCTGAAGCGGAAGGGAGATTACCGGAAGGGCGGAAACACCGGATTCGATACGTCCATCGTCCGCTTGCAGATGCAGGGCTATATCCTGATCACGGATTTTGTCCATGCCGTTTCCAAAGAGGGAATGCCTTACGGCTGGGGGATCTCCCGGTATGCGACGCCGGAGCAGTGGTTCGGACAGCAGTTTGCCGATATGGTTTATTCACGCACACCGGAAGAATCCAGGCAAAGATTGGAAGCGCATCTGAGGGAACTGTTCCCGGCGGAACCGGATGAGCGACTGTCCCGTTTTCTGGGCTGACGGCTTGCCATCAGCGGGAAAATCATATAATCTTAAAGAGTGGAAAAACACGTAAAATACACGTTACGGAGGATATTATGGGCTATAAACTTGTTTTGGTCCGTCACGGCGAGAGCGAGTGGAACAAACTCAACCTGTTCACCGGCTGGACGGACGTCGATCTGTCTGAGACAGGTCATGAAGAAGCGAAAAAAGGTGGTCAGCTGCTGAAGGAAGACGGCTATCAGTTCGACATCTGCTATACTTCCTATCTGAAGAGAGCGATCCATACCGCCAACCACATCCTGGAAGAACTGGATCAGGAGTGGATCCCGGTCACCCGCAACTGGGAACTGAACGAGCGCCATTACGGTGCCCTTCAGGGACTCAACAAGGCGGAGACCACAGCGAAATACGGCGCGGAGCAGGTAACGAAGTGGAGACGTTCCTATGACGTCCAGCCGCCCGCACTCGAGCCCGATGACGAGCGCAATCCCGCCAACCAGGCTCCTTACAAGAATGTGGATCCCAAGGTCCTTCCGCTCACCGAGTGTCTGAAGGACTGCGTTGCCCGTGTCGTACCGTTCTATGAAGCGGTGATCAAGCCCGAGATGGCTGCCGGCAAGCAGGTCCTCATCGTAGCGCACGGCAACTCCCTGCGCTCTCTGGTGAAGTATCTGGACGACATCTCCGATGACGAGATCGTCGGTCTGAACATCCCAACAGGCGTACCGCTCGTCTATGAACTGGATGACGAGTTCAAGCCCGTCAAGCACTATTACCTCGGCAATGCGGATGAGATCGCTGCCAAGGTGAACGCGGTCGCCAATCAGGCGAACGCCAAGAAAGGCTGATCATCAGCTGAATTCCGTGATTCTGAGGAGACGCTTTATGAAAGCGTCTCCTCTTTGCGTGACGAAAAAACGCTCCGCACCCGGAGGTGCAAAGCGTTTCGTTTTCGTGAGAATCAGTACTCGATGTGACTCAGTGCACGGTCCAGCGGTTTCCACAGGATCAGTCCGACGAAGAAATTCGCTATACAGTGGATCAGGTCGAAGCTGAGTCCGGAAAGGAAATAAGCAAGACCGGCAGCCCATTTTCCGACCACAAAATAGGGAAGAGTACACAACGCTCCAAAGCACAGTCCGAAGATCCCCAGCAGTACTGCCCATGCCAGCGGCGGATCTTTCCGGCTGAGAAACCGGGACAGCAGCCACAGGATCGGCCAGACATACAGGTAGGGAACCCACCAGAGAGGATGGAATCCGTAGATCAGACCCTCCACCAAATCGAAGATGTAGATTGCGATGAGGGTATCCGCTCCGAAGTGGGCAGAAAAAAGGCATACCAGAAGTGAGACCGGCTCCACGTTCGGGATCGAAGATACCGCTTCCTTGGACACGATGATGATCGAGGCCATGGCTGCGATGAAACAGGCCCTTTTTGCAGTAAATGTCCGCTTTTTTCCTAAAGACTCAGAAGTCATATCCTACGGTAAAGACGAACTGGAAGCTGTCGCCGTTCTGGATCGGTGTCTCGCTTACGCCGGTCATCAGCATCTCGCCGTTTCCGTCATTCAGACACCACCACTCCTCTTTTGTGCTGTCCGCTTCGACACCGTCGACGCCGGTGATGAAGAAACCGTAGGAACTGTCTTCTCCGCTAATGAAGTCCTTGACCGCACCGTAGAGGAATTCCTCATCGGTCTTGATCTCATGAACCTTTTCGCTGCCGTCAGCGAATACGACGGTCACGGTGATGGCTTTGGAACCCTTGGAAGTGGAAGGGCGGGTGGAAAAGAAGAGTGCTACGGCGCCGACAAGAAGCAGTGCCAGGACGCCAAGCAGGATCCTTGATGTTCTGTTCATAGAAAAATCCTCCGTTGTTTACATGCCTAGCAGCAAGCACCGGAGGAGAGTTTATTCCACAGCAAAAAAGAGTCATAACTGTGAGACGGGCACAGCGACTGATCTTCGCTTCCAGAAGGTCTTTCGACTGACGGCCTCAGACGGACGGTCTCCCCTTCTCAGAACAGGATGTTCCAATGGATCAATGAGACCGGCCTCGGCCAAACACGGCGACTCGTTCGTGCAGGAATCACACCTGCTTCCCTGGCGCTGGAAACTGCATAGCAAATTTAATTGTGAATTTATCTTATCACAGAGGAAGCCGTAAAAACAGATTTTTTATGGAAACAGGAAAAAGTAGTTGACAAACCAGTCAATTGCCGTCATAATACAAAATTGCGGACAGTGTTCCGCACCGTACAAATTCAGATAACAGACCATATACATCGTTGGAGGAAGCACAGTGAGGGATCACTATGTGCTGAACAAAAATACGTATATGGTTTTTTGTTGTCCGAAAACCGCGGGGACGGTGCCGCGTAGAGTTCACCGCTCAGCGACACGCTGCGTCTGAAAACAGCGCGGGACGGCAACCGACCAGCCTGAAAGAGCATAGAAACGAACGAATGAACGAATGGAAAAGGAACGAATTAATATGACGAATACTTATGCAAAACGGTTTTGGCGCAGATATCTGAATCTTGTACGGCTTGGCAGGAGCAGTACTCCGGTTACGGATCCCTCCATCGATTTCTTCCTGAAAAAAGAAGCCGGTGAGTTCGACCCGATGACGGACGAAGAGTACAATGAACTGCTGGAGAACACAGAGTCCGTTTGCAGCATCTGGAGATCGGGAAACTGTGAAGACGCAGGTGACATGCTGCTCAGCGCGATCCGCAACACTCGGATCAACGGCGCGGCATTGACTTCGCTTGTTAAGATTCTAACCGAATGCTCCGACAAGACGAATTACACAGAAGACGGGAAGGGCGATCTGTTCGCGGATCATGCAGAAGCGCCATCGGATTCCGAAGAACTGGCTGAGATCCGGGAAGAGTTTATGCCCAGAAAGATCTTTGATTACCTGAATACCCGGATCCGCGGACAGGAAGAAGCCAAACGGGCAGCTTCCATGATCCTGTACAACTCCGCCTGCGGCGGCAGGTCCAACACGTTGTTCATCGGGCCGACCGGATGCGGCAAGAGCGAGATATGGAGACATCTTTCCAAAGCCTATCCCGATATGATCCGTATCGCTGATGCTTCCAGACTCACTGCGGACGGATGGAAGGGAAGCTTCCATGTGGAAGATATCTTCGAAGGGCTGGAGATGTCCGATATCCACAAGCACGGACTCATCGTCGTTCTGGACGAAGCGGACAAAGTGTTCTGCGAGCCGATCGTCGGTTCCAGCGGCACGGATTTTTCTGCGCTGCTCCAGGGACAACTGCTGAAGATGTTCGACGGAGACACCGTTTCTTTCGAAGGTAGGGACGGCTCGATTCGCGGCGGAAAGACCGTCGACTGTTCCCGGGTCTCCTTTGTTCTTCTCGGTGCGTTTGAAAGAACGATCCGGAAGCGCAGCAGTACGAGACCATCAAGAAGCATCGGGTTCCTCGGTGAAACACCGCCGGAATCACAGCCTGACAGTACGGATCCCCGCGGCGTAACTGGCAGAGACCTGATGAACTCCGGTATGCGCAGGGAACTCCTGGGACGAATCAGCAGGACTGTTTATCTGGATCCGCTGACGGAACAGGATTATGAAGCGATCCTGAAGCAGTCAATCCTGCCTGACCTGATGCAGGTCTACGGATATGAGATCCGGATCGGCGATGACACGGTGAGTGAATACGCGCATCTGGCGTATGAATCCGGACTCGGTGTCCGGCACATGCGGTCTCTGGTACTAAACGCCATCGACGATATGATTTTTGAGTCTCCTTTTGAACAGTCCTACAGTATCTGATAATTTCTTCTGAAAGGAAACAGTAATATGCAATTGTTCTCTGTCGAATCCAACAGCGCAGGTTCCTATATCCGGTTTGGCTCTCTCCGGGATTTCCGGGAACAGACACGTCCGGAAGGAATGAAAGAACTGATTGCAGGGCTGATTGCTGCAACAAAGCAGCATACCCCATCGCAGATCGCCTCCTGGGAAGATTCTCTTGCGGATATGGCATTTCTGCTGGCGGATCCGGAAGGTTACGCCGCCGTCACGGATACAAGGATCTCCGGCATTTCAGCTGATCTGAAAGCACGGGCGGACGCCCTGCGCAGGGATCTCTCCCTGCTGCTGGCTGACGTGGACGCTGTCGATTCCTATGTAGGCATCTCCGGCAAACTGATGACGCCGGATGAATTGACTCGACAGAAAGAACTGTGCAGCAGCGTCCGGGAACGGACGGAAGAACTGAAGTACCGCATGTTCGGAAAAGGAGAAGACGGCAATACGATCGGCATTCTGGAAGACCGGATCGCTCAGTCCGCGGATGTTTTCTGTAAAGACATGGAGAGATGGCACCGCCGTCAGCAGGAACACGAGATTGTATGTCCGGATGACACAGAAGTCCTTCTCGAGTATCCGCTCGGGCAAGTCGTCACGGTGCCTGCCCGGGTCGATGTGATCCTCCGGCGCGGGGACAGGATGGCAGTGATTGAGCAGAAACAATGGACAGAAAGTTTTGCCACGGAAAAACGCCCGGATGAGCAGGCGGAAGGATACGTTGCCCGGCTGAAACAGGAGCCCGGATTGGAAAAGACAGAGATACGCGGGTTCGCTTATCTGCATAACCAGATTTTCTACAACGGTAATCTGTACAAGGGCAGAAGCCTCGATAAGGAGAAACCCTATCTCTATACGCGGCATTTCTGCTGTACCATGTACCGTGAACTGGCGCTGTTTCTTTCCGGTGAAGAACAGACCACCATGCGATGATATCAAAAAAATAACCCGGATTGTTCCGGGCAGGTTATACACAGAACGGTGTCTCATCGGCTTTCAATCCGGAGAGACACCGTTTTTTGTTGTTTATCCGGCAAGAAGATGCTCAGGTTCCCAGTTCAAAGTAGTCCAGGATTGTTTTGATGGCTTCATCCATCTTTCTGGGATCCATAAACCGGTGATCTGCACCTTCCACCGTGAACAGCATCATATCGTTCTGATCGGCGAAGCGGAAAACGGCATCAATATCGACGATCTCGTCCTTCATTCCCTGAATAATGATTACAGATTCGGAAAAGGGCGTGAAGTCGAACTGCATGAGATCGTTTTCCGAAAGGGAAGTCAGAAAAGCCTGGTCTATCTGGACCTTGCGGTCGAATCCGACGGAAGCGGCACGTCCTTTCCGAAGCTGCTGACGGTTCTCTTCGGTCATAATATTCTGCAGCATCGCATCATACATGTTGACGGCAGGGCAGCGCAGTGCGCTTCGTAGGAAGCGGTTCCCATGAAGATGGATGTGACGCAGGAACAGGTAGCCGCCGAAGCTGGTGGCGTAAACAAACATTTCCTTTGCACCGAGTTCCGAGGACGCGTAGTCTGATACGGCGGTGATATACCGGTCGCAGTCATCCAGAGAGAGAATGCGGCGAACGTCGTCACCATGACAGGGCAGGTTGAATGTCAGGATACCGATGTCCTTGTATTTGGAGAGGACCAGTTCTGCAAAACGGGCGGCAGCGCGGTTGTCCATGTGTCCGCCGAATCCATGAATATACAGGATGACGCGGGACATCGCCCGCGCGCCATCCGAATACAGCCTGCAGTGGATACTTGCCTCTTTCGTGTTTACGTGAAACTGCTTTTCCATAGCAAGACTCCGTTGTCCTCAGATCCTCAGCAGTCCGTCTTTGCGCAGTTGAGCAGCAGCGGCGGCGTAGAGTTCCGCTTTGCGGCCGTTCTTCTTTTCCGACGGACACCGGAAGGAGAAGGTATGCTTGGCGGTTGTCCCGAGGATCTCCGTGATTCCGGCATAGGAAAAACCTGAGATATCGCCCGCGGCAATGAACGGAGCGGCAGCAGCCTCAAAAGAGGCGCGGATCTGCTCCGGTTCGGCGGAGAGAGGGAGCGGAATAGTAACGGCAACAGGTACTTCTTTCGGCAGAGCGGATATTTCGGAAATATTCCGGTTGCATACGGTGAGGACGCGTCCGTCCGCCAATGCGCGGATTTTGGTGCAGCGGATGTCAAACTCTGTCACGACTCCTTCAAAAGAACCGTACTGGACCACGTCTCCGACGTCGAAGAACCGGTCTGTGAGCATGCGCATGCCCATGACGATATCCTTGAGGAAGTCCTGAACGGCAAGAGCAATGAATGCGCTGACCAATCCGACGCCTGCCAGCAGGGACGTGACATCGATGCCGTTGATCTGAAGAACAGCGAAAAGTGCGGCTGCGACGATCAGAACGCGGAACGCACCATAGACCGCCTGGACGGCAGTGCCTTTTTCCCCGCGTGCAAGGCCAAATTTGGCGCGATAACCGCTGTAAAGTTTGTCCATCCCATGAAGGACCAGAATGGCAATCAGGACCACAAGGGAGCTGGCAAAGAGATTGGACTGACTCAGCTGGCTCAGTTGATTCAGTATTTCAGGCATGGGAAACGTTCCTCCTGGGCATTTTTTCGTGAAAATTATATCATATGGTTTTTACGGTATGGTATAATTCTTCTGTTGTTTAATAATCTATTCTTGGTTTTTGGGAGGAAATTGATTTATGCCCGGTACGATTTCACGCGGCGTTCGCGCGCCGATCATTCGCGAAGGTGACGATATCGTAGAGATCGTTGTTGATAGTGTATTAAAGGCAGCGGAAGAGGACGGGTTCACCCTTCAGGACCGTGACGTCATCGCGGTGACTGAAGCGGTCGTTGCCAGAGCTGCAGGTAACTACTGTTCTATCGAGGACATCGGGGAAGATGTCCGGAACAAACTGGGCGGCGGAACCGTCGGCGTCGTGTTTCCGATTTTTTCCCGCAACCGTTTTGCGATCTGTCTTCGCGGCATCGCCCGCGGCGCAGATAAGGTCGTGATACAGATGGGTTTCCCCTCCGATGAGGTCGGTAATCATCTGGTCACTGACGATATGGTGGACGACAGCGGCGTAGATCCCTATAAGGACGTTTTGACCGTTGAAGATTTCCGCCGGCTTTTCGGATATGTGAAGCATCCTTTCACCGGCGTGGACTATATCGACTATTATCAGAAACTTGTTGAGGAAGAGGGCGCTGAGGTGGAGATTATCCTGGCGAACCGTCCGGAGACGATCCTCAATTATACAAAAAACGTCATCTGCTGTGACACGCATACCAGAGAACGTACCAGAAGCCGCATCCAGAAGGCGGGAGGCGAGATCGTCCTGACCCTCTGTGACATCATGAACGAGCCGGTCAACGGAAGCGGTTACAACCCTGATTACGGCCTCCTGGGTACCAACAAGGCAACAGAGCGCACTGTAAAGCTGTTCCCGAACAATGCGAAGGAAGTTTCCGAGCAGATCGCTGCGAAACTGTACGAGAAGACCGGCGCCAAGGTGGAAGCCATGGTCTACGGCGACGGCGCTTTCAAGGATCCGGTCGGCAAGATCTGGGAACTGGCGGACCCCGTCGTGAGCCCCGGCTATACGGAAGGCCTCATCGGCGTGCCGAACGAACTCAAGCTGAAATACCTCGCGGACAATGATTTCTCCGACCTGTCCGGTGAGGAACTGGCAAGTGCGATCCGCAACGCGATCGCTACCAAGGACGCAGACCTGAAAGGCAATATGGCGTCTGAGGGCACGACGCCCCGCCGACTGACGGACCTTATCGGCAGTCTCTGCGACCTGACTAGCGGCAGCGGTGACAAGGGAACCCCCATCGTAGTGGTGCAGAACTATTTCACGAACTATTCCAAATAAGACAATACACCGGAGGCTGCCCTGTTCTGGGGCAGCCTCCTTTGAGGAAACATGATGGAAAAGAAGGAAAAACCCCACAAAGTGCAGCCACCGGCAGATTGTGAGAACTGCCAGTATTATGATTATGACGACGAATTTGATGAGTACGTCTGCACGATCTCCATGGACGAGGACGATGCGCTTCGGATCATGGAACATGGCGCGCGTGTCTGCCCATATTACCGGTATTACGACGAGTACACCATGGTTCGGAAGCAGAACTGATTCTCAATGTAACCGTTCTGTTCTTGTCCGGACTGACGGTATCCGCTATCATGGGCACACACTGAACAGGAAAGGAGGGATCTGCATGGAAAAGATGATCCCCTACAGGAAGATCTCTAAAAGAAAAAAGCGGGAACTGGACCGGAAACGCCGCCGGACATGGAACGGTCTCAATCCGGTGACCCGGAAACCCGAAGACCCGAGAGCCTACAACAGAAGAAAAGCGCGCAGTCTGGAGGACGATCCGGATGCGCGCTTTTTTGTATGATCGTTGTTTATTCGGATCGCTGATCCTGCCACAGTGCAGTCAGCGCAGGACGGATATAATTTTCTGCCCAGAGGCGCTGTCCATCCCGGTTGAGATGGATGCGGTCTTTCACAAACAGATTCTCTTTGTATTCTCCGTAGGAATAAGTCATATCCCCGGCGTCGACGAAGGTCATCCATGGCGTTGCCGCACATAGTTCGCTAAGTCTGCGGTTGACTTCCAGAGTCAGGTCGAGGAACTGGCTGCGGCCGGGCAGCAGCAGACCGCTCATGACGACGAAATGGGCTTCGGGAAGGCGTTCATGGAAAGCATGGAACATGGTCAGTTTGCGGTCCATGCAAATCTGCATTTTTTCCTCGTCTGTGCCTTTTTCCTGCACATAATCATTGGAGCCGGTCTGGAATACGACGATCCGCGGATCATAGGGGAACAGGAGCTCCTCTGAATATCTGATCAGATCCTTGTCTGTGCTGCCGCCGAAACCGTGATTCTGGACCGGAAGTCCGCTCAGATCGGATTCCATGTCCTGCCAGCGTGCGAAATTGGACGCACCGTAGAAAAGAATTCCTTTTTGATGCTCGTCTGACGGATAACGGAGTTTTATCTTATCCACAGCAAGATGACGCAGGGGCCCTACGAAATGAAGTCCCATCTGGACAAGCGAACCTGCTGTCAGCGTCACAGCTGCGGCGGATGCAACGGGAATGACCCATTTCAGTGCTTTGTTCCGTTTTGATTTCATATTATAACTCCTTGCCCCTGTGAATAATCAGCGACGGGGAACGAAAGGTTTTTTCTGATCCATTTCGTAGAGGATCCTGACCGCTTCACAGCCGGCGTGGGTCATGTCCGCGACGGCTTTTTCAGAATGGTCGAAGCCTTCCTGGGGATCGAATTCCCCGGTCTCTCCTGTGACCTTGAGCATGTTGTCCAGAACGGTTGCGATGCCGCCGGCGCGCAGACCCCACACCTTTGCCAGGACGAAGATCACGCTGGCTTCCATTTCTGCAGCTACTACGTTCATGGCCTTCAGATCTTCAAAGTGGTGTTTCCAGTCGTGGATCCAGTAGTTGTTGAAAGAGGAACCCGGACGGGGATGGCGGGCATAGAAGGTGTCCGCGGAACGGGTGACGCCAAGATGGTGGGGCAGTCCCAGCGCCTCACATGCCTGAAGGCACGCGGTGACCACGTCGTGATCCGCAACAGCGGGATATTCGATGGGCACGTAAGAGGGGGAGGTGCCTTCCAGGCGCATGGCGGAGTCGAAGACCGCCACATCGCCTATATTGACATAATCCTGCAGAGTGCCGCAGGTGCCGATTCGGATGAAGGTGTGTACGCCGAGGCGGGCTAGTTCTTCCATACCGATGGCAACGGAAGGGCAGCCCATGCCGGTGCTCATACAGGAGATGGGGACGCCTTTATAGACGCCCGTGAAGGTGCGGTATTCGCGGTTGTTCATGACTTCATGCGCTTCGTCCCAGAAGGATGCTACGACGGGAACGCGTCCGGGATCTCCCGGAAGCAGGACATAAGGCGCGACGTCGCCGTCGTTGAGCTGTACATGATACTGCAGTGCCATAATGGTACCTCCTTAGAAATCGATCTGATCTGTCTACATTATAAATTGAGAGGAAGGAAAAGAAAACGCGGTAGATGTCGCTTTTCGGGCGACCGCGTGATATATGGTATTGTTATATTGTATTCAGAAACGGACGGAGGGACCGGATACATGAACGTTTATCAGGCGATCGACCAGATTCAGACTTACTGGCGCATGACGAATCCATCGGAGGATGAAACATTCCTCTATACAGAAGCGCTGAATTATCTGATCCGGGAAGTGAAGGATCACAGAGCGATGATGGAACTGGGCGGATATTATTACGGTCAGCGCCGGTTCGATCTTGCCTTGAAATATTATGAAATGGCTGCTGCAATGGACAGCACGGACGCCTATGAATGCCTTGGCTATATCTGGTATTACGGCCGGAC
>JAEEGL012568035.1_pt1 | contig 19327 bp, 11 predicted proteins | sample 9134231 | NCBI WGS metagenome assembly JAEEGL01 (sample SAMN16246548, study PRJNA631951) | gut metagenome | biome: gut microbiome; feature: rumen; material: fiber-attached | host: Bos | place: Iran: Karaj | collected 2018-10
GCTACACCCTTGACCAGGTTCTGTTTATCGGCGATGACTTTGCCGACGGCGGCGGGGACTCCCACGTACGCATCAAGGGCATGGATTACATCTGGATTACCGATTACTCCAAAGCGCCGGAGGTTTTAAAGTTCTTGTATTAATCTATGAAACTTAGATTTTTAATTCTCATCCCATTGCTGCTGGCAGTTGCCTGCGGTCCCAGTGTGGAGCCCGAGCCCGGACCGGGGCCTGATCCTACTCCCGGGCCGGGGCCTGATCCGGGGCCTGGTCCAACTCCCGAAGGTCTGCCTTCAGCGAGTACTTTCAAGTTGGGAGCGAGTTTCGTGATTCCGTTTGGGAAGCCCTTGCATATGCCTTACAGTGGCTTTGCCAAAGGAGATAGAATAAGCATCACTGCCCGCTGGGACACTTCTGTGAGCTTTGACCTGGAATGTCAGGAGGCTACAGATGAAAAGGGCGCAACCTTCAGCGTGCTGCCCAAATTCCTGGGAGGCATGTGTGATGTGTCCTGCAGCCGTTTCAGCGGGGGAGTGACCTTTGTTGACGTGGTGGACAGCACGGAGGTGGACAAAGTGCCTGGCAAGACGACATACGGCCGCGTTATCGACCTGGACGGAAAGCCCGTTGAGGGGGTAGTGGTGTCGGATGGAGTGATGGTAACGACTACCGATGCTAAAGGTTGTTATGCCCTGGCCTCACAACGTAAACTCGGATATGTATTCATTTCGGTACCTGGCGGCTACAGGGTTGCCGTCAACCGCACTATTCCGCAGTTCTTCCGCCGTTTTACCACGAGTTCCTATACTCAATACGAGTGCATAAACTTCCTCCTTGAAGCCGAAAAGAACACCCGGCATCGATTAGTCGCTTTCACCGACACTCACCTGGCTAACCGTACCGACGACTTGAGCCAGTTTGAAGCCAGTTTCAAGCCGGATCTCAAGCAAATGGCGGTCAAGGCAAGGTCGGAGGGCGTGCCTTTCTATGCTCTCACGCTCGGCGATCTGGCCTGGGACCAGTACTGGTATGACAACCAATACTCTCTGGAGCATTATTACAAGACGATGTCCGACGTTGACGTACCAATCTACAATATACCCGGCAACCACGACAACGATCCTTATGTAGCGAATGACTTCGGCGCCGAAGCGGCATTCCGTAAATGGATAGGTCCCACATATTACTCCTTCAACATAGGGGATGTGCATTACATCTTGATGGACAATACGCTGTTCAACAATAAAGGCGGCGCGCAAGGAGTGATCGGTGACGTGCAGGACTATACCGAAGGCTTTACAACGGACGAGCTTAAATGGCTCAAGGCCGACCTGTCGCATGTGCCAGACGGAACGACGGTATTCTTCGGAACCCATATACAGTACAGCAGCCGTCCTTCGTATAAATCGGACGGATCGTTCGCATATTCTTTGAGCATGCCGGCGCAGTTCCGTACCGAACTTGTAGATATTTTCGGGCGTTACAATGTGCACTATCTATCTGGCCATACCCATATAATGTACACCAACCGTTTGTCCGACAAGTTCATGGAACACAATATCGCTGCGGTGTGCGGGACCTGGTGGTGGACCGGCTACTATACCAAGAATAAGTGCAACATTTGCCGTGATGGTACGCCGCAAGGCTCCAAGGTATTCGATATCAACGGATCGGACGTGAGCTGGCGGTGGAAGCCTATGGGCCATGACGAGAAGTATCAGCTCAGGGTCTATGACCTGAACAACTGCCTGATTTCGAAGTCGCTGTATTGCCCGTCGGGGAACAAGATCACCAATGAGTTCTTCTCCGAGTATGTTCATGGCTACGATGTGCAGCGCTCCGACAACAAGCTGCTGGTCAATGTGTTCGACTACGACGACGGCTGGACTGTTAAAGCCGTCGAGGGAGGAACGCAGCTTTCGGTCAAGCGCATCGACGGCTACGACCCTCTGCACATCATTCATTTCAACACCAGAAGGATGAATACCAATTCCACTGCGATGACTTTCCCCACGCTTATGACCTCGCATTTGTTCGAAGTCAGTGCGCGTACGGCCACATCGCCGGTTACCGTGACGGTAACCGACAGTTTTGGCCGCCAGTATGTGGAAACGGTCAACCGTCCTCTGAAATTGTACGATATGTCAGTTTCGTCAAATTATTAACCTTCCTTATATGAAACATTTTCACTTGATTATCTTGTCTTTGCTTGCGCTAGCCCTGTGCTCGTGCAGGCAGGCCGAGGAGTACTACACCACCCGCATCCCGATCTTCAGGGTGCTTGGTCCCGACGGAACGGGGCAGGCGGATGTAGCCATCGACGGCAAGGCCCAGTCCGTGGGCTTTACTGTGCTGGCCACTGAAGAATGGACTGTGGACTTGGATGGCCCCGAGGCTTTTTCCCTGCCGGTGAATACCGGTGGTGCGGGCAAAACGGCGGTTAGCCTGGTGGCGGCGAGCAACGAGACCGGCGCCACTCGTAAGTGTACCCTCGTTTTCAAGTTGGGCGGAGAACCCAAGTACACATTCAACGTGTCCCAGGAAGAGCAATTGCCTTATATCGAGGCAAAGCCAGGAGATGTATCCCTCAGTGCCGACGGAGACATGTTTACTGTAGAGATCGACACTAACCAGGCTGAATGGGCCTACGATCTCGGAGACGCCAAAGCGTGGATTACCGAAACTGCGAGAACCGAATTCTCGGTTACTTTCAGCGTCCCCGAAAACGACACCGGTAAGCGCCGTGACGCCGATATCCTGTTCTATGCCGTGGGTGCACCTGAACTTATATCCTATGTGGCTGTATCTCAGGGCGTCCCCGCTGCGCCTCCTACCGACTGGATACTGAATGTCAAGTTCAATGACGACGGTTCGGCCACCGATCTTTCGCCGCTCAAAATGAAGGTTGACAACACCCGCCTGGATGCCAGTTGCTCAGTGGCGTTCAACGAGAAATTCGGATGCAATGTTGCCAAGTTCTCCAACGAGAGCATTGCCCGCAGCGGCCTCCAGACCGGCTATTATTTCATTCCTTATAAGCCCGGTGATGAGTTTGCAAACAAACTTGCCGACGGATTCTCCTACGAGTTGGTGTTCTGCGCTTATTACGACGCTACGCCCAAGCAGGTCAAGCCTTTCTCGTCTACACAGGCGGGAGGCACCGGAATGTGTTTCAGGGCGTCCACAGGTGAGATTAACTTCGAGTGTCACGTAGGCGGAGGCTGGAAGGAACTCTACAGCGGTATCTTGCCTGTAAAGAACCAGTACTACCATGTTGTCGGTACATACGACAAAGCCAATGGCATATGCAATCTGTATGTTGACGGAGTACTTACCGCAACGGTTAACGCCGTAGGCGACTTCAAGTTCATGACAACCAATGTGGATGCCTATTGGTTCGGTATAGGAGCCGATCCCGGCGCCAACGATACCGGTGAAGCTTCATTCTACGGAGAGGTGGTAATCGCCCGCCTGTATGACAATCCGATGAGCGCCGAAGAGGCACGAGCCCTTTATAAATTAGTGAAGTGATATGAAAGCGCAGAGTAACAAATTATTTGCAGCATTCCTGCTGGCAGCGGGACTATTGCTTGCGGGCGCTACGGCTTTTGCCCAGCAGCGTACGGTTACTGGCCGTGTGGTAGATTCCCAGGGCGTTAGTGTTATAAGCGCTGCGGTGGTTAACACGGCAACGAAAGAAGGTGTTATTACCGACTATGACGGACGTTTTTCCATTAAAGCGGCTCCCGGCCAGACTCTCAGCGTGGAGATGCTCGGCTATGCTTCTAAGGAGGTTCGTTACAATGGAGAAGAAAGCATTTCGATTGTGCTTGAAGAAGATACGCAGATGCTTGAAGACGTTGTGGTCGTGGGATATGCCGTTCAGAAGAAACTTAACGTTACGGGAGCTGTATCGAGCATTTCGGGTGAAGAACTGAACGCCCGTCCCGTGACTTCGGCCATGCAAGCCCTCCAGGGAGCGGATCCTTCGATGAACATCCAGATGAGTTCCGGCAGCCCGGTTGCCGGCAACTCAGTCAACATCCGTGGCGTACCTTCGGTAAACGGCGGCTCTCCGCTTATTCTTATAGACGGTGTGCCCGGTGTTTCGCTTGACCATATCAACGCAGCCGACATCGAGTCGGTTTCTGTCCTCAAGGATGCGTCGGCCAGTGCTATTTATGGAGCGAAGGCGTCTGCAGGCGTCATTTTGGTTACCACAAAGAGCGGTTCGACCGGCAAGACCAAGGTGACTTATTCCAACAGTTTCGGTTGGATCAAGCCCACCACATCGACCGAATTCATCACCTCCGGTTACGACTGGGCCAAGGCGGTGGATGAAGTTTACTACGCCCGTTACGGCTACAGTGCTTTCCGCTACACCGAGGCGGATTGGGCAGCGCTTGAAGCTCGCCGGTACGATAAAACCGAAAATCCAGAGCGCCCCTGGGTCGTCGTTGACGACAGCGGGCAGTATCATTACTATGGCAACTATGACTGGTACAACGCCCTGTTCAACAGCAACCGCTTCCAGCAGCAGCACGACATTTCAGTGTCCGGCGGCACCAAGGCTGTCAAGTACTACGTGAGCGGCAAGTACTACGATCAGGAAGGCCTCCTGAGCGGACCTGCTATCCCCGTAAAGGAAAACTATCAGAACTACGCTTTCCGCGCTAAGTTTGACGCCCAGCTATTCAAATGGGCCAAGTGGAGCACCAATGCTTCGCTTCACCGCGTGCATCAGGTTTATCCGGGTACTACCAATGAGGCACTCACAATCTCGGCTCTCGACCAGGCCTTGGGTCCTATCGTGGTGCCGCAGAATCCCGACGGGAGCTATGTGATTTATCCTTACGATGTCCGTGGCGTCGGTGTAGGCAAGGGCCGTGGCGCCATCCTCACCAACCCGAATATGCGCCATGATATCGACAACCGTACTCTTACTTTGTCCAACAGCCTTGAAATCACTCCCTTCAAGGGATTCTCCCTCAAGGGAACGTACAATATCACCAATTACTGGCGTCTGTACCGCGACCGCAACCAGGCGGCTACGTATTCCGACAAGATAGGTACGATTGTGACCAATACCGCATATGCCAAAGACGAGTATCGTGAGCGCCACTATGAATACAACGTGCATAGCGTTGATTTGGTTGCTACGTACAAGGCTACATGGGCAGACAAGCATCATTTCCAGGCACTTGCCGGTATGAATTTCGAGTCGCGCCGCACCACTGACCTTACCGTCGACCAGTTTGGCGTGGGCAATATGTCACTGAGTACTTTCAATTCGGTTACCGACGATACCTATTACACTATAACCCAGGATATTACGGCATATAAGACCTTGGGCTTCTTCGGGCGTATCAACTACGACCATCTTGAAAAATACCTCTTTGAGGCATCGTTCAGGGCCGATGGTACATCGCGCTTTGCAGAAGGGCACCGCTGGGGCTATTTCCCCTCGGCTTCCTTCGGCTGGCGTTTCTCCAGAGAGCCTTTCATGGCCGGCACAAAGAACTGGCTTGCCGACGGTAAGCTCCGTTTCTCCTATGGCGCCCTGGGTAACCAGCAGGTCAGCGACTACAGTTATCTTGAGACCATTGATATTGCCCAGTTGTCATATCTGTTCGATGGTACCGGACGTCCCAAGTACGCTTCGGTGTCCGATCCTGTATCGTCCAGCCTGACCTGGGAAACAGTCGGAACCTACAACTTTGGTCTGGATCTGTCGCTCCTTGGCGGAAGGTTGAACTTTACGGGAGACTACTTCATCCGTGAAACCAAAGACATGCTTACAACTTCGCTGACCTTGCCCAGCGTTTACGGAGCTTCGACTCCCAAGGAGAACTGCGCCGACCTGCGCACCAACGGCTGGGAAGTGCAGTTGGGCTGGAAAGACCAGTTCAAGCTGGGCGGCAAGCCGTTCCAATATGGAGTTACGGGTACCCTTGGCGACTATCGGACCATTATTACCAAGTACAATAATCCCGACCGCGTGTTCAGCAATTACTACGTGGGCAAGGAACTCGGTGAGATATGGGGATACCACATTCCCAAGCTCTTCTCCTCCGATGATGAAGCTGCAGCATACCAGGTAGCCGTACATCAGGCAAACAATATCTACCAGCGTGTGTATAATATGTCCGGCGGCGGTCTTGGCTATCTGATGGCGGGAGATATGATGTTCGAAGATGTAAACGGCGACGGTTATATCAACAGCGGGGAGGGGACGGTTGACAATCCCGGCGATATGATGGTTATCGGTAACTCGCTGCCTCATTACAACTATTCCATGCGCTTTGACTTTGCGTGGAACAATTTCGACCTTGGAATATTCTTCCAGGGGGTGGGCAAGCGCAATTGGTATCCGAGTCCTAACCAGGACGATGTGTATGGCGGCTCACGTTTGTGGAACCTCTACGGATACACGCTTACTTCTTTCATCGCCACTGATTACAAGGATAATATCTGGACCGAGGAGAACCCCGACGGATATTTCCCCAGGCTGCGTCCTATCCAGTCGTACAACGGCGGACCTCTGGGTACTGTCAACGACCGTTATCTCCAGGATGTAAGCTACTTGCGGCTCAAGAACGTGACATTCGGCTATACTGTTCCGTTCAAAAAGTCCTTCATCTCGTCTTGCCGCCTGTATTTCTCAGGCGAGAACCTCTGGTACTGGTCGCCTATGAAGAAGGTAACCAAGTATGTCGATCCGGAACTTGCAGTGGCTACCGGCACTTACATCACCAGTAAGATGTCAGGTACCACAGGTACCGGCTACACCATGCCTCTCACTCTTACTATGGGTTTGAATATCAATTTCTAAAGCGGAAGAGTTATGAAAAAGCATCTGATTATTTTTGCAGTTTTTTCACTAGCCCTCACGGCCTGCAACCTGACGCTTATCCCCGAGGATGAAGTGTCGCCCGAGAACTACTTCAAGACGGAATCGGACCTTTTGCTGTGGAGCAACCAATTCTACTCCAATAATCTTGAAGGTGCGGGCCTTGGCTCTACCACCGATGTGTACTTGTCCAACGGTATTTCCGCTTATGTGACCGGCAGCCGTAACCCGGCTACTCAGAGCTGGAGTTTCTCTTCTCTTCGCAAGATCAACTATATGCTGGAGCACCTTGACCAGTGCGCCGACAGGGCAGCCGCCACCAAATACGAAGCGGTGGGCAAGTTCTTCCGGGCATATTTCTACTTCAAGATGGTCCGCACATACGGTGATGTTCCTTATTATGACAAGGTGCTCGGCTCTGCCGATCCTGATGTATACAAGCCCCGCGACGACCGTGGATATGTGATGGACAAAGTGCTGGAAGACTTTGATTTTGCTATAAAGAACCTGCCTCCCACCTGGGAAGCTATGAATACCCGCGTCACCCGCTGGGCTGCCCTTGGCTATGCAAGCCGTGCGGCTCTCTATGAGGGAACTTTCCGTAAATACCATGGTATGAAAGACTCGGACAAGTACCTCAAGGCTGCGGCCGACTATGCACGGGAGTTCATCAACGGCTCTCCTTTCACCCTGTACAATACAGGCTCCACACCTTACCGCGACCTGTTCGTGTCCGACAATGCTATAACCCAGGAGGTCGTGCTTGCCCGTCACTATGATACGCAATACAGCACCTTCCACAGTATGGGGTACAACATCAGTTTCAGCCGCGCTTCGCTCACCAGGCGTTTTGTCAACCACTATCTTATGGCTGACGGAACACGGTTCACCGACAAGGAAGGCTGGGAAACGATGGGTTACCTTGAAGAAACCAAGGGCCGCGATCCTCGTCTGGCCCAGACGGTGCTTTGTCCCGGTTACATACAGAAAGGCGCCAGCGCTGTAACTCCGTGCGAGTTCTATTCATGGACCGGATATGAGCCTATCAAGCACGTTCCTGCAGCCGGCAAGTGCGTTTCTTCTTCGGACGATGTGGACTGGATACTGCTTCGCGCTCCTGAAGTTTATCTGAACTATGCAGAGGCCCTTGCCGAACTCGGCACTCTTACCCAGACCGATCTGGATATCTCCGTGAATAAAATCAGGGCCCGTGCCGGCATGCCTTCTCTTTCAATGCAAAGCGCCAACAATAATCCCGATCCTTATCTGCTCTCCTGCTATCCTAACGTGACCCGCAGCGCCAATACCGGGGTAATCCTCGAGATACGCCGCGAGCGCACCGTTGAGCTTGCCCTGGAGGATCCCGACCGCTCTTGGGATATGTTCCGTTGGGCTGAGTGCAAGCAGTGCCTCCAGCATTATGTGCCTTGGCATGGGGTTTATATCCCGGGGCTGGGCGACTATGACACTTCCGGCGACGGCAAGCCCGACGTGACTTTTTTCAAGGAGGCTGACGGTTCAGTAAAGATCAAAGCTGGAACCAAGGTTCAGGATGTTGTGCTTTCTGGCGGTGAAAGCGGCTATATAGTAGGCTATTCTACTACTGACTACGGTGCCCTGTGGGACGATAGCCGCGACTATCTCTGGCCTATTCCCGCTACCCAGCGTACCCTCAATCACGCTCTTACCCAGAATAATGGTTATGTTGACGGAGTAGATTAATTATGAAGAGTATGAAAAAAGCATTAATAGTATTATCGATTCTTGCTGCGGGAGTTTTCTGCTCCTGCAATAAGACTGTCGGACCGGCCTCCATCAAGCTTGACGTCACCGAATATGATGCCGATTTTGCGGGTGAGGAATTTACCATCTCGGTGCTCTCCAACAGAGACTGGGAGGCAAAGTGCGATGCCGACTGGCTCACTCTCAAGCATACTTCCGAGGAGGCTCTTGACGCCCGTACCTACATCTTGGTAACAGTTTCTCCCAACGCCGATGTGGAGCGTAGCGCCACCATTACCATCAACGCATTGAGCGGTGATGCGAGCGCCAGCTATCTCGTCCGGCAGGGTGAGAACACCCACGTGATACGTACTCCCGACAAGTTCGTCGAGTTCCTTCAGGCTTGTGCCAGATTGGAAGGAGCCAATGATTTCAGGCTCGGAAGCGACATCGACCTGTCGGGCAAGACCCTTCCAGAGGTTGAGAGTATGATATACACTTTCGACGGCCAGGGACACAGTATCAAGAACTGGACCTCCTCCGCTCCGTTGTTCAATACCATTGCCGCCAGCGGCGAGGTCAAGAATCTTACTATCGACGGCTCCTGCAAGCTTAGCATCCCCGCAGATGTAGAGAAGTTCGGTTTTGTTGCCGGGCAGAATGCCGGAACAATTGAAAACGTTGCTAACAAAGCAAACGTAAGCATTACAGGCATCAGCAAAGGCTGGAAAGGCACTATATGCGGCGAGAATACCGGAACGCTGTCCAATTGCAGCAACTCCGGATCTGTCAGCTACAACGGCCCTTCAGCAACTGATGGTTCCGTGTACGTCGGCGGCGTAGCCGGCCGTTCTACCGGTGAAAATGCCGTCGCCATAGAGTGCTCCAACACCGGTGCCATAGCCATAAACTATACCGACGCGGCTGCACAGAGTATCTATGCTGCCGGAGTGACCGGCGCGGCTAACGCAAATGCCAAAACTCTCAAATGCACTAATGGCGGCAGCGTAACGGTGAAGGTCCCGTCCATCAGCACCAACGGCCAGGCTGCCGGAATAGTTTGCTACAGTGAAGGAGAGATTACCGAGTGCTCCAATTCGGGTGCTATCTCTTTGCTGAGCGAGAGCTCGGAGGGTAAAGCGGACGGTTCGGTGAAAGGCGCAGGCGTAGCGGGCATTGCCTGCTATTCCGGCTGGGAGAATGGTAAGACATCCGTTTGCACCAACTCCGGCAATATTACCCTTCGTGCCGGCTATACGCTTGCCCAGCAGACTGTAGGCAGCGCCACCAAGTATTCGTCCAATGTCGCCGGCATTGTCGGCCACGCATTTAAGTGTATTATCGAAGATTGCCATAATACCGGTAAGGTGCACAGCGAGTTCCGCAATATAGACAACGCCGAGTCGGTGTACAATACCACCGCCCGCCAGAGTTGCGGAGGCATAGTATCTTCCAGCTGGGGCAATATAGTGAGCTGCACCAACAAGGGTGACGTGGCGGTAATATGGATTACCGCAGCGCACAATGCCAATTTGGCCAAGAATTTTGTGGGCCAGGTCGGCGGCATCAGCGGCGGCGATTACCATTCCGACCAGTTGTCTTCCACTATTGACGGCTGCACCAACGAGGGCACTGTGAGCATTACTTGCGATTCGTCCCAGTCCAATAATGCTTTCGGCGGAATCGTGGGCTGGCCCGGCAAGGAGAATGCCAGCGGCGTTAACGAGGTGGTCAACTGCATCAACCGTGGCGACGTGACTCTCGACGGCTTCAGCAAGTCGCGAATCGGCGGTATCAGCGGCGGTGCGACCAAGTGCAGCGGCAGCAAGAACTACGGTAAGGTCTACATCAAGGGCGGCCTGACCAACTGTTCGGTTGGCGGAATTATCGGTTTCCAGAATTTCTTCAACGTAAGCGACTGCGAGAACCATGGCGATATCGTCAGTGACGTCAAACTTGCCGGCACCGAGACTTCGGCCGCCGGTGGGGTAGGAGGCATAGTCGGCGCCCTTGGCAATACGGCCCAGACGTATTCGGGCTGCAAGGTCGATTGCGCGGTTAAAGTTCCCGACGGTTCGGCAGCATCGATGATTTTTGGTGTGATTGGCCAGAACAAGGCTGTCACCACCAAACTCGAGATCGGTACAGCCGAGGCTCCGATCAAGATTAAGGGCAGTTTCAACGGTACTGCATTGAGCGCTTCGAATTTCGAGACATATATGCGCCGTCCCGATTTTTCACTGGTCAACAATAACATAATATTCAATGTCAAATATGGTGACTAATTCTGAGTACAAGGAGTATACGGCTCCTGTTTGTGATTTGTCCGTTGCCTTGCCTTCCATTCTCTGTGAGAGCCAGGATGGCGTGACGGAGCCTTTTGAAGACCTCGGCACTTTCGAGTGGTAAAATGGATATGATTATGAAAAAGTTAGCTTGCTTTCTCGTTATTGGCTCCATTGCCGCGCTAACCGCATCATGCAGTCGCGAAATTGTCCCTGCTGAAGTTCCCGCTGAAGCCAATCTTGTTCAGGTGAGTTTTCTTGCCAACAAGGCCGACTTTACTAAAGCCTCTCTTGACGGCCTTAATGTCGTATGGAGCGAAGGGGATGAAATAGCTGTTTATGATGGCACAGCCCTCCAGCGTTTTACTCTGGCAGGTGGTAAAGGAACAACCAGTGCTACTTTTACCGGCTCAGTTTCTTCCGGCGCAACAGAGTTTACTGCAGTCTCGCCTTACGAGGCTGCCAAGTTGGATGAGACTTCACTTTTGGTAACAATCCCTTCGAACCAGACTCTGAGTTCGGCAGGCCCTGTTGATCCCAAGGCACTGGTTGCAGTTGCCAAAACAACAGCCGGTGGCAGTTTAAACTTCAAAAATGTGGTTTCACTCGCCAAATTCACCCTTGGCTCGGGGGACTTCAATTCTGTACTCTTCGGCCCGGCACCTACTGTCAAAGCCGTGGCTCCTGATTACGAAACAGGAGTGCTGCCTGCTGAGGCCTTGGGGGCAGCTGCCATGTACTCCCTCTCTCCATCCGGCAGCACATTCGCTGCAGGGGACTACTATATAGCGGTTGCTCCGGGAGCAGTCGAAGGCGTGACTTTCGCTTTGGGAAGCGCTAATTCACGCGGATACAAGCAGAGTGCCAAGACTGCCGAAATGAAACGCAGCGGCTGCATGAGCTTTGGCACCGTATCCGATGGCCTTACCGCTCTGAAGTACGAAATCGCCAATGCCGCCGACCTCCAGGAATGGGCTTCGCATGCAGATTTGTATGGGGCGGAAGATGTAGTGAAGGTGGTTGCCGACATTGATATGTCGGGTGTGAATTATAAATCGGGCAAGCCTTTTGCCGGAACGCTTGATGGCCAGGGGCACTCGATAAAGAACTGGATCAGTTCAGTCCCTCTGCTTGAAACACTGCGCACGGATGGTGAACTCAAGGATATCAAACTGGCGTCAAGTTGCGTCCTTACATTCCCCAATGTGCTTTCCAATTTCGGCTTTGTCGTGGCAAATAATCGCGGTAAGGTTTCAGACATTGTTGTAGATGCTTCGGCATCTGTTCCTGCGATTGGCTCCGAGAGTACGCAGGACGGCCGCTTCGGTATGGTAGTGGGCAATAATGATGAAAGCGGTTCGGTGATCAACTGCTCGACAAACGGCAGTATCGACATGTCCGCTCCCGGGCTGGTCGCAGGGCACAACCTTTATATGGGTGCTGTGATGGGGCGCAATGCCGGTTATGTCAGCTCCTGCACCAATACCGGCAGCGTGAATGTGGAATTCACTGACGACTCTATGACTAAATGTCTGTATGCGGCTGGAATCAGCGGTCATGCTGCAGCTACTGGAATACTCGAGGCTTGTACCAATTCAGGTAATATCACGATCAAGACTCCCGGTTCGGGGAACGATTGCCTGTTTGCTTGCGGCGTGATCGGTTTTTCAGGCGCACGTCTTATTGAATGCATCAACACCGGTTCGGTTTCCGTATTGTCCGAATCTTCTGAGGGTGCAGGTGACGGCCCGCTCAAGAGGGCTTGCGCCGCAGGTGTTGCCGGATACAGCGCCGGAGAGATGAGCTCTTGTGAGAATAGCGGAGATGTTATCCTGCGTGGCGGTTACAGTACTGGATATGCCGGAGTAGGTTCACTTACTCTGGTGTCGAATGTTGCTGCAGGCGTAGTGGGACTTGTTTTCAAAGCTGATGTCAATGATTGCGTCAACACCGGCTCAGTGAGTTCTACACTCATGAACATAGACAACGCAAACTCAAATCACAATACAGGTACCCGGGCAACGATCGGCGGTGTGATAGGGAACCTTCAAGGTACAGCAAATAATTGCACCAATGGTGGAACGGTCGACGCATATTGGGTGACTTCGAGCCATAATGCCGGAATGAACAAGCAGTTCGTGGCGCAGGGCGGCGGCATCTGCGGCGGGTCTTACAATTCCGCCGACAAGAAGGTCTCCAGTATAATCAACTGTTCCAATACCGGAAGACTGTCATTTACCTGTGACGCCACCGGCTCGAATAATGCTTTCGGCGGCATAGTAGGCTGGCCGGGATCGGAACCTTCCGGCGGTGCCGTAACCCAGACAGGCGCTGTTACCGGCTGTACTTTCTCCGGAGAATTGGTGTTGGACGGATTTGGCAAAACCAGGGCCGGCGGTATCAGCGGCGGTGCCTGTACAATCGAAGGCTGCAGTGTCAGCGGTACTATCTTAATTCCCGGAAAGATCAATTCAGGTTACATCGGAGGCGTCATAGGTTATGAAGCTGCCGGACATAATGTGTCAAATACTGTCGTGGACGGTCTTACGATTGATTATACCAACGAAGCGTACATGAACGGTACCATTTATGGCCTGGGCGGTCTGGTGGGGCAGCCACAGAATGCCGCCGGGTTCGAGATAGGCTCCGGATGCTCGATACTGGTCACTATCAAGTCAAATCATTGCCGTGATATCGGTATTATCGCAGGCAGGGTCACGAATACAGCTAACGCCATGGCTTATGGAACTGCCGGCAGCAAGCTTACTGTCAAGAAGGGGTGCTCCATTGTAAATAAGCATACCGGCAATACGGTTTCAGTCGAGTCCGAGTCCGATTTGGCTCAGGTTATCAGCTCTTACAAGGAAACAAGGGATGATAAAATCAATTATGATTACGGCGGTTTCCTCATCGGTTCGCTCAATAGCGATAAATGGATGAACCTTGTAACCCTTAATCTTAATTATTCAGAATAATGTATGATTAGGCGCTTTATCCTTATCGCTGCCTCGGCTTTGCTCGCTTTTTCCTGCAGTAGGGAAGAGCCGGAGGAGACTTTGTCCCCCGGTGTAGCGCTGCGGTCTTTCGAAGCCGTGCTGGAGTCTCCTTCCGGGAGCCGGACCTCCTTGGCCTCAGGCGGCAGCGTGGTATGGAGCGAGGGCGATCAGATAAAGCTCTACAATGCTGTACAGACGGGCGGCTCGGCATTTTCTGCCGATGCCGCCTCGGCTGGCAGCAGTTCTGCTGTTTTTCGTGGCAATATAGACGGCGATGCGCCGTTTTATGCCGTGTATCCGGCATCTGCCGGATCCTCCTTCACCGGAAGCGAACTCGGCATTTCGCTACCGTCAGTTCAGGCATATGCTTCCGGTACATTTGCGCAGGGAGCCAGTCCTGCTGCCGCTAAAAGTTCAGACGGAGCCCGTCTCCAATTCAAGAATTTGTGCGGATTGCTTTGCGTGCAGCTGACAGGTAGCGCAAGAATAAGCTCTATAAGCATTACCAGTAATGCAGACGAAGCTCTCTGGGGTAGCGGCACCGTGACTTTCGATGACATCCCGCAACTATCTGTTAAGTATTCAGAAAAAGCACAGTGTACACTGACATTGGAGTGTTCTATACCCGCGCAACTCTCGGAGGAGACTCCCACGCCCTTCTTTTTTGTTGTCCCTGCCGGGACTCTGGCCAGTGGATTCACGGTTACGATTGAGGACTCTGAAGGAGGCTCCCAAACCAAGTCGGTCCGGGCAGGTTTGGATATCAGGCGGTCTACTCAGTGCTCGCTCAGTGCATTGAAATACAATGGATCAGTCCTCCTGGATATATCCTCAATGACTCTTCCCGATGGCGTGTTCACACTCAATTTCAATGCTCCTACAGTGCTTCCGTATTCCGGCGCATCTGTAGGAGATTATATCCGTTTTACCTCTCGCAGCAATCCTTCGCAAGTACTCGTGGCCCGCGTGACTGCCGTCGACAGCGCCTCCGGCATCACTATTGAGCCCATTCCGGGTTTCATTGGGGGAATGTACGAGGTCAAAGTCTGTGTCGGGGGTGCTTTACGGAGCTTGGGTATGGCTTTCGTGGATGTACGTGATACATATGAGGTGGAGTTCCGCAACGGCTATACAATGTACGGCCGTGTGATTGACAATGCCGGAAATCCTCTGCCCGGAGTCAGCGTCTCGGATGGTGTCAAAACCACCAAGACCGATGCCGCCGGCTGCTATTACATCGATTCTGCCCGTAAGTACGGCTATGTGATGATTTCCCAGCCGCGGGGATTCACGGTAGCGGTCAACCGCAGTACGGCGCAGTTTTTCCGGAAGGTTAGTTCCGACAAGACCGAGCCTCAGATGAACAACTTTGTACTTGCGCCTTTGGATGCACAAACACACAAAGCCATTTTCTTTACCGACTGCCATCTGGCCAACAGGTCAAGCAGCGACGTGCAGCAGTTCCGGAACGGATTCAAGAAGGAACTAACTCAGGCTCAGGCATCCTCCCGTACATCGGGAGTGCCTCTTGTCGCCCTTTGCCTGGGCGACAGTACATGGGATGAATTCTGGTATTCGATGCTCTATCAGCCGGATACATTCAAGGAAGAGTTGTCAGGCTTTGATATACCCATCTACGTGATTCCCGGCAATCACGACAATGATCCTTATGTGGCCGCCGACCTGCTTTCGGAGGCTCCTTTCCGTGCCGCCTTCGGCCCCAGCTACTACTCATTTAATCTGGGGAACATACACTATGTGATGATGGACAATTCGGTCTTTGTGAATAAAGGCGGCACTCAAGGCACTGTCGGAGATTTGAGCTACACCTGCAAATTTACCTCTGATGAGCTCAGCTGGCTGCGCGCCGATTTGCAGAACGCCCCCTCCGACTGCCGCATTGTGCTTGGCGTGCACTGCCATTTCAGCACCAGGACCTACCTGCCTGACAGCAGTCATAGCGAGCCCTGGTTCAATTACAATATGCCACAGTCTGACCTTACCGCCGTATTCAACTACGCAGGAAAGCGTCCTCTTGAGATAGTTTCCGGGCATACTCACCAGCGTTACACCAACTATTTTTCCGATACCCGCCGGGAGCAGAATATCGGTGCCGTATGTGCCTCATGGTGGTGGGTAGGGCATTACACCAACGGGCGTTGCAACCTGAGCCAGGACGGAACTCCTGCTGGATACATGGTTTTGGATGCCGCATCTTCCGATATATCGACTCTATATAAACCGGTGGGGAAGTCTTCATCGTATCAGTTCCGCGCCTACGACCTGAATAACTGCCTGATAGACAGGGCAACGTATTGTCCCAAGGTAAAGGATAATTATTCCTATATTACCGAAGAATACTTTAAGAGTTACGTGCATGGCTACGATGAACCCCGAAGCGATAATAAGATACTGGTGAACGTGTTCAACTGGAACACTCATTATACTGTCAATATAACCGAAATAGGCGTAGGACGCCTGGATGTGAAGCGTGTTGAGGCATACGATCCTTTGCACATAGTTCATTTCAATTGCTACAGGATGAACGCTTCGAGTAACAGTATGACTTTCGTCACAAATGCCTCGGCTCATATGTTCGAGGCTACATGTTCCAGCGCCACGTCTTCGGTTTTGATTGAGGTTACCGACGAATTCGGCAATACATACAGCGAGACGATGACGCGTCCCCGCAGGCTTTACGATATGTCTAAAGCCGAAACCTGGTAGAAATTTAGAATAAACATATATGAGGAAAGCAATTTCATTATTTGCCTGTCTGGCGGTCCTGTCTTTTAATATGGCAGGACAAGATTATTTGCCCAAGTGGGAAAAAGGCATGTTTGACATCCATTTTATCGCAACCGGAAGGGGCGATGCGTCGTTCATCATCTTCCCCGACGGCACTTCGATGCTGGCCGATGCCGGCGATGTGGGCACTGGCTGGCACGTTGCCCAGCCCAACGACAGCATGCGCCCGGGGGAATGGATTGCCAAGTATATCCACGATTTCTCCGAGGGACTGCCGCACCGCGACACGGTGGATTATTTCTATCTTACCCATTACCATGGTGATCATGCCGGCACCTACGGGATATCCAAGCCGGGCTCACACGGATACAGGATTGCCGGAGTGACCGAAGTGGGGGAGAAGATACACTTCAACAAGATTGTTGACCGCGAATGCGGTGAGTACAACTTTCCCTCCAAGGAATACTTCACCCGGTGCGAAAAATTCTTTACCGAAGGATATTTCCCCTTTTGCAAGTATCAGCACGACAGTTGCGGAACCGCCCTCGAGAAGTTCGTCATAGGCAGCCGCAAGCAGTTCCGGCCTCTATACGACAAGCGCAGTTTCCGCAAGAACTTCGAGGTGTACAATATAGCGGCCAATGGCCATATCCATACAGGCAAAGGATTGAAAACCAGGGCGATGTACGATGAAGACCCGAATATATTCGATGAGAATATGTTCAGTTGCGTCGTGCTGTTTACTTATGGTAAGTTTACATATTACAACGGTGGCGACCTAAGCAGCGGCCCTTGGGAGACTTTCAAGGCACAGCACCGTGATTTTGAGACGCCGGTGGCCGACCTGATAAACAGGCATGTGACCCTGCTCAATCCCGACCATCATGGATGGAAAGAATCTTCCAACGGCTATTTCCTTAAGAAACTTAGTCCGGAAGTCATCGTGGAAATGTGCTCCAACCGCACCCATCCTTATTCCCGCACCCTGGACCGTTGGGTTGACCCTATGACCTACATCGGCCCCCGCAAACTATATATCACCACCGAAGGCAGCCGTGAGCGCCTCGGCGAAGACCTTTGGAAGAATTTCGAACCCTGGTACGGACACGTTGTCGTAAGAGTTTACCCCGGGGGCAACAGTTACCAGGTCTTCGTGCTCGATGCCAAGTCCGGGAATTATGAGGTGCTTCACGCAGGGGAAGTTGTTGAATTGTGATTATTTAACATAAAATGCTATGAAACAAATGCTTAAATCTGCTTATGCTCCGGATATGCAGGGGTCGGTTCGCTCAGCCTCGTTTCGAGTGTTGTTGCCGGTATTGTTGGGTTGACTTATAAGACTGACGTTATCAAGTGTGAGAACAAAGGAAATGTGTACTCGATTCTGAAGAATATCGACAATGCTGCGAGCAACTACAATACAAATACCAGGGCAACTATTGGAGGAATAGTTGGCAATCAGCAGGGTACAATCACTGAATGTGTCAACATCGGTAACGTGGAAGCTTATTGGGTGACTTCGAACCACAACGGCGCGCTGAACGAGCAGTTCGTGGCACAGGGGGCGGAATCTGCGGCGGTTCCTACAATTCTGCCGACAAGACTGTATCCAGTATTGTCAAATGTACCAATTCAGGTATCGTCAAAATGACCTGCGATAGCAATAAATCCAACAATACACTTGGTGGTATAGTCGGTTGGCCAGGGAGTGAATCTGGAATGACGGGATCAATTGAAAACTGCAATAGCGTTGGAAATGTCATCTCTGATGGTTTTGGCCTCATCCGTACCGGCGGTATCTCCGGTGGTACTGGTCCTATCTCCGGCGGACGGGTGTCCGGAACCATTACAATAGCGGGTAAAATAGTGGGATCATATGTTGGTGGCGTAGTTGCATATTGTGCCAAAGTATATCCTGTTCAGAATGTTAATGTTGACGGACTTGTCATAGATTATACCAATAGCACCGCAATGAATTCTGTTATTTATGGCATTGGCGGTCTGATCGGTCAACCTCAGAATGTTTCAGGTGCAGTATTCGGCGAAGGGTGCTCAGTATTGGTAACCATAAAGTCAAATCATTCTCGAGATATGGGCTTCCTTGGCGGAAGAAATACAAATCAGAGTGGGAGTAATACTATGACCTTCGGTTCTGATGAAAAACCCATAAGCGTCAGGAAAGGATGCAAGATTATTAATGGTGGAAATGTCGTTGCTGAGATTGCATCGGCAGCAGATGTAGAAAAGGTTGTGACCACATCAGGCAGTGTGGGCAATCTTATGGGGGCTTTGTGGTACGATAACTGGGGACAGTATTTCACTAAACACGTGACTTACACCGAATAGTCCAAGCATTTACGGGCAAGGTCTCATTTTAGGTAGGGGACCTTGCCCGGGGAATGGCCCCAGAGATTAGTCAGAACATGATTAGCGGGCAAGGTCCGAGCGGTTTCGTAAGACCTTGCCCGCTTTGCTTGTTATTCCAGCGCCATGCTGAAGCCTATGCTGACGGTGGGGAAGAGCACAAACGCACTGTAAGTTGCGCTGGCTATTTCATGCGGGACGATGGTGGCGGGGAGTCCGACGTTGAGGAAGATGTCGAAGGAGGGGTTGAGGTAATACTCCGCCATCAAGCTTGCTTTGGCGCAAGCCGTCCATTGCTCACGGGGCAGAAGTTCGTACCGGGCGTCCAGCGCACTAACCGTGGCTCCCACAGCAGGCTTAAC
>JAEEGL012870295.1_pt1 | contig 19326 bp, 37 predicted proteins | sample 9134231 | NCBI WGS metagenome assembly JAEEGL01 (sample SAMN16246548, study PRJNA631951) | gut metagenome | biome: gut microbiome; feature: rumen; material: fiber-attached | host: Bos | place: Iran: Karaj | collected 2018-10
TACAGAAAGCTGAATGTTCTGGCGATCAAGGAGGGGGAACTGATCCGCTATGATCCGCTGAACGAGGACATTGAGGTCCAGCTTATCGATGATGAGATCGTCCGCGAGACCACGCCGACGATCGGGTACTACGCTTTCTTCGAGTACCTCAACGGATTCAGAAAGACGCTGTACTGGTCCAAAGAGAAGATGCTCGCGCATGCGGACCACTTCTCTCAGGCATTCAGCAAGGATGGATGTGATATCAACACCAGGTACGGCACGAAGCACAAGGTCAGCTATGCCGACTATGAGGCCGGCAACTACAACAAGAAGGACGAGTGGTTGTATTCCTCCTTCTGGTATAAGGACTTTGACGCGATGGCATTCAAGACGATGCTCCGGCAGCTCATCAGCAAGTGGGGCATCATGAGTATCGACATGGTGACCGCTCTGGAAACGGACAACACGATCGAGGAGAAGGACGGCACGCGGAGCTACGTGGAGCTTGGTGATCCTTCTGTGGCACAGATTCCCGAAGCGCCTGCTGTGGAACCGGCAACGGAAGAGCCTCCGATGAACACGCCTTCAGAAGAGGATCCTTCCGGGAGCGAAGAGCTCCAGTGGGAGTAAACAATGGCATGGAGCAACTATCCCGGCCGTCGAAAGGCGGCTGGGAGTTCAAACAACAAGTACGGCAACCGCAAGATCACCGATGACGGTGAAGTATTCGACAGTCGGAAGGAGTACCGCAGATGGAAGGAACTGCTCCTGCTTCTGAAAGCCGGCGAGATCACGCATCTGCAGCGCCAGGTAAAGTACACGCTGATCCCGGCGCAGCGGGAACCGGACATTACCGGTCCCAAAGGCGGCATCAGGCGCGGAAAGATGATCGAGCGCGAGGTTTCCTATCTGGCTGACTTCGTATACAACGACATCGACGGTCAGGTGGTTGTCGAGGACTGCAAGGGGATGCGGACCAAGGACTACATCATAAAGCGGAAGCTGATGCTGTACGTCCACGGGATCCGCATAAAGGAGACGTGAAATGGCGGACAGGAGAATGTTCTCGAAAAAGATAACTGAGGCAGATGCTTTCACCGGGCTTCCGCCAACAACGCAGGCGCTATACTTCCACCTTTGTATGGGAGCGGACGACGACGGATTCAGCAACCAGATCCGCAAGGCGATGTTCAACGCGCACGCCGATACAAACGACTTTAATCTTCTCGTGAGTAAGCGATTCATTATTCCGTTTGAAAGCGGAGTGATCGTGATAAAGCACTGGCGCATGCATAACCTCATAAAAAGTGACCGATACCACGAGACTGACTACATCGAAGAAAAAGCGCGTATCGTACTTAAGAAGAACGGCGTATACGCCGAGAACCACGGCGGAACCCAAATGGAACCAGAACGGAGCCAAACCGGAACCCAAATGGAACCTCAGGTTAGGCTAGGTAAGGATAGTATAGGAAAGGTTAGGTCAGGTAAGGATAGGGTAGGTGAGGATAAAGTAGAGGTTATTGATAAACCTGCAGGCCAACAGCAAGGCATCCCCACACTCCCCATCCTTGATGGACCGGAGTGGCGTCCTGAACAAAAGGACCTGCAGGAATGGCAGAGTTTTTACAGCCGTGTCGACGTTCTTTATGAACTCGGACGGATGCGGCAGTGGTGCCTCAGCAATCCGGCAAAAAGAAAGACCGCTTATGAGATCCGAGGATTCGTGACAAAGTGGCTCGACCAGGAGCAGAGGAAGGTCAGACCGCAACAGGCGACCGGAGCGGATGCATACTACGAACTGGCAATGGAGGCGAGCAATGGAACTGGCTGATACAAAAAAGGTGCTGGCGTATATCGCGGCGGCATATCCGAAGTACTTTCAGAAGGTCACAAAGCAGAGCGCAGACAAGCAGTCGATCGTGTGGAACGAGGCGCTTGCCGAATACAGCGTGCAGGCGGTGTTGGTTGGTGTAAAGAGTTTTATCGCATCGGACGCCAGCGGATTTCCGCCTACACCGGGACAGATCATCGAATACATCCACTTCACGGCAAATCCGCGGGACCACAGCGGAACGGAGGCATGGGCGCTGGTTCGGAGGGCAGTCAATGTACCGTGGGACCAGTTTGAGGCGTCATTTGCAACGCTGCCGCGAACGGTGCAGATCGCGGTCGGCTCGGCGGAGTCTTTGAAGGATCTGGCACAGATGGACATGCAGAAGTTCGAGACGGTCGCGCAGTCCAACTTCCTGCGGATGTACGACGCGGCGCAGCGGCGAGAAGCAAAAGAACAGGTGATGCCGAATGCGGCTATCGCGGCTCGGGAGATCCTGCACAAGGAGCTGGAGGCCAGGAGGCCGACACCGAAAGCGATCGAGGCTGCGCAAACAATCATAGATCTTCCACGGATCTCGGCAGAGCGTTCGACGGCACCGGCGAACATGCTGGAAGAGCTGCGCAGGCGGTTGGGAGGATAACGATCATGCCAATGGACAGAGCCAGGTACCCAGCGAACTGGGAGAAGATCGCGCTCGACAAGAAGAACGCGGTCGGCTGGAAGTGCGAGGTCTGCGGCAAGCAGTGCAGGAGGCCGGGAGAGCCGTTTGATTCACACAAGAGGACGCTTACGGTTGCGCATTTGAACCACACACCGGAGGACGTGCGACCGGAGAACCTGAAAGCCATGTGCGCTCCCTGCCACCTGCGGTACGACGCGAAGCACCACGCGGAGACAAGGAGGAAATCAAAATGTTCTATCCGGTCGATCCCGAAGAATACTGCGTGAACTGCCACGCGAAGATAACCGGAGTTTACAGAAAATGCGAGTTTTGCGGAAAGGTATGGTGGAAAAAACATGACGGTTTTGGAGGAACTGAAAAAACAGAGAAGAGAGCTGGACGCGAAGATCAAAGAGATGGAGGATCCGAAGTACCTGCGGTGCGGGAGCGCCAGGTACGAGCATAGGGTTTACGCGACCGGCAAAGTAGAAGAGATCATTGCGGTCTGCAGGCCGAGGTACATCCGAGGCACGAAGTATTCCGAGTGGTGGGGGCAGATGCTCAACGCAAAAACAAAGGCCGAGCTGATTGAAAAGCTCCAGGGGACGATCGCAGATCTGCAGCAGCTTCTTGAAAGGATGGAAGAAGAATGAAGTTCAGTGAATTGAAAAAGGTTATCAACAGATGCACAGGCAGGCACAACAAGATCGCAATTACCATCGGCCTTGGGACAGACGCCATCATAGAAGCCGAGTCGCCGTTGCTGGACTGCCTTGACGATTACGAGGTGGATTGGATCGCGCCGAATACGGTCGGGAATAACATCGTAACGGACTCGGAGGAACCGTGCATTGATGTGTATTTGAAAGAAAAAAACGAGGTAAATGATGTCCGAAATCAAAAAGGCGATTGATGTTGAGTTCCCTGATCTTGTACAGGAAGCGCTCAAAAAGCTATCAAAGAAAGAGCTTGAGAAAATGGCCCATTGCGTCGGCTTCGATCGCAGGAAGGTATACCACAGAAAAGGATTTGACTACTTCAAGCCTTATAGAAACTACTTCGACCCAGGCGGGACAGACTGCGAGATATGGGCCGGGATAAAGAAAAAAGGATATGCAGACAGCGGAAAGGACGATCAGTATTATTGGCTGAATAAATCCGGCTATAACATCCTGTCGTGGTACGAGGAATGCTATATCTATTCTGAAAACGCGAGAGGGAACGAGATAGACGCATCTGACGACGTTTTAGAAGTACTGCTGGACGACCATGTGTACTGCGGATATGGCTGTTGGAACCCAACCGGAGCGAGAGAAATCGGCGTTCGCGCTAGACTGCCGTACAAGTTGACGCTGAGCACGCTGAAGTATCTGCAGGATAAATGCGGATACGTGAAACATGTCTACGAGGGCGGCGTCAACGATGAAGGATTCCCACACTGTACACACGGGTGGATCCTCACAAAAAAGTGGATCGAAGAGAACAAGGAGAGAGTGGAAAGGCGCCAAGAGGAAGAGTACGAGAGACTTGATCGGATGCTGAGAGAACCGGTTGTGGTATTGGATGGAGAATAAACAGTATGAGTGGAGAGCGTATTGAGCTGAAACCTTGCCCGTTTTGCGGAAGGACTGACAGCCCACACATCGACAGGTATCAATCGAATGGTTGTTGGTGGGCGTATGTAGAGTGCACTGAATGCCTTGCAACGGGGCCAGTCGGCAAATTAAAAAAAGATGCAATCGAAGCATGGAACAGGAGGACATATGACATACATGGAAGCAAGTAAGTGGTTTCAGCAGCGATCGAAAAATACACCGATGCCAGGAGCTCGGGAGGCTTACGAGATGGCTGCCGAGGCACTGGGTTGCATGGAGGTTTTGGAGAACAACGGATTAATGGGAGAGCTGATCAGCAAGGATGCCGTGTTAAAAAGCTGCAGGCGCTACGGGAGCGAGCCGCAGGGAGATGTGCCTGCACCGTATAGCTTCGTCGCACAGTGCATCAAAGAAGAAGTTCTGATGCTGCCATCGGTAAAGATGCAGAAAGGAGACAATGCGGAATGAGTGACACATGCAAACTGTGCAGATTCGTGCTGGCGAATACGCGAGGAGACGGGAAGTACAGATGCGCCAACCAGGAAAGCACGAGGTTTGGTCAGCAGACGGGACCGGACTTCTGCAATGATAATTATTCAGGAGGATGCCCGCAGCATGAGGAATTCGATCCGAAGCCAGACATGAGCTTTAAGGATGCACTGGAAATGCTGGTGATGCTTCCCAGGGGAGCTTATCCGACATGGTTCTTTAAATTCGGACAGCAGGGAGAGCTCAAGAGGCCGTTTTACGGAATCTCATTCGAGAACAACAAGCAGATGCTTGATTATCGCGATGCGCATATGGTCTGTTTCGACGCGCTGATGCGGCTCAAGCGGGAAGCGGGAGATTTTGTAGAAGAGCAAGGAGAGAATGATGGCAAATAAAGAGATCTGCAAGAACTGCTGGAACTGCCGCCCGACGTATAAGGGCGGGTACTGCGAAGTGAAGCACAAGAAGACGAAGACCACGGGGACCTGTGAGGAATGGAGGCCGAAGAGATGAAAAAGATGATTTTGTTAATGCTTATGTGCATCATGCTGACGCCGATCGGCGCCAGGGCCCAGGCCCGGAACTGGTGGCCCGAGCAGATCTGCGAGGAAGATGAGGTTTATGACTTCCAAAAGATTGGTGAATGGCCGGGGGACGTCATCACAAAAGAGACCGCCGTAGATGTGATCATTTTCAGACCGAAGGTGGCGGCCGTGCAGCCACTCAGCCGGAGCGTGAAGGTTCTGATCGATGCGACCACAGCGGCGAGGAGCATCGTGGTCCAGTATTCCGTAGACGGAAAGACGTGGACACCGAAGAGCTACCGGAACATCGGATACAAGGGCCCCGTCACCTGCACGAGGAAGTGGCAGGGCAAACTGCACACTAAGGAGGACTATTACTCTTCCTGGTGCGCGAGGCAATTCAAGCAGGCGGGCGTCACGATCGACTACAAGAAGACGGCATGCCTGAGGTCACAGATGGCGCAGCTCTATTTTGACGATCATCTGATAGACGGGATCCGCAAGAAGGTAGCCTTCCCGGTCTTATTGAACATCCCTGCGAGGGCGAAGCTGGTCAGGATCCGCTACGCGTACACGGGATTGAAGAAGAACGTCTACTCTGAATGGCTGACTGTGAAGGTGAGGTGACACGATGGGAAAGACAGAAGAACTCGAGACGTTAATCACGGCACTGGAAAAGGAGCACAAGAAACTGCGGGAGATGCAGGGCGTTATTGACACGGATTGTATCAGCCGACAGGCGGCAATCGAAAAGATTCTGGGACAGCCGCCGGAACCACACTATCCGTCATGGTATGCGGAGCAGATCAGGGAGCTGCCGCCGGCAGTTCCGAAGACAGGAAAGTGGATAGATCACAGAGACGAAGGTTATGTGGAATGCCCGTTTTGCAGGAGTGCAACCAACTGCGATGGGAATATAGACGAGCTGCACTATTGCTTTTCGTGCGGAGCAAAGATGGAGGGGTGAACATGGATGAAAAAGGTCAAAATGGGGAAACAGTTTTAATAGGAACGGTGGAACATTTAGATGTTGAACGGATTATATCAATGCACGAAAAACTGGCAAGGAAATAATGAGTATGATATCAAGGTCAGAGTAAAAGAGACTGAAAAATCGTACTCTATGCAGCTTGTCGAAAACAATAGTAGATATTCGCCCGGTCATATAGATATGTTATTCAGCAAGAAAGATAAAATCATGATCAAAAAGGAAAAGTCGCAACACAGCATGAATGTTTGGAGCGACAACGATTTTACAATTTATCCATTTCGTGCCGGGATTCCATTTCACTTTGAAAAAATAACAACAGCGGAGGAGAAAATCACACTCAGAAAGAAGTGGGACAGGGAGAGGTGACGGAATGAACAGAACAAGGGATGTTGCAAGAGCAATTGAAGAAATCCGCAACATGACGGATGTCACAGAAGCATCCTTGGAACAAATGAAGGTCGGACTCCTCGGACACATAGCGGTATCGCTTGCCGTGATCGCCGACAAACTGACAGAGGAGGGTGACGATGGACAGAAAGAAAGCACTTGACCAGCTACGCCTCATGCAAGCATGGCACGAGGACAACGGGAACGGCCCAAACGCTGACTATGACGCTATCTGCTACGCAATCAACATTATCGAGGAAATGCCTGAAGAACGCACGGAAACGCACGCGTGCGATTGTATTAGCCGACAGGCGGCGATTGATGCAATCGAAAATGCGTTTGACCGAGAGACAATATTAAATAGATTCGTGCGGAAAATTGCAATTAGTGCGGTTAGACTGTTGCAACCTGTACAGCCCGAACTTCCGATAAAGGAAAAATGCGCTTATTGTCCACATTGTAGTAACTGCGATGTAAACGATGATTTGACGCTGAAACAGCGCACAGGGAAGTGGGTCATGAATGACCACATCGGGACGTTTAAGATTTTCACATGTTCCGAATGTGGATGGAACAGCGAGGCGCAGTTCAATTTCTGTCCGAACTGCGGAGTGAAGATGGAAACGGAGGTGACGGAATGAAGATCGTTTTTTGCTTCAAAAACGGATTTAAGCTCACCGTAACATGCGATGAATTTTCGCTCACAAAGAACGGTTTGGGCGACTATACGGGATACGAAATTAAGGGAATAACCGATAACAAACCGCTGTATATAAACTGGAGCGACATAACCTGCATATACAGGGTAATGGAAGGGAGTGCAGAATGAAATATATTATTGATTTACCAGACAATTGTAGTTGGGTGCAGTGGATTATGACATCAGATAAAGATGGACACGCATACTTTGATTTTAAAAACCCCGAAGATTTAACTCCGCTCGATAAGAAACTGGAAGAAGCCTTTCAGAAAGGTCATGACGCAGCGTGGGTGAACGTTGGAGAATGCGAGGATCGTGTCGCAAACAGGCCTATCAGAAGGGGCTTAACGATGCGTGGGAGTGCGCAAGAAGGCTCGTATGGGAAACGAGTCTTAACGAAGCAGAAGATATGGGATTCATAGCGAAAGAGGACACTGCTAAAATATTAAGGGATTACACAGTGACAGCGGCGATGAAAGCTGTAGAACTCTACGACGAGAAACTTAAAGCCGAGATTAAGGTAGGGGATATTATCACGGACGGTAAGATTAACTACCTTGTGGTTGATATTACAGATAAGTCATATGTTGCTTTACAAGGGACGGACTTTGAACCTGCTTACATCGGAAAAGATTATATAAAATCATATCACAATTTGCACGATTCTAAAGATATGCGGAAGATAGTAGAAGAAATCAACAAGACGATGAAAGGCGAACAGCGGAACTGCCATACCTGCAAGCACAAAGTAACAAGCTCCATCGAATGCGTAGATTGTCGTGGCTTTGGAAAGTGGGAACCGAAAGAAGGTGCGGAATGAGTGGATCAGAAGCAATAATAGCCATTATTTGGCTTTGGGTGGTAGTAATCTTGATTGCGGTAGCGGGAATACAGTGAGGTGACGGAATGAGCGAACGTGTATTAAAGCCGTGTCCGTTCTGCGGATCAGAAGCACACATAGAGAAGTCAAAGGTGAGAATACATAAAGCACAGATTTGTGGACGCAGAAACAAGAAAACAAATTTAATGTATGTTATTGGGTGTTCTGATCCGGACTGCATCTTGTATAGCACAAAACAACAGACAAAACTGCTATTTACCGCATCACCGTATGGTTTAGATACGATGATTCGGAAATGGAACAGGAGGGTGACGGAATGAGCGTTTTAATCAAGGGCATGGGGATGCCGAAAACGGCAGGCGAATGTTCTGTGAAAATTGACCCCGATACACGAAGATGTATCTATACAGGGAAAGAATTTGAAGAGACTCTTTCGCTCCTGCTTTCTAGGCGGTGTGCTGACTGCCCACTCATTGAAGTCCCGACTCCGCATGGTCGGTTAATTGACGCAGATTTTGAGGAAGCGTACTACACATCAATGACCGTCAATCCAACTCCTGATGTGACGGATAAGGACAAGAGGAACAGCTTAATTATTATCGAGGCATTACAGATGGCAAAAACCATCATCGAGGCAGAAGGGAGCGAGGCATGAGACATGACTACACTACAAGGCTCATACAGGTCTGTTTAGAAATAGCAAATCTAGCAGACGAAAAGGGTGAACAAGGTGAATTCATCCTCCCCGAAATTGGCCTCGGATACAGAGCATTGAGCAGAATTTTACGAAGAGGATGCAAGGACATTATAGATCTGCAAGGCAAATATCATGCGGCGATTGAGGGTAAAATTCTTGCGAAGATAGGCGAAAAAACCGCCTACGACTTTTTAGAAGATATTTTCGGTGATAGGGAGATAGATTCCATCAACGACAAAGACAAGGATCGCATAAAGGCATTTGTGAAACAAATTTATGATGAATGGATTTTTGACGAGGCGGCAGAAGGGAGCGAGAATGAAAACAGAAAACAACATTTTACTCAAACTTGAAACAGAGGGCTTTGAAGACGCGAAACAAGAGGTCGAGATGCTTGCTGAAGCCTATGATGGATTCCCGGCACAGGTGACGATCAAAAACTGCCGCGATTGTACTATTAACATTTATCCGAGTCAGACAAAATTCGTAAATGAAAAAGGGAGCGAAGAATGACAGAGGAAAAGGCAAAAGAAGTGCTTAGAAGATCCGGACCGCCGGAGAACGTGGCAGAGCACATTGAAGCACTGCATGTAGCACTCCGGGTGCTCGGTGACGATGTCTCGATGAAGGAGATTTGGAAGTGGGCAGAAGGGGGAGTGCAGCGCAAGCGAGAAAGTGATATAATAAAGTGAAAATGTTTCATTACTCCCACCTTGGGCCTGGGCGTTTCCGTGTCATCGCGCCCAGGCAATACGAAACTAAGAAAGCCACCTGCGGGATAAGCAGGCGGCTTTTTTGTTTGCAAGTTATGTGAATAACACTTGATTAAGCGGAAAATATGTCGTAATATAAAAGAAAACGAAAGCGGAAAATATGCCGCAAAAGGAGCGAAGGCCAGAAGGGAGCAGACAATGATAAAATACCCGATCAAAAAGAGGTTTGAATTAAACGGAGTTGAGTTCTACATCGATAGCAACTGCGGAATCGGTCGAGGCGGAAACTACTCAGTATACTGCATCACAGATCACAAGAACCTTGTAACGCGGGCGAAGATTGACACCTGCATAAAGAGGATCGAGGAGAGAGCCAACAAATAAACAACGCAACAAAGCGGGGCGAAAGGCCCCGCAGAAAGGGGAGAACCATGAGAGAATACTCGGTAAGCTATTACTTAAACGACATGCTCCACTCTTGGATAGTGGAAGCTGACAACGAGGCAGAAGCCATTTTGAAGGCACTGAAAAGCCTGAACGACAGAAGCAAAGAGATAATGCATGATTTCAAAATCGAAAGGTATTACAGACCCTGGTGAAAGGAGACCACCATGAAGAACAATTTCGCACAGGAGTACGCAAGAGAAGAGGAAATCAGGGCTGCATACAACACCGCAAAGGAGACCGGAAACGAGGCCGGGATCGAGAAGGCAAAAGCCGACATGAGGAGCCTTAACGATGCGATCTGGGCAAAGGGCGACGCCTACGCGTTTGTTTACAGGCTTTACCATGAGATGAAGGAAGCCGGGAACGAGCACATCGACCTGCACGACACGATCCGCGACGAAGCAAAGATGATCAAGACCCTTCGGAGCCTCGGGGTCGAGAGCTTCACCTTCTCCTCCGGCTGGAGCAGCGCGGTAGAGAGCGCCTGGCTCTTCCAGCAGAACGGATGCAGGCTCGAGGGCCTGATCGAACTGAACGGAACGGCAAAGGACTGGATCACCGGAGAGAGGGAAAAGGTACACGGCTACCTTTTCAGCATTCAGTGAAGGGAGGCTGGCGATGATCAACTACGCGGACAAGATGGAGCAGGAGGCAAGGCTCAAGGGGAATCTTGCAGAATGGATGGAGAAGCACGGAAACGTGCTCTCCGACCGGCAGCGGAGTAACGCCTACACCGGCGTCCGGATTTTGGAGGTCCGGTGGAGGGGATCCGAATGGAGGATCATCGAGGTCGACGGGATGACATGCCAGATCGAGAAGATAGCGTAAACCGGAAAGGCCGCGAGAGCGGCTTTTCCCGATAGAAAAGTGCACGTTTATTTTTCACATTTTTTGGTGGTTTTACGGAGGCCGAAAGCTCGGAATTTACTGGATTTATGTGTGCTTTAGAGTGATTAATAGGACAACGAAAAGCACACACTTTGCCATAAGGAGGGCACACCATGAAAAAAGAAACCACGAAAAAGTCCTTCAAGATGAACGGCTGGATTTACACCTACAACGAGCCGATGACCAGCAACTGGGGATGGCCTGAAGGCCGCAAGGGAGAAAGGGTCAGGATCCTCAAGAAGGACATGCTGCAGCTCCTCAAAGAGCGTGACGCCTTTAACACACCCTACACCGAGGAGCCGGAGGATCCCGCACAGGAGCCGGAGACAAAGCCGGCACAGGAAACGGCAGAAGCGGACCAGGAGGCCGCACAGGAGCACGCAGACGAGGCCACAGGGCTTTGCATTTCGCTCCCGCTGGCAGCGGTAGGGGTCGGGAACCTCACAAGGCTCCTGGAGGCAAAAGGGAGCCTCATCAAGAAGGCGCTGGGAGCCGACGACATCCGGATCCGCATCAACGAGGAGCAGCAGACGGTCGAGTTCCCCTGGTGGAACGAGCTGCCGGACGCGGTTGTCCAAAGGGACGAGGTCATAGCCTACACGACATTCATTTCGCTCCTTTGCAAGATGAGCAGGGGAGCAAAGCGGGTGACCGCGAAGGAGGCCAGCGTCGACAGCGAGAAGTACGCATTCAGATGTTTCCTGCTTCGGCTGGGATTCATTGGACCGGAGTACAAGACCGCGAGGAAGATTCTGCTGAGAAGGCTCTCCGGATCAGCCGCATTTGTAACCAAGGACAAGGCCGACGCATTCAGCGCAGCGCAGAAGGCAAAGCGGGACGCGGCAAAGGAGGTGGCAGAATGAGAACATTTAAGATGCAGTACATCAAAAACGGCAGAGACGGCGTAATGCTGGTCGCGGCAAAAGACCGCTGGGACGCGATCAAGATTTTCTTGAAGCAGATCGGCATGAAGCGGATCAGCGACCTGGATTTCTTTCACGACGAGGAGGTGGCAGAATGACGAGGCAGGAGATTTGCAGAAGACGGATCGAAAGCCTGCGGGAGAGTTTTCCCGCGGGCACTCGCGTGGAGCTGATCCGCATGGATGACGCCCAGGCTCCACCGATCGGGACACTGGGGACGGTGTTCGCAGTAGACGACATCGGAACGATCCACGTGGCCTGGGACAACGGAAGCAGCCTCGGTGTGGTGCTTGGTGTGGACGACTGCAGGAAGGTCAATTACTGACAGTTTCTCACGCACATCTTTGGTGGGTTTATGAATCGAATTATGTGGATTTATGCGGGGTTTAGAGCGAACATACACATAACGAAAGCAGAAACTATGCCCACAAAGGAGGACGAACCATGAACGCATACGCAATGAGAAACAGCCTGGAGCTTAGGAACTACAACACAACGATCACGAGAGCAGAATTCGAAGCGCACTTCACGAAGACCCGCGAGAGCATCCGATTCACCTTCCACGGCTGGGACGGCAAGAGCTACGACGGCGAGAGCAGAAACGCCAAGGTTTACCGCACGAACCTTCCTGGTTTCGAGGCGGTCAGGCTGATCAAGGTTGGCAAGGGCCTGCACTACATCGAAGAGGACACAGAGGTTTTGGAAAAGGCCACCGGCGAGTACCACAAGAGAGCAAGTTGGCTGGTGGACATCGAGAGAGCATAAGGAGGGGAAGACCATGACGATCAACGACGCGATGAGAAAGTACAGACTGCCGAATCCGACCACACCGGAGGACCTCGAAAGCAGATGGAGTAAGGTGCTCCGGTTTGACGACCGCATCCTGGTCGCGGGGTACTACTACAACGGACCTGGGAAGCCGAGCTACTACGGAGCGGTTTACGAGTTCCTCGACGACGAGCAGGAGCACACATGCGAAAGCACCATCGGGCTGGCGGCGGTCAGCGATCCAGGGTTCTACGACGACGGCCACGCGATCTTTTGGGCGATGATGCAGGAGATTCGGGACGCGATTAAGCGGTAACAGGCAAAAATGCCGCATAAAGAGGCACAGCCCGCGATGGGCTGTTTCTCGTTGGTAAAGACCGAGAGGTCTTTTTTATTTGCACCGAAGTGGCAAAATATAACGCATAAACTGTTTTAAATCGTTATATATTGCGCTTTTTATGCCGTTTAAAGTACAATAAAGGCACAGTAACGGGTGTTTGACTCAGGCGGCAGGAGGGCGCTGGATAAGTGGTAAAAAAAGAATTTGTGAAAATGAAGCTGGGGGATCTGATTCCGTACGAAAACAATCCTCGCAAAAACGAGGACGCTGTTCCGGACGTGGCAGAAAGCATCCGGCAGTGCGGGGACCTGGACCCGATTGAGGTGGATGAGGACAACGTGATCCTTAGCGGCCACACGCGCCTGTTGGCGCTGCGCAGGCAGGGGTTTACGGAAACCGACGTGATCCGCTACACGGGCCTTACGGAGGATCAGAAGAAGAAGTACCGACTGCTGGCAAACAAGACCGGTGAAAAGGCGCTGTGGGATCCCGAAAAGCTGGAAAAAGAGCTTGCAGACCTCGACTTCGAAGGATTTGATTTTGGATTCGATGATGAAGATCTCGAAGGAGATGAAGAAGAGCCGGCTGCAGAGGACGACAACTACGAGCCGGAGCCTCCGGAAGAACCGAAGTCCAAAAGAGGCGACATTTACAGCCTCGGTCGGCATCGGCTGATGTGCGGGGACTCTACCAGTGTAACCGATGTTGAGGCGCTCTGCGGTGGCAGGCAGATGGACCTGTTGATCACGGATCCGCCGTACAACGTCGACTACGAGGGCGGTACCGGAATGAAAATCCAGAACGACAACATGGAGGACGAGCAGTTCAGGCAGTTCCTTCGGGATGCTTTTCTTACTGCAGACACGGTCATGAAACCAGGTGCGACGTTCTACATTTGGCATGCGGATAGCGAAGGATACAACTTCCGCGGGGCCTGCCACGATATCCAGTGGAAGGTCCGTCAATGCCTTATTTGGGCTAAGAACGCTCTCGTGATGGGACGGCAGGATTACCAGTGGAAACACGAGCCGTGTCTGTATGGATGGAAAGACGGGGCGAGCCACAACTGGTACAATGACAGGTCGCAGACGACTGTCCTCGAATTTGACAGGCCGACGCGCTCCAAGGAGCATCCGACAATGAAGCCGGTTCCGCTGTTCGATTATCAGATCAAAAACAGCTCCAGGAAGGGCGACGCAGTTTTGGACTTGTTTGGCGGAAGCGGAACAACGATGGTCGCATGCGAGCAGGACGGGCGGGATGCGTTTCTGATGGAAATCGATCCAAAATATACTGACGTAATTGTGGACAGATATATCCAGCTTACAGGAAAACCAGAAAACGTATTATTGATTCGAGATGGGAAGAATATTCCATACAGTGAAATCCAATGATTGCAAAAAATGGAGGAGGCTGAATAATGCAGGAATGGAAAGACATTGCTGGATATGAAGGCCACTACCAAGTATCGAACGACGGAATGATCAGAAGCATAAAAAGCGGAAACTCTATCTTAAAAGGTGACAAGCAGAAGAATGGATACAGGCGGGTGTATCTCTGGAAAGATGGCGCGAAAAAGAACATGCTTGTGCATCGCCTTGTTGCGCTTGCATTCATTCCGAATCCGGAAAACCTCACAGAAATAAACCATATAGATCAGGACAAGGAAAACAATCGTGTCGAGAATTTGGAGTGGTGCACGCATCTTTACAACATGAATTACGGAGACGTGCGGCAAAAAATTTCGCGTGCAAACATGGGACGGAAGGCTTCTTCTGAAAAGCGGAGATTTCACAGCATTGACACTTCGAAAAGAAGGTGGATAAACAACGGATTGATTGAAAAATATGTTTATAAAGAATCCGTTGATTCTATGATTGCGAACGGATGGAAACGAGGAAGAAAAAAGAAGGAGGTCCAGTATGTTTGAAAAGGTGAACCCTGCACACGTTGACAAGATCGCTGATCGCATCGCGGGCGCGATCGTTGACCTGGCTTACAAGAAGGAGCTGCACCCGCGTGTCGCCGTAGAGGTTCTGATCGGGCACGGGACCTGCCACGTGATCGCGGAAGTCTCCATGCCGATCAGCGTTGATGCAATCCAAAAGGCAGTCCGCAGGATCGCGGGCGAGAACATCAACCTGGACTACAAGGAGGTCATGCAGGACCCGCACCTTGCGGACAATCAGAAAGACGGATTCCGATGTGGAGACAACGGCATATTTAAAGGCGTGCCGGTGACCACAGAGGAGTGGGCGCTGGCAGACATCGCAAGGGCGATCTATTACAACAATCAGCACGACGGCAAATACATCATCGACGGCAAGCGGCTGATCATCTGTCAGAGCCATACGGACAAGAAGATCAAGCTCGACGGCTACGACGTGATCATGAATCCCCTCGGGGCGTGGACGGGAGGCACAGACGTGGACACAGGGGCCACAAACCGGAAGCTGGGAAGCGACATGGCGCAGAGCGTCACAGGCGGCGGCCTGCACGGCAAGGACCTCTCCAAGGCGGACGTATCGGTCAATATTTACGCATGGCTTAAGGCTCAGCAGACGGGAAAACCGGTGGAGCTATGCTGCGCGATCGGTGACGAGACGGTCGGTGGCGTTCCGTACAAGGACATCGTTGAGGAGGCGCGTGAATACATCCTCAACATCGGCGGGTTTGAGAAATTCGCTGAGTGGGGACTGGTATAAGGAGCAGTAATGGCGGCAAGAGGAAAGCATCATGAATGGACCACTGAAGACGGTCTGTTAATGATCGAGGGGTGGGCGCGAGATGGCCTTACCGAAAAACAGATCGCCAAGAACATCGGGGTCAACGAGCGGACGTTCTCCACATGGAAGGAAAAGTATCCATCAATTAAATCAGCCCTAAAAAAAGGGAAGGCTCCGGTCGACATTGAGGTGGAGAATGCGCTGCTCAAATCGGCGCTGGGCTACACGGTCAAGGTCAAGAAGCCGATCAAGCTGAAGGAGGAAAAACAGAAGCCTGGAGTCGGCAAGGTGGTGACAGAACGCATCGAGTACATCGAGGAAGAGGTACACGTTCCTGCGAACACAGCGGCGCAGATCTTTTGGCTTAAGAACAGAAAGTCAAAATACTGGCGCGACAGGCAGGTTATTGACGCCGATACGTCTGCACTTGAAAAGCTGGATGCGATTCTTAAGGAGTCGAGGAACAACGCGGGGAAAGCCAGCGACTTGGAGTATATAACCGAAGATGATATTCAGCAGGAAACAGAATGAATACATACTGAACGCCAACAGCCGATGGAACTTTAAAAGCGGTGCTGTTAGAAGCGGCAAGTCTTACGTGGACATCGCACATGTAATTCCGGAACGCCTCCGCGCTGTTTCGGACAAGGACGGTCTGAACGTGATCCTTGGAGTGTCGAAGGAAACGCTCGAAAGGAACGTCCTGCAGCCGATGCGCGAGATATACACGAATGCGCTGATCGGGACGATTAACAGCCGGAACATCGCAATGGTCTGCGGGGTGCCGGTGTACTGCCTTGGAGCTGAGAAGATCACGCAGGTCGCAAAGATACAGGGATCCTCGATCAAATACTGCTATGGTGATGAGATTGCCAAGTGGAACAAAGAAGTCTTTGTGATGCTACAGTCACGTCTCGACAAGCCGTACAGCAAATTCGACGGCGCGTGCAATCCGGAGTACCCAGGGCATTGGCTTAAGGCATTTATCGACCGCGACGACATAGACTCCTACGTCCAAAAGTACACGATCTTCGACAATCCATTCATTGACAAGAACTTCGTGCGTGCGCTCTGCAAGGAGTACGCGGGGACCGTTTACTATGAACGTTACATTCGTGGTAACTGGGCGCTGGCCGAAGGTCTTATTTTCCCGATGTTCGAGGATGCGATCATAAACACGGTGCCGGAGGTGGATCCCGACGACTGGTGCCTGTCCATTGACTACGGTACAATGAACGCTTTTGCTGCGATCTTGTGGGCCAGGTACGGGCAGACATGGATCGCGGTTGACGAGTATTACTACTCGGGCAGGAACGAGGGCGCTCAAAAGACAGACGACGAATACGTAAGCGCTATTGTCGATTTCTGCAATCCTGTAAAGGAGTGGGAGTACCGGCAGAAGGTGAAGGGCCTGCTCTTTGACGATTACGAGCTGGACACGATCATTGATCCGTCGGCAGCGTCGTTTATTGCGGCGGTCGGTAAGGTGAGCATGCTTAACGTCGTGCGGGCAGATAACAACGTCCTGGACGGCATACGCATGACCGCCAGCGCATTGAAAAAAGGACGGATCAAGATCTCCGACAGGCTGGAAAACTGGCACGACGAGGCGCAGGGCTATGTGTGGGACGAGGATGCGGCAGAGGACACTCCGGTTAAGATCAACGACCACTTGATGGACAGCATGCGGTACTTCGTAAAAACAAAGCACATCGCGGATGATACAGAAACTTATAATCCACTTTGGAATAGATACTAAAAAGGAGTCGTAATGCAATACACATATCAGGATTATTTGGAGGTGTTGGATTCAGGGAGCGAAGCGCAGATGATCCAGTTCGTGATGAACGTGATCAAGAACCACAAGAACTCTGACGATTATCAGAACGCGGTGCTGGCGGACGAGTATTTCAGACATCGCAACAGGACGATCGTCGAATTTCAGAAGCTGTTGTATACAGTGTCCGGTAAGGCTGTGCCGGACAACTACAGCGCCAACTTTAAGATGGCGAGCAACTTCCTGTTCCAGTTTACCGTGCAGCTCAACCAGTACCTTCTCGGAAACGGAGTGTCCTGGGGGAACACCGCAACGGCAAAGAAACTCGGGAAAAACTTCGATACCATGCTGCAGAAGGCCGGAAAAGAGGCACTGGTCGGTGGGGTGTCCTTCGGATTTATGAATTACGACCACATGGAGGTGTTCCATCTGCGCGAATACGCGCCGCTGTACGACGAGGAGAACGGCGCTCTGTGCGCAGGCGTCAGGTTTTGGCAGATCGCCAGGAACAAGCCTCTGCGGGCGGTTCTGTACGACCTTGACGGCTACACCAGCTTTATATGGCGGGACGGTGAGGGAAGCGTGCTTACGCCAAAGATGCCGTACAAGGTGAAGGTGCGGTCGACGGCCTTTGACGGCACAGAGATTTTTGCCGGAGAGAACTATCCGACGTTCCCGATCGTGCCGTTTTACGGTATCAACAAGCAGTCGGAGCTTATCGGCAGGCAGGAACAGATCGACTGCTATGATCTTATCAAATCCGGATTCGCAAACACGGTCGACGAAGCCAGCCTTATCTACTGGACCCTGAGCGGGGCCAATGGGATGAAGGACATGGACCTGGTCAAATTCGTGGAGCGGATCAAGACCGTACACGCGGCATCCCTTGGCGATGGACAGACGGCAGAGTCCCATGCGGTCGAGACGCCGTACCAAAGCCGCGAGGCGCTTCTGACGAGGCTCCGCGACGATCTTTACGAGGACTTCATGGGAATGGACTACAAGAACATCGCGTCCGGCTCCGTGGTCACCGCGCAGATTGATGCCGCTTTTGCAAATTTGGACCTTAAGACAGACGATTATGAGTACAACGTGATCGAGTTCCTGCAGGGGATCCTTGCCGTGATCGGAATTGAAGACGATCCCACTTTCACGCGGAACAAGATCGTAAACGCACAGGAGCAGATAGCCACGCTCCTTCAGGCGCGGGAGTATTTGGACGACGAATATATCACGCGAAAGATCCTCGAAATCCTCGGTGACGGCGACCTGGCCGACGAGATTTTGAAGCGGCTGGACGCGGAGGACATGGACCGCATCAACGTGCCTCCGAACGAGCCCAGCAATGAGGGAACGGAAGAAGGTACCGAAGCAGAAGGCGGCGGCAACGAGGCAGGTGGTGAAAGCTAATGGCAGACCAGGGGCACAAGCTCACTGACGAGGCACTGGAAGCACTGGAAAAGCGGCTGCACGACGAGTACGAGCAGGCGGCAAAGGAAACCCAGGAAAAGCTCGACAAATACATGAAGAAGTTTGCTACCAAAGACGCGATTTGGAAAAAGAGCGTTGAGGCAGGGCTTAAAACGCAGGAGGAGTACGACAAGTGGCGGCTGCAGGCCATTGCTGCCGGCGATCGTTGGGAGAAGATGAAGGAACGCATTGTGGCCGATCAGCTCCATGTAAACCAAATCGCGCGTGAAATCATGGACCGAGAAATGCCTGGGATATTCGAGCTCAATGCGAACTTTGCACTTTACCAGGTGGAGCACGATGCCCAGATCGACACGTCGCTGACGCTGTACAACCGCGAGGCTGTGGACAGAATCCTGCGGGATGATCCGGAAATGCTGCTGCCGCCAGGCCGCAGGGTAAGCCAGCAGATTCAGGCAGGGAAGGCTCAGCGGTGGGAGCGACAGAAGGTCCAGTCCGTAATGACGCAGGGCATCTTGCAGGGCGAATCAATCCCGAAGCTGGCGTCCAGGCTTGCGTCTGCGGTCGCTGACAGCGATTACAAGGCAGCGGTGCGCAATGCCCGCACAA
>JAEEGL013022427.1_pt1 | contig 19326 bp, 17 predicted proteins | sample 9134231 | NCBI WGS metagenome assembly JAEEGL01 (sample SAMN16246548, study PRJNA631951) | gut metagenome | biome: gut microbiome; feature: rumen; material: fiber-attached | host: Bos | place: Iran: Karaj | collected 2018-10
GACCGCCTCATTGTCATCTATGACGATATCGACCTGCCCGTCGGAGCGCTGCGCATCCGCGCAAACGGCTCCCCCGGCACCCACAACGGCATGCGTTCGATCGACGAACAGCTCGGCTACGGGGATTTCCCGAGGGTCAGGGTCGGCATAGGCAGGCCCGAACACGGGCTCGTCGATCACGTGCTGGGCGTGCCAAACGAGGAGGACGCGGCAAAGCTCCATGAGGCCGTGAAGACCGCGGCGGAGGCCGTGCAGCTGATCGTGCGCGGGCATATGGAAGAAGCGCAGACGAAATACAACTACAAAGCGCCTAAAAAGGAAAAGCAGCATGCTTCCCGCCGCAGCGACAGCGCGCTTTGCTATCTGCCCTCCTCCGACGCCTCGCTTTTCGTCTCGGCTAAAGAGGTGTTCTTCAGGAATCCCGACCTCGGACCGGCGCATGCTGCACTCGCTTCCCTCCCGTATTCCGCAGCGGATGTTTACGAAGCCGAAAAAAGACTTAGGCGCTTCGCTCCGCTGATCGCGAGGCTTTTCCCGGAGACCGCGGCAAACAAGGGTTATATCGAATCCCCTCTCAACGAGGCGGAAGCATTGAAGCGCGCTCTCCTTTCCCGCACCGAAACGGGCGGCGCCGACTGCGGGCGTGTGTTTCTGAAGCTGGATTCGGAGCTGCCGATCGCCGGCTCCGTCAAGGCCCGCGGCGGCGTTTACGAGGTGCTCAAGCATACCGAGGATCTGGCGATCGCGAACGGCCTCCTGCCCGGAAGCTATGAGGCCATAGCCGATCACCGCGAGCTGTTCTCGAAATACACCGTTCAGGTAGGCTCGACCGGCAACCTCGGCCTCAGCATCGGCATCACCGCTTCCGCCATAGGCTACCGCACGGTCGTGCACATGAGCGCGGACGCCAAGCAATGGAAGAAGGATATGCTCCGCAGCCACGGAGTGACCGTCGTAGAATACGAATCCGATTATTCCGAGGCCGTCAGGCAGGGCAGAGCGCAGTCCGATCTTGATCCGATGAGTTACTTTATCGACGACGAGAACTCGCTCGATCTTTTCATGGGCTACGCCGCCGCCGCGTCGCGCCTCGCGGTTCAGCTTATGGACGCCGAAGTCATCATAGACGCCGAGCATCCCCTCTGCGCGTACCTTCCCTGCGGGGTGGGCGGCGCTCCGGCCGGCATCATGTTCGGGCTCAAGCTCATCTTCGGCGATAACGTCCATTGCTATTTCGTCGAGCCCGTGAACAGCCCCTGCATGCTGGCGGCGTTCGCAGCCGGCGAATGCGTGCCTGTTTCCCGCTTCTCGCTCTCCGGGAAGACCGATGCGGACGGGCTGGCTGTCGGTACGGCGTCACGCCTGGCCTTCCGGGCGGCGAAACGGCTTATGGACGGCGAATTCACCGTGGCGGACGAGCGCCTTGCCCCGCTCGTGCGCCTTGTCTACAACACCGAAAAGGTGTTTATCGAGCCCTCGGCCGCGGTTTCCTGCGCGGCGTTCATGGGCAATATCGACAGCGGCGCACCGAAAAACGCCTGCCACGTGCTCTGGTGCACGGGCGGCGGGCTGGTGCCCGATGAAGAACGGCAAAAGTACATCGGCCGATAGGGTCCCTTTAGGCCGGTCAAAATAAATGATCGATCAAAACTGATCCCAAAAGGAGAGTTGATATGTCCAAATACTTCGGCACAGACGGCTTCCGCGGCGACGCAAACGTCAATCTGAACGTCGAGCACGCCTATAAGATCGGCCGCTTCCTCGGCTGGTACTACGGCCGCGAGCATCACGCGAGCGTGGTCATCGGCAAGGATACGAGGCGCAGCGGCTATATGTTCGAATGCGCGCTGACCGCGGGCCTTACCGCGAGCGGCGCCGACGTGTACCTTATGCACGTCACCACCACGCCGAGCGTTTCATACATCACCCGCATGGACGATTTCGACTGCGGCATCATGATCAGCGCGAGCCATAATCCCTATCACGACAACGGCATCAAGCTGCTGAACACGAACGGCGAGAAGATGGAGCAATACACGATCGACGAGGTAGAGAAATACCTTGACGGCGAGGGCCCCGATATCCCGTTCGCGACGGGCGACAGCATCGGCAAGGCGATCGACTATTCCGCGGGCCGCAACCGCTATATAGGCTACCTCATCAGCCTTGCGACGCATTCCTACAAGGGCGTCAGGGTCGGCCTCGACTGCGCCAACGGTTCCACCTGGATGATGGCCAAGAGCATTTTCGAGACCCTCGGCGCGGAGGTCATAGTGACCGGCAACACCCCGAACGGCCTCAACATCAACGACGGCGTGGGCTCGACGCATATCGAGAACCTCAGAAAGCTCGTGCTCGGCAGCGGGCTGGACATCGGCTTTGCCTTCGACGGCGACGCCGACCGCTGCATCGCCGTGGACGAGCAGGGCCGCATCATCGACGGCGACCTGATCCTCTACATCTACGGCAAATACATGAAGGACCGCGACAAGCTGGCCAACAACACCGTGGTCACGACCGTCATGAGCAATTTCGGCCTCTACAAGGCGTTCGACCGCATCGGCATCAAGTACGAGCAGACCGACGTGGGCGACAAATACGTCTATGAATGCATGCGGCAGAACGGGCATCTGATCGGCGGCGAGCAGAGCGGGCACATCATCTTCAGCAAGTACGCGGCGACCGGCGACGGCCTTCTGACCGCGATCAAGCTGATGCAGGCGATGCTCGCGCAGAAGCAGCCCCTCTCGGTGCTCGCGGCGCCGGTCAAGATCTATCCGCAGATCCTAAAGAACGTGCGCGTGGCCGACAAGGACGCGGTGCTGAAAAACGAAGCCGTGCTCCAAGCCGATCGGGAGGCGAAGGAGGAGCTCGGGAACGAAGGCCGCACGCTGCTGAGGAAGAGCGGCACCGAGCCCGTGGTCCGCGTCATGGCCGAAGCGCTCACGCACGAGCAGGCGTCCGAGGCCGTGGAGCATATCATAGAAGCCATCCGCAGGGAGGGCTTCATAACGAAGCAATAAGGGGAGAGAACTATGTATACCAAACAGCAGCTGCTTGAAATGGATATCGAGATCAAGAACCTTTTCGCGCTGGAGCACACCCGCGCGGCGGCGATGTTCGAGGGGCTGAAATACCCCTGGGACGCGCTCGACCACATCGGCGAGATCATAATGAAGATAGGCGCTTCGCTGCCCGAGGACGAGTTCGACCATCCGGCCGAGAACATCTGGATCGCTAAGGACGCGAAGGTCTTCCCCACCGCCTACATCGCAGGGCCCTGCATCATCGACCACGGCACCGAGGTGAGGCACTGCGCGTTCATCCGCGGTAGCGCCCTGGTGGGCCGGGACTGCGTGGTAGGCAATTCGGTGGAGCTTAAGAACGTTATCCTCTTCGACAACGTGCAGACCCCGCACTACAACTACGTCGGCGATTCGATACTGGGCTACAAGGCGCATATGGGCGCCGGCAGCATCACGAGCAACGTCAAGAGCGACCGCAGCAGCGTCACCGTCAAGGTCGGCGAGGCCGTGCTCGAGACCGGGCGCAGAAAGTTCGGCGCAATGATCGGCGATCAGGCCGAGATCGGCTGCAACACGGTGCTCAACCCCGGCACGATCGTCGGCCGCGCGAGCACGGTCTACCCCGTCTCCAGCGTGCGCGGCACGGTGCCCGCCTACGCGATCTACAAGGGCGAGGAAGAGGTCGTCTACAAGATGAAGAGCATACCGAAGATCTGACGGCCTGCAAAAAAGCACAATAAATACAGCAAAGGACCCGCTTTCCGAAAGGAAAAACGGGTCCTTTTTTTGCTTGGTTTTGCTCCTGCTCTTATTACGCGTTGAGCGCGTTGTTCGCGGTCTTGACCAGCTCGTTGAACGCGTTCATATCGGTGATAGCGAGATCCGCGAGGACCTTGCGGTTCACGTCGACGCCGGCGAGCTTGAGGCCGTGGACGAGGTTGGAGTAGTTGGTGCCGCAGAGCCTTGCACCCGCGTTGATACGGGCGATCCAAAGGCTGCGATACTGCCTCTTCTTGAGCTTACGGCCGACATAGGCGTAGGCCATGGACTTCATGACCTGCTGGCTCGCAGCACGGTAGAGCTTGCTCTTTGCTCCGTAGTAGCCCTTTGCGAGCTTGAAAACTTTGCGACGCTTCTTGACTGCGTTGACTGCTCTCTTGATCCTTGCCATTGTTTTCGTCCTCCTTATCTCTTGTAGGGGATCAGCTTGCTGATCTTGGACTGTTCTTCCTCAGCGATGTAAGCCGTCTTGCGAAGCTTACGGGTACGCTTGGTGGTCTTCTTGGTAAGGATGTGGCTCTTATAAGCCCTGCCCCTCTTGATCTTGCCGCTCTTGGTGAAGCTGAAACGCTTTGCGGCGCCCCTATGGGTCTTGATTTTCGGCATGGGAGTTCCTCCTGTTTGTTTTGTTGCTGTGTTTTGGTTGGTTAAAGCGGGATCATTTCTCGCTCTTCTTGGCTTCGGGTTTCGGTGCGAGGATCATGACCATGTTGCGGCCCTCCTGCTTGGCGGGGCGCTCGATGACCGCGCCGTCCTGCACCATTTCGTAGAACGCATTCATAACGTCGAGACCGACGCTGCCGTGGCTGATCTGCCTGCCGCGGAAACGGATGGAGGCCTTGACCTTATTGCCTGCCTTCAGGAACTTAGCGGCTGCCTTGGCTTTGACTTCCATATCGTGCGTATCGATCGTTGAGGAAAGGCGTATCTCTTTGATCTCGATCGTGGTCTGGTTCTTGCGCTGTTCCTTTTCCCGCTTGAGCTGCTCGAAGCGCGCCTTGCCGTAGTCCATGACCTTGCACACGGGCGGGTTTGCGTTGGGAGCGATCCTCACGAGATCGAGATCGTGTTCTTCTGCGATACGAAGCGCGTGTTCGGTCTTGACGATGCCAAGCTGTTCTCCGTCGCTTCCAATGAGTCGGACCTCCTTATCGGGGATCTCTTCATTGATCAATAATTCCTGAACTGCTATGGGTTCCACCACCTTTGCTGAGATTATTCGGGGAAGAAGCGGCTTTGCAAAAGAAAAATGCGCCGCCTTCCCGCGCCGCACACAAATAAAGCTATTGCTTTTTCTGCCTTACTGCGCCTGCATAAATACCTGCGGCGAGTGAGAAGCGGGCGGCTTCTTCTTGAACAGTAATATTATAGGCATTCATACCCGCTTTGTCAACAGGTAATTTGCGTGTTTTTCAATATATTTGAGGGGGAAAGGCGGGTTCTTCGCGGTTTGCGCTTTCCGGGGCTTTTCCGCCTCACCAGTCGGATGCCCGACAGCGAATGAGCTTGCTCATTGCCACTCAATAGGGGAAGCCATGCGGCGAAGGTTGGCTTTCGGATCCGATCCACGCTATCGGTGCGATCTCATCCGAACCCGTCTGCTGGATGAACGCGAGCTCTATATCCTCGTCCACGAGGAAGAGGGTCAGCACGCCCTTTTCGCCGAGGTCGGAAAGGATGCAGTAGACCTCGCCCGTTCGGTCGATATCGGCAGAGAAGCCCGCCTGCTTTGAAGCGTCGACGGCGGCGGTCATATCGGTCTCCCCCATCAGCTCGCGGATGCTGGTATCCTTCGCGTGCGCGTGCTGATAGAGCCCGGCGGCGTCCACCGAGAGCCCGTGAGAAGCGAGCTCGCGGACTATCTTTGAAGAAAGCGAATGCCTTTCGAGCCCGATGCGCCAAACGAGCGCGGCGAGCAGCAGCACGGCGGCCGCCGCCATGAGTATGACGGCGGTGCGATTTTTGAGCGCGGGTTTTCGGGCGTTCGCGGGCATTTCGGGTCAGAAGAGCGGCGGAGCGAATCGCTGGATGAGTATGATCGCCGCAATGAGCGCGGCCATAACGAGCACGGCCGCGAAATCGCGCCAGGTGAAGCGGAGCACGCGCATCCTCGTGCGGCCCTCGCCGCCGTGATAGCAGCGGCTCTCCATCGCCATGGCGAGCTCGTCGGCGCGGCGGAAGGAGTTTACGAACAGCGGGATAAGGATCGGCAGCATGGCCTTGGCGCGCTTGAGGATGTTTCCGCTCTCGAAATCGGCGCCGCGGGCGAGCTGGGCCTTCATGATCTTATCCGCCTCCTCGATGAGGGTCGGGATGAAGCGCAGGGCGATCGTCATCATCATGGCGAGCTCGTGCGCGGGGAACTTGACGACCTTGAGCGGCGAAAGCAGCTTTTCGAGGCCGTCGGTCAGCGCGATGGGCGTCGTGGTCAGGGTCAGCAGGCTGGTGCCCGCGACGAGGGTCGCAAGGCGCAGCACGATGAACACGGCGTTCTTAAGGCCGTCGGAATAGATCCTGATGATCCACCACTCCACGAGCAGGCGGCCGGTCTTGATGAGGAAGAGGTTCATCAGGAACATTACCGGCAGCAGGATGCGCATCGGCTTGAGCGCCTTGAAGAGGTAGCTGACGTTGACGTGCGCGAGCAGCGTCACCGCGACCGTGAACAGGATAACGAGCAGGAAGAGCTCGATGCGTTTAACCAGGAACACTGCCACGATATACGCGATCATCAGCAGGATCTTGGTCCTGGGGTCGAGCTTATGCAGCACGGAATCGCCGGGAACGTACTGGCCGAGGGTGATATCCTTAAACATCGGCATTCACCCCCGTCTTTACGGTCCTTTCGAGCCAGTCGATGAACTGCTCGTTGGTATAGATGCTTTCGGGCACGGGTATGCCGCGCTCGCGGAGCGCCTTTGCAAGGCGCGCTGTCTGCGGGGCGTCGAGACCCATCTCGATAAGCTCGTTGGTCCTTGAAAAGATCTCGTCGGGCGTGCCGACGGCAAAGAGCTTGCCCTCATTGAAGACGGCGATGCGCTCGGCGCTGCGGGCGACGTCCTCCATAGAATGGCTGACCATGATGACGGTGCAGCCGAGCTCCGCGCGCAGGTTCGCGATCGTCGCGATGACCTCGCGCCTGCCGCTGGGGTCGAGCCCGGCCATGGGCTCGTCGAGCACGAGGTATTTCGGCTTCATCGCTATGATGCCTGCGAGCGCCGCGCGGCGCTTCTCGCCTCCGGAGAGCTCGAAGGGCGATTTTTCGGAGAAGAACGCGGGATCGAGGCCGACCGTGCGCATGGCGGCTTCGGTGTTCGCCTTCGCTTCCTCCGCGCTCTGTCCGAGGTTCTTGGGCCCGAACATAACGTCGTCGAGTACGGTGCTGTCGAAGAGCTGATAATCGGGGTACTGGAACACCATGCCCACGAGCGCGCGGCCCTTCTGCCGCTGCTTCCTGTCGCTCATATCGAAGCCGTCCACGAGCACCCTGCCCGAGGTGGGCTGGATGAGGCCGTTGAGGTGCTGGATGAACGTGGATTTGCCGCTGCCGGTATGCCCGATGATGCCGAAGAACTCGCCCTCGTTTATCGTGAGCGAGACGTTATCGACCGCAACGCGCGCGCTGGGCGTGTTCGGCTGATAGGTATGGGTCAGTTTTTCAACAATAATGGGCATATTTCCTCCGCCATCTCATCCACGGTGAGCGCGTTCGACTCGCCGAGGAGACCGAGCCCCTCGAGCTTTTCGCGCAGCTCCACCATCACCGGAACGTCGAGCCGGATGGCCCGAAGCTCGTCTCCGCGCCGGAAGATCTCCCCCGGCGTGCCCTGCATGGCGACCCTTCCGCCGTTCATCACGACCACGCGGTCGGCAATGACGGCTTCCTCCATATACTGGGTTATCATGACGACGGTGATGCCGCGCTCCTTATTCATGCGCTTCGCTATCTCGAGCACCGCCTTGCGGCCGATGGGATCGAGCATCGCGGTCGCTTCGTCCAGCACGAGCACCTCCGGCTGTATCGCGAGCACGCCCGCGATGGCGATGCGCTGCTTCTGGCCGCCCGAGAGCATGTGCGGGGCGGACTTGGCGTATTCGGTCATGCCGACCGCGTCCAGCGCCTTCGCGACCCTTTGCAGGATCTCCTCCGTGGGTATGCCGAGGTTCTCGGGGCCGAAGCCCACGTCCTCCTCCACGACGGTGGTGACGATCTGGTTATCGGGATTCTGGAACACGATGCCGACCTTGCGGCGAATGTCGAGCGTCCTATCCTCGTCCGCCGTGTCCATCCCGGCGACGGTGACCGAGCCGCTGTCGGGCACGATGAGCGCGTTGAGCATCTTGGCGAGCGTGGATTTGCCGCTGCCGTTGTGCCCGACGATCGCGAGGAACTCGCCCTGCTCGATGTCGAGGCTGACGCCGTCAAGCGCAAGATGGGCCGAATCGTCGTCGTAGCTGTATGTGACTTCTTTTATCTCTATCATCGGAACCTCGTTTACGGGACCCCGTCCCGTGCGTTAACATTCAATTTTTTATTATACTATAAGGAATTAATCATTACAAGTATATCATCGCGATATTTCATTCGTGCGGGAAAGGACCGAGCCGGGATCCGTCCGCATTTGCCAATACGGATGAGAAATGATATAATAACGGCAAAACAAGATCACGGAGAGACAGCTATGCAGCCGACCGCAAAAGAAGAATACCTGCATGCGCGCGCGCTTGCGCTGAAAGAGAAGAAGGAGCTTGAGGCGAAGGGGCTTTCGCCGTATCCCGCCGTGCTCGACGAGGTCTTTCCCGGCGCCGCGCACGCGTCCTCCTTCGAGCTGCCCGTGCAGGAGATCCCCGCCGAGCGCATAATCGGCACGCGCTCGCAGGGCAGGATCAGCGCGTTTTCAGCCTCGTTCCTGCCCCTGCCGGATGTCGACAGCGAATTCGCGATGAAGTGGATCGCGCTTCTGGACGCGCATCTTTCCGACGCCGGCATACGCGACCCGATCGAATGCATCGAATACCTCGGTGATTTCTACGTTACCGAGGGCAATAAGCGCGTGAGCGTGCTCAGATATTTCGGCGCGGTGCGCATCCCCGCCCGCATCAAGCGCGTGCTGCCGACCGACCGCGATACCCCCGAATACGCCGCGTATGCGGAGTTCATGGAGTTCCAAAAGGCGACGGGGCTGTGGGACATCAGGTTCAGAAAGCCCGGCGACACCGCGCGTTTTCTCGCCGAGATCGGCAAAAAGCCCGATGAAGCCTGGACCGAACGCGAGACCCGTCGGCTCGGCTCCGCCTTCCGCGGCTTCCGCGAGGCCTTCCTGCAGCTCGGAGCGAAGGATCCTTCGCTGCTGCCCGAGGACGCGCTGCTGCTGTTTTTGAAGGTGCATCCCTATGAAGAGTTCGCCGCGATGTCCCCCGCGGAGCTTAAAAAGGCGCTCGCCTCGCTCTGGGGCGACGTCAAGGCCTCAGCCGATCCCGACGCTATAACGGTCAGTACCCTGCCCGGCGAGGACGAAAAGAAGAGCGTGATATCGAAGCTGATCACCGCGCAGAAGCACCCGGTCGCGGCTTTTATATGCCAGAGGGACCCCGATAAGAGCAGCTGGACGCGCGGACATGCCGAAGGCGCGGCGCAGCTTGCCGAGGCCATGCAGGGCGCGGTTACGGTGAGGACCTATTTCGGCGCGGATACGCCGGAGCTTGCGGGCGAGCTCATCGACGAAGCGGTGAAGGACGGCGCGGAGCTGGTGTTCACCACCACTCCCCCGCTGCTCAACGCGGCGCTCCGTTCGGCGGTGAAGTATCCCAAGGTCCGCTTCTACAACTGCTCGGCCTGCCAGCCGCTCTCGAGCGTCACGAGCTATTACTGCCGCACCTACGAGGGCAAGTTCATCACAGGTCTCATCGCCGGAGCGCTGGCCGACAACGACATAATAGGCTATATCGCCTCCTACCCCATCCTCGGCGTGCCGGCCTCGATAAACGCCTTTGCGATCGGCGCGCGCATGACGAACCCGCGGGCAAGGATACTGCTTGAATGGAGCTGCACCGAGATAGACTGCGTTAAAAAGCTGCGAGAGAAAGGCGCGAAGGTCATCTCGAACCGCGACGTGCCCCTGCCCGGCGCGCATAACCTGAAGGGCTATTACGGCACCTTTATAACCGACCCGGACGGCGGGCTCAGCCCCGTCGCCTCCCCCGTCTGGATGTGGGGAAAGCTCTATGAAAACATCGTGCGCTCGGTGCTTTCGGGCGGCACGGGTAAGAAGGAACAGGCCGTCAACTACTGGTGGGGCATGGATTCGGGCGTTATCGACGTGGCCCTTTCGGACCTGGTGCCGGGCGGCGTGCGAGCTTTGGCGGAGCTGCTGATCGGCCGGCTGAAGCAGGGCGGGCTCGATATCTTCGCCGGCAGGCTGACCGCGCAGGACGGCTCCCTTATCTCGGACGGCGAGACGCCGCTTTCCTCGATGGACATATTGAAGATGGATAAGCTGCTCGATTTCGTCGAGGGCGGCATCCCCGAATACGACGAGCTGCTGCCGATCTCCCGCGCGCTGGTGAGGGAGCTGGGCCTGCATAAGGACAGGATACCGCCTGAGAGCGGCGCGGAATGATAGCTCAAGACGCAAAAAACGGAGGAAAATCCTCCGTTTTTTATTTGTTTCGGATCGCTGTGGATCAGACCCATTCCTTGTTTATCTTGATGTAGATCCGCTTGAGGAGCTGCGCGAGCAGCGAGTAGACGGCCATCAGGATAACGAGCCAGAGCGCGAACTTCGGCACCATGACGGGCAGCTCGAAGAGCTTTGCAACGGCGGTGAAGCCGATGATGAGCGTCGCGAGCACGACGAGCGCGGTGGAGAGCGTGAGCTGCTTGGAAGCGCGGTCCTGTATGAACGGGATCTTCGGCGTGCGGATCGTGTGGATGACGAGGGTCTGGGAGATGACGCCGAACATGAACCAGCCGCACTGGAAGAAGCCGGCCTTTTCCACGCTGTTGAACTTGAAGACGTACCACATCACGAGGAAGCAGAGTACGTCGAGCACGGTGCTGAGCAGACCGAAATAGACCATGAACTTCTTTATGCCTGGGATATCCCATTTCTTCGGCAGGCGGATGTATTCATCCTCCACATGGTCGAAGGGCATGCCGAGCTGCGCAAGGTCGTTGAGGATGTTCTGCACGAGGATATGCAGCGGGAGCAGGGGCAGGAACGGCAGGAAGATGCTCGCGATGAGCACCGAGAACATATTGCCGAAATTGCCGCTGACGGACATCTTGAGGTATTTGGACATGTTCGCGAAGGTCCTGCGGCCTTCGATGACGCCTTCGTCGAGCACCTTGAGGTCCTTTTCGAGCAGGATGATATCCGCGACCTCCTTCGCGATATCGACCGCGGTATCGACCGAGATGCCGACGTCCGCCTGCTTCAATGGCAGACTGTCGTTTATGCCGTCGCCCATATAGCCGACGGTGTGGCCGTTCGCCTGCATCGCCTTGACGACGCGCTGCTTCTGATAGGGCGAGAGCTTTGAGAAGATAGAGCATTTTTCGCAGGCCGCGCGAAGCTCCTCGTCGTTCATGGCCTCGACCGCGCTGCCGGTGAGGGTGTATTCGGTGGGGATTCCGAGCCTGCCGCAGATATTGATCGCCACGCCCTCCGTGTCGCCCGTCAGGACGACGGTGCGCACGCCGTTGTTGGTGAGGGCTTCGATGGCGGATTTTGCCGAGGGCTTCGGAGGATCGAGGAAGCCGACGAAGCCGATGAGGACCATGGCGCTTTCATCGTCGACGCCGAAGGTCTCGATATCGTGCACCTCGTTCTTCTGCGCAACGCCGATGACGCGGATGCCCTCGAGGTTGTTCTCGGTAGCGATCCGCTGGGCGTTGGCGATGAGCTCGTCGGTTATGGGCTTGACCTCGCCGTCGATCTCGATGAAGCTGCAGATCGAAAGGATCTCCTCGACCGCGCCCTTGGTGATGAGCTGGCGCTTGCCGTTCCTGTCGCGCAGAACGACGCTCATGCGTCGCCTTGAGAAATCGAACGGGATCTCGTCCTCGCGGATATAGGCCTCCTTGAGGTAGGAGAGCTCCTCCTTCTCCGCACGGTTGATTATGGCGACGTCCATAAGGTTTTTAAGGCCCGTCTGGAAGTAGCTGTTGAGGAACGCGTGGCGGAGGATGCGCTTATCCTCCCGGCCGAGCACGTCCATGTATTTTTCGAGCACGATCTCATCCTGGGTGAGCGTGCCGGTCTTGTCGGTGCAGAAGACGTCCATCTCGCCGAAGGTCTGGATCGCGCCGAGACGCTTGACGATGGTCTGCTTCTTGGACATGTTGACGGCGCCCTTGGCGAGCGACGAGGTCATAATGACGGGCAGCATCTCGGGCATGATGCCGACGGCGATCGTGATGCCGAACATCAATGATTCAAGCCAGTTGCCCTTGGTGATGAAGTTCGCGATGAAGATGACCGGCACGAGCACGATCATGAAGCCGATGAGAAGGCGGCTGATCGAATCGACGTTCTTTTCGTAGCTGGACTTGTCCTGATAGGTGTTCAGGCTCTTCGCCATGCTGCCGAAATAGGTGCGGTTGCCTGTGGTGAGCACGACGGCCTTGGCGCTGCCCGAAACGATGTTGCTGCCCATGAAGCCGAGATTGTCCATCTCGGCCATCGAATCGCTCGTATCGTCCGGCCCGCTGAACTTTTCGACCGGGTTGCTCTCGCCCGTCAGCTGGGACTGATCGATGAACAGATCCTTGGTCTCGATAAAGCGGACGTCGCCGGGGATCATGTCGCCCGAGGCGAGCTTGACGATGTCGCCCGGGACGGCCTCCTCGATATCGATCTCCATCGGACTGCCGTTCCTGATGACGTCGATCCTGTTGCTGATCATCATCTTGAGCTTCTGCGCTGCGCTGTTCGATTTCTCGGACTGGACGAACGAGATGACGCCCGAAATGATGATGACGAACACGAGCATGAGGAAGGTCGCCCAGTTGGGCTTATCCGCGAAGATGACGTCGGTGCCGAGCGTGACGAGCGCGACGATGATCAAAACGATGTTGAACGGGTTGATGATCGCCTCCCGGATGCGCTTGAACAGGCTGTTTTCGTTGCCCGCGTCGATGATGTTGCGGCCGTATTCCTCCAGCCTTTCGGCGGCCTCGACCTGGTTGAGGCCCTCCTCGGTGATGCCGAACCTTTCAAGCACTTCCCTGTCGGAAAGCTTGCTCAATTCGCTCAGCTTCTGTTCCACTTCTATCTTTTGTTCGTTGGTCTTTGCTGCCATGATCCCTCCTGTGTGTTTCCAACTGCATTGCTTGGGGATGATTCGATATTATATTATAATAAAAAGCGATGGGAAAATCAACACGTAAAACAAGGTTCCGAAAACGAAGCCGGACCGTTTTCACGGTCCGGACCGGCTTATCTGAGCCTGACGTATTTTCCGCCCTCGCGGCTGAGGATGCCCTCGCTTATCATGTCCCTGCGGATGGTGCAGTAGTCCTCATGCACGCCCGCGATGATCTCGCTGAGCTCCTTTTCCTCATATACTTTACCCTTTTCGAACAGCTCGGCGATCTTTTCATAGCAGATCAGCTTCTTCTTGCGCTGCACCGGTATCGAGCGCAGGCGCTCATGATCGAAGAAGGCCTTTATGACCTTGCGGCGGTATTCCTCCTCGCGCTTTAGCTGCTCGTCGATCTGTTCCTTCTCAGAAGCCGTGACCTCGGCGAGGGTCTTGTTAAGTATTTCGCGGTCGAGCGAATAGACCGTGTAATACTGCTCCTTGCGGGAGGTGACGAGCCCGGCATCCTCGAGCTTTTTCATATGGAAGGATACCGTGGACGGGGTCAGCTCCAGCCGCTCGGCGAGGAGCTCGGTGTACATTTCCCCCTGCGAAAGCGCCTGCACGATATTGAGGCGGGAGGCGTCGGAGAGGCATTTGAAGAGCTTGAGCGCGTTCTCCTGCGTCATTCCCCCGTCGCCTCCTTAAAATGCGCGGTGACGTCGTCCAGCGCGGCCAGTTTGATCTCCTCGACCGCCACGGCCCTGACGTCGTCATGCTCCCTCGCCTTCTCGAGCGCGGCGGTCCAGACGCTGCTAAAGCGCGCGAACTGTGCCTTCACCGCGGCGGCGTTGCCGGGCTTTTTCGTCAGCGCCTCGGTCACGGTCCTGCAGACCTCGTAGATATTGGTGCGGACCTTCGCAAAATCCGCATCGTCCCTGCGGTCCGCGGCCGTAAGGGAGGCGATCTCGGCCCTGCCCTCTTCGGCTTTCGCGGAAAGATATTCGATGAATTCGTTCATAATCATGTCCTCACGAAATTCAGTTTTATATTCATCGAATCAATTATAACCGGGCAACAGCGCTGTGTCAATATTTGTTTCGATGTTTATCGAAATATATTTGCGCTTCCGCCGGCTCCGGGAGCGGGCGTTCCGAGCGTATTGACTCAGTCCCGCAAAGAGTGTAGAATGATACCGGATCCGAAAGGAGGAATTGTTATGAATAAAGCGTTTTTATACGAACTGCTGAACACCGGTTCCGTCTCCGGAAACGAGGCGGAGATCGAGAAAAAGATCTACGACTATATGCAGGACAAGGCCGATAAGGTGACGGTCGACGAGATGGGCAACGTGACCGCGATCGTCAATCCCGAGGCGGACTTCAAAGTGCTGCTCGCGGGCCATGCGGACGAGATAGGCCTGATGGTCTCCGCGGTCGGGAGCGACGGCAGCCTGATGGTCACCAAGATCGGCGGGATCTACCCCACCGTCTTCCCCGGCCACAAGGTCAGGATCTACACGAAGAACGGCGTCATCTACGGTGCGGTCGCCAATTCGCGCGATATCGCCAAGAACGCCGAGATCAAGGCCTCCGACCTGCGCATCGACATCGGTGCGAAGGACCGCGAGGACGCGCTCCGCTATGTTGAGCTGGGCGACACCGTGACCGTCGATACCGACGTGCGCGAGCTGCTCAACGGCCTGATCACCGGCCGCGCGCTCGACGACAGGCTTGGCGCCTTCATCGTTATGGAAGCGCTTGCGGAAGCTAAGAAGCGCGGCGCCGCCGTCGGCTGCTATGCCGCCGCGACGACCGGCGAGGAGACCAGCGGCAACGGCGGCTACTTCGCCGCATCGCGCGTCCGGCCGAATATCGCCATCGCCGTGGACGTTACCTGGACCTCGGATAACTGCGGCATAAGCGAAGCGCAGACCGGCGATATCGCTATCGGCAAGGGCCCCGTGCTCTGCAACAATCCGTCGATCCATAAGAAGCTCAACGGGCACCTGCGCGCCGCGGCGAAAAAGCTGGGCATGGAGGTGCAGACCGAGGCCGCCAGCGGCCACACCGGCACCGACGGCGACACCATGCATCAGACGGGCGTCGGCGTGCCGTTCGCGCTGGTCTCCATTCCCCTGCGCTATATGCACAACCCCGCCGAGGTCGGCTCCCTCAAGGACGTTCAGGACTGCATCGACCTGCTGACCGAGTTCCTGGTCGGCTGCACCGCGGATATGGATCTTAAGCCCTTCTGATAAACGCGGCCTTCCGTTTTCACCGCAAAAATGCCTTGAAACGGAGCGGGCTTTATGATAAAATTACATTATTATACACACGGAGGAAACAAAATGCACTGGTCATATGAAGCGGCGATGAAAATAATCGAGCGCCGTCCCGACAAGGAGGAATACGTCTGCGCTGCGGGCATCAGCCCCTCGGGCAGCGTCCATATCGGCAATTTCCGCGACGTTGCTACAAGCTGGTTCGTCGTTAAAGCGCTGCGCAGCATGGGCAAAAAGGCGAAGATGCTCTTCTCCTGGGACGAGTATGACCGCATGCGCAAGGTGCCCGCAAACGTCGCCGCGGTCGCGGACGGGTTCGAGAACTACATCGGCTGCCCCTATACCGCGGTCCCCAACCCCTTCGGCGGGGACGCCGCGACCTACGCGGAGCATTTCGAGCGCGAGTTCGAGCCCGCCATGCGCAGCTTCGGCATCGATCTCGATTACAGGCATCAGTCCGAAATGTATGAGAGCGGCAAGTATACTCAGCAGATAATCACCGCGCTGAGGCGCCGCGCCGATATCTTCGACATTCTGGACAGCTTCCGCACGCAGGAGGCCGCCGAGGGTGAGCGCGAGGCATACGTTCCCGTTTCGATCTACTGCCCCGTCTGCCATAAGGACACCACCCGCATTACTCATCTCAGCGACGACTGCCTGCACGCGCATTACGTCTGCGACTGCGGGCACGAGGGCGACTTCGACTTTGAGCACGATCACCACTGCAAGCTGGCGTGGAAGGTCGACTGGGCGATGCGCTGGGCGTACGAGGGCGTGGATTTCGAGCCCGGCGGCAAGGATCATGCCGCCCCCACCGGCAGCTACCAGACCAGCCGCGTCATTTCGCGTGAGATCTTCGGCTATGAAGCGCCCCTCTTCGTGGGGTACGAATTCATCGGCATCAAGGGCACCACGGGCAAGATGAGCTCCTCCTCCGGCCTTAACCTGACGCCGGATTCGCTGCTCAAGATCTACGATCCCGAGGTCATACTCTGGCTCTACGCCAAGACCGAGCCCGCGAAGGCCTTTGATTTCTGTTTCGACGACGGTATACTTCGCCAGTATTTCGAGTTCGACCGGCAGTATAAGGACTTCGTCGACGGCAAGTCCGACGAATTCATGCGCGTCGTGTTCGACGACTGCCTGATCGAAGGCCGCCGCCCCGAGACAGTGCCGATGAGCCTGCTCGTGCAGTTCGGCTCGATCGTCGATTTCAATATTCCGATGCTCGAGAAGGTCTTTGAGAAGGTCGGCACGCCCTATAAGCTTGAGGATTTTGCGGAAAGGCTGCCCAAGGCGAAGTACTGGCTTGAGAACTGCTCGCCCGAGAGCGTGAACAGGCTGCGCGCGACCCGCAATTTCGACTGCTATTCCGCGCTCTCCGAGCCCGAGAAGAAGGAGATCGACAAGCTCTACGAGGTGCTGAAGGCGGGCGGCTATGACCTGGACGGCCTGCAGACCCTGCTCTACGCGATCCCCAAGGACGCGCTGGGCGAAGGGGCCGACGAGAAGGCGCTCAAGGCGGCGCAGGGCACGTTCTTCAAGAACGTCTACCGTCTGCTCATAGACAAGGACCGCGGCCCGAGGCTCTACCTGTTCCTGTACGCTATCGAGAAAGACGCCTATCTCGGCCTGCTCGATTTCTCCCACCCCAAGACCGAGGAGGAGGAAGCCATCGAGCGCGCGGCCGCCGAGGAAGCGGAGAGGGCCAACGCCAAGCCCGAAAAGCATATCGAATACGGCGAGCCCGATCCCGTGGAGCCGATTAAGCCCGGCGTCACGATCGAGGATTTTGCGAGGCTCGACCTGAGGGTCGCTACCGTGCTCAAGTGCCAGGAGATCAGGAAGTCCCATTCCTGCTATAAGCTCACGCTTGACGACGGCGCAGGCGAGCGCGTGATCGTCTCCTCGATCAAGGCGTATTACACACCCGAGGAGCTGGTCGGTAAGAAGTTGATCGTGGTCGCCAACCTCGCCCCCGCAAGGATCGCGGGCGTGGAGAGCCACGGCATGCTGCTTGCGGCCACCAACAGCGCCTGCGGCTGCAGGGTCGTGTTCGTCGACGACGCGGTGCCGAACGGGACCATGGTCAAGTGACGGCGAGCATCCATAACGAAACCTATAAGAGGCTCCGCACTGCGCGGGGTCCCTTTTTCAACGCCCCTCCCCCGCCGCCGGAGTTTTCTCCGCGCGGGGTTGAACGGAACGTGCGGATATGATAAACTGGGAAGGAAGGACATAGGCCTGCGAAGCAGACCCGGGCTGCCCTAACATAAGAAGGCGATAAAACGATGAAGACCAAAGCATTTTCGATACACGACGGACAGAACAATATCCGGTGCCTGCTCTACAGCGGGGACGCCCAGACCGAGCACGCGGTCATCTACTGCCACGGCTTCGCCGGGCATAAGGACACCCGTTCGGCGGCAAGGTTTGCAGAATACATGCTTCCCAAGTATAAGAGCATGGCGGTGCTCTGCTTCGACTGGCCCTGCCACGGCGAGGACGTGAGGAAGAAGCTCTCCCTCGCGGACTGCGGCGCATACCTGGGCGCCGTCATCCGTTACGCGAAGGAGACGCTCCATGCCATCAGGATCGACTGCTATGCGGCAAGCTTCGGCGGTTACGCCGTGCTCAGATACGCCGCCGAGCACTCTGATCCGTTCCGGATGATCGCGCTGCGCAGCCCCGCGGTGAATATGTATGAGGTGCTGTGTTCGATGCTGACCGATCAGGACCGCGCACAGCTCGCGAAGGGTAAGGACGCCGCCGTCGGATTCGACCGGAAGATCGCCGTCAGCCCGGCCTTCCTCGCCGAGGTCAGGGCGGCGGATATCATGGAGGATGATTTTACCGGAATCGCGGATTCCGTGCTCATCATGCACGGGGAAAGGGACGAGGTGGTGCCGTTCGAGGCGTCGAAAAAGTTCGCCGAAAAGAACCGCATCGATTTCATCCCGTTCCCGAAGGCCGATCACCGCTTCTCCGATCCGAAGCTGATGACCGAGGCCATACAGTACGTTGAAGCGTTCCTCGAATGCTGACAGGGCCGCTGCGGCCAATGGATAAGTATGAAAAATGCCCGATTCAGCATCGGGTATTTTTGTTTGCCCGTGCCCCGGCGCATTTTAGGATGCCGCAGGAGGTTGGGAAAGCAATCAGTATTCCGTATCCACTTTTTCGATCCCGTACGTCTTCATGAATGAATCGAGGTCCTTTTGGCTGCGGATCAGCATGACCTCGCGGAAGCGGTTGGTCTTAAGGTCTCTAAAGCCCGCTGTCTTTTCCCCGGTGCAGATAGAGGCGCGGATGATCGGCTTTTCGGTCCCGGGGTCGTAGCCGCAGACCTCCTCCGCCCTGTTTTTCTTTTTAAATAATCCAAGCAGGCTCTTCATAAACGGTCCCTCCGTGATTATAATTTCAGCAGTTGCCGGTATAGACGTATTCGAGGTATTCCCGGGCGATATCGGCGAGGCGATAGACGGTCTTGACGTCCGTCGGCGCCCTGTCGAGCATACGGAAGCGCGGGAAGAAACGGGAGATATGGAGCGGCACGCCTTCGCCGTCCGGATTTTTAAGGCCCGATACCCACTGCGCGAGCTCGCGCAACTCCTTTTCGCCGTCGTTCTCGCCCGGAACGATCAGGGTGGTCAGCTCCACATGGCAGAAACCGACGGCCGTGCGGATAAAATCGAGCACGGCGCCAAGGTCGCCGCCGAGCACCTTGGAATAGTACCGCTCGGTAAAGCCCTTGAGATCGATATTCATCGCGTCGATAAATGGCCTCAGCTCCTCGAGCACGGCGGGCGAAGCGGTCCCGTTCGTGACGATCACGGTCTTGAGCCCCTCGGCCTTCGCGAGGCGGGCGGTATCGCGCACGAATTCATAGCCGATCAGCGGCTCGTTGTAGGTGAAGGCGAGGCCGATGTTCCC
>JAEEGL014428631.1_pt1 | contig 19326 bp, 16 predicted proteins | sample 9134231 | NCBI WGS metagenome assembly JAEEGL01 (sample SAMN16246548, study PRJNA631951) | gut metagenome | biome: gut microbiome; feature: rumen; material: fiber-attached | host: Bos | place: Iran: Karaj | collected 2018-10
AAACAGTTTACCGCCATTACCTTTGTCATCATTAGCATATACGGGCTGCTGCATTACAGTAATCATAAGCATAATAATAAAGGCATTAACTTTATCTTTTACCTTTCCGGCAACAGATAGACAGGTATCTATGCCCTTGCTCATAAGTGTTTTGTTTTCATTTTTCATGTTTCTCCTCCTTTATCGCTTTGGAAAATAAAAGTTGTTTAAGACTGCATTATCTGCGCAGCCGGAAAACTCGGATGAGTTTCTGTTAATAATATGTAAGAAAACCATCTGTTGGGAACTCTTAGGTCAGATGTTCCTTAAAATAATCCTGATAAAATATCATCTCCGTCAAAAGAAGAAAATGCACCGGGATCATCCATATCTTCTGTATCATCTTCGTTTTCTTCATCTGTATCACCTTCAGTAGCGCTTTCGTTGCCAGAATCATCGTCATCTGATCCGTCTGGTTCGTCTTCATCAGAAATATCAAGATCCCCGGGATCGTCAAGGATCAGGTCGTCGCTTTCATCATCAGATAGCAGGTCATCAAGATCATCCGTATCTTCAAGTAAGTCATCTTCTTTGATGCCGTCTGAAAAGTCTTGGCCTTTTTCTAAAAGATCTTCACTATCCTTTTTGTTGCTGTTTTCTGTATCTTTTGTAACTTTCTGCCTGATATCATCAGGCACAGGCATATTTTTAGGCGGCCTGCTGCTGTCCTTATCCACGGCCTTATCTTGTACAGTTTCTTTCGTATTCTCTGCGTTTGCTGTCAGGCCGTGCTTCCCGAAGATAACGGTTTTGCAGCATGATACAGTAATAAGGCAGTTAAGCGCTGACATCATTCTCGTGAATTCTGATCTTGATAAACTCCCCGCGGCTGATATAAAGGCTGAGGTGCTGCCTGTAAAACCTCTGGATGGCAGGGATTCTATTGCCGCCATATAATCTTCACGTCCGTACCTTGTCACCTTAATCAGCGAGTTTACGCTCTGGGACTTATTGCTGTAAGCACAGTATATGAGTGCCCCCAATGTAAGAAGCCGCTGTATGGGCAGATCCTGTGAGCTGCCACCTGTCAGAAGGTCATAGAGCGCATCATCGATCATATCATCGTCAATATCGCCGTCTTTTATGCCCGCACACAGCCGGCTATAAGTCAGATTATCCATTTTACTCTCCCTTTACATTTTTTTAGAAAGGCATGGCCTCGCTTGCGTCCATGTCTATGGTTATCATACCGTCATCGTCAGCTACGACGTTGTAATCTTCTGCAGAACTCTGGTCGCTCTCATTAGCAAATTTGTTCTTAGGCGGCTTTATCCCGCTTGCGCCGTTTTTATTGCTCGGGCGCTTCTTTTTCCCACCTCTTCCCTTCTGCATAGGGGATTTATCGTTCTCTGCGGGCTCTTCCATATGGTCTACAGGATTCTCGTCCATCCCTAGCCCCATCATGTCGTTAAGTTCCGGAGCTTCTGTGATTTTACCTATTTTCGCGGCAGGCTTGCCATCCGGCATAGTATCATTAGGTATCTCAGTATTATCCTGAACATAGGGAACTGATTTGAATATCTTATTACTACAGTCCGCAAACGAAGAAACTTTCATAGCGTTAGCTTCATCGAAATCACCGGTCTTTTCCCACAGCGCATGATCCTTAAGGGTGAATTTTTTGGTCCTTATAGGGTATTCGCCACTTACGCACACTATACATTCTTTTGGATCAAGATGAGCAAGTTCATCCGGCTTCATGAGCTCCCTTGAATCAAGGTTATACGACTTGGAAGAATTCCCACCTTTACTGCCTGTAGAAAGGCTTGTGTTCTGTATCTTTATAGTGTTATTGCCAAGCGTTTTGCTGAAATACTCGCAGGTATCCATATCAGGCGTGCCAAGGAATACCGATGCACGACAGTTCGCTATAAGTGATGTATATACATCCTTATACATATCCTTTATCTGTGCTATAGACTGCAGAATGATCGCACATGATATCTCGTATTTTCTTGATGTTGCTATTATTTCCGGGAACGAAGGTATCTTTCCTATGTTTGCAAACTCATCAAGAAGCATCGTTACGTGGAAAGGCAACCTGACGCTTGAAGGGTTGTTAGATCCTGTGCCCCTGAATACTTCACCTCTCTTGAATTTCTTGAGCTTTTCCTGGCCAACTTCCATGGAATATACTTCCTCCAGATATCCGGCGCCTTTATAGATGGAGTCTTTCTTCTTTGCCTCGTCATTCTTTATGAAGTACTTCTTTTCTTTGGTGATCTTGTCGATCTCCTCAACACATTCTGCGTTCTTATAAAGCTCAAGGAGCCTTTCTGCCTTCATCTTCCTCTCTTCAGGATCGCGGCCGGTTATCATGGTCCTTAAAGGCTCTTTGGTCTTCTTATCCCTGATCATGAGCGTCTTGTTGACAAGCTTCTCACCTATGCCATAAAGTGCCGTGAATGTCTGTGAGTAAAGCAGGAGGACAAGGAAGTTATATGTGGAGTTTGCCTGAGGAATGTTTATGAATAACGCGGTTTTCTCGCTTCCTATCTTCCTTAAGTCTATATTCTCATCATCGTTATAGATAAGTTCGCCGGTCTTCCTGTCAGTCTCATACTCTATGATCTGCCCTGTGACCTTATCTCTCTTTTTTACATAATATGACGTGGTAGTCATGTTTCTTACCGCATCCTGGGAGAACATGTTAAGGTCTACGGCTGCTGATATAAGGATAGAGTTTGCGGTCTTAGCCGGCGCAAGCTTAAAAGTGTCATATGATGTAAAACAGTGTGCATCGGGCCTTTCCCTTCTTGCTTTCTCAAACAGTGCATCAAGCTTCGTGCCTGATGAAGATGAATCCTCATCGACTTTTCCCATCTGAACGAGTTTTAACATGTTATACATGTTCCTGTCCTTAAGGACGGCAAACTCAAGAAGATACATCGCACATGCGGTAAGCAGTGCCTTTGCTGATTTTTCCCAGAAAGGATCGCCGCCTTTTTTTGCTTCCTCCATACCGTTCGCATTCTTCAGAAAAGTATTGACCATGACTGATACCCTGGTCTCATCAACAAGGCCGTCTTCGTCATAGACGTAGTCAAACGGGTTATAGCATTGTGAATGCTCCATATCAGAAGTTGAGAATACTTTTACCTTATAACCCGCTTCAAGCAAGGGCTTTGCTGTTGCGGACAAAAGCTCGCCTGCCGGGTCGGTTACGATGTACGATCCGTTCATCTGCATTATGTTCGGCTTTACGAAACCAAACGACTTTCCGGAACCTGCATTTCCAAAAAGAATGTAGTTCTGGTTCTTGCCTTCTCTATTAGCGATCATAACATTCTTTCCAAGTATCATGTTATTATTTGATACTTTGGGCGGATTGATAATATCTTCAATAGAGCGGAGATATTTGTTCTTGAACTTGTATTTCTTAGGCTGGAAATCAGCGTGCTCTTTAAGGAATTTATTCAGGTTCCTATACCAGTGTGCCGAGCCTTTAGCTGTCTTAGCCGGGGCATGAGCCTTATATTCTGCATTGGTAAAGAAATACAGTACAGCAAGGGCATAGACGAAAGTTATTGAAAGAAGTGACATTCCGCCCTGCCCGAGGTATCTAAACCCTCCTAAAAAAGCTTCTATCTCACCAATATGCACTGCTGCTACCTGTAATACTTCAAGCATAGGCTTATCCGCATACGGAGCTACTCCCGTGATGGATCCGCCAGTATCATATTTGACGAAAATATATACCATGGTTGCATAGAAAATGAAAAGATATATCAATATATAAGGTATAAGCTTTTCTCCAATGCTTCTTGTATCTTCTTTCATATTCCCTCCTTTTCCATCCTTTTAATAATTGTTTTTTTGGCTTATGCATTCCTGATGTGGATATGCGTCCATTTTTGCACATTCCTCCATGCTGTAATACTTTTTCAGTTCACTCGTGTTTGTCAGTTCACTGCAGTCGGCAGTATGATAGAATTTAACATTATATCCGTCCACTTTAAGGCTCTGTATATAATAAACATCTTTACTTCCGATCTTGCCGCCTGCTATCGCATATATATTGTAGGATTCATTATCAAATATCCTGTTCTGTTCACCCTGTATGAAAGACATCACGGTCGGGCCGGAAAGAGCCTGGCCCCAGGGGTGGTTTTTAGTCGAACCTTTTATGCCGCTTGCCTGCGGTATCGTTATCTGATAAAACTTTCCCGTTCTGTTGTTGCCGTTCTGGTTCATCACGTTTATGTAATACTGGGACTGTGCCGTGACAGTACGGTAAACAATATATTGGGCTTCATCATCAAAAGCCTCTTTATCATTATTGAATATGTACGCTTCCCTGCCTTCAAGGTCATATGCTTTTATATCCCTGATATTCTTAATGATATCCTCGTATGCCTTTTTGGATGCGAGGGAATCAAACTTGCCCATTAGGGATTCATATGAACCCGAAAAAAGCATCGTCCCGGTCTTTGCGTCATAAATAGATGCTGTCTTATTTAATGTATAGACGACCATGTATTCGCCGTCTCCGCCTTTATAGGTTTCAGAATAAGTGTGTATAGGCGTACATTTGTATTCAAAGTCGTGATATACATATCCGTTATCCTCTACGAGGTTGTCTGTATTAAGCCCTCTGTAATTGACATATATGCCGTCATTATCTATGAGCAGGACACAGGGGATATATCCGTTGACCATGGATCTTTCCGGGCCTACTTCAGCTGCGTTGAAATTCTCATAAAGTGACTCATAGAACACTTTTATGGCGTTATCACGCTTCATTTCATCATTGAAGGCAAGCTGATTTTCAAGATCCGACGCTTCCGCTGCGTCTTTTGCGGCTGAAGATACGTAATCTGCCAATATCTCATTCTGGGTCTCTGCCCTGCTGTTCCATATGGTCTTCACGAATATCGGGGTGAATACGCATATCATGAACGCAAGGAATATGAGAAGGTAATGCTGGAACCTCATTTTTGCCCCCTTTACTCATGAGTATTGCCGACATATCCACCGGCTGATGCCGACATCTTAATGCCGCCCGGCATATGCATAAAAGATGTAAAGAACGAGCTTCCTTTAGAAGGGTTATTTGCTACGACTACTACCTTAAAGAAGTCGCCCTCGTTCATTGAGTATGCCTTTTCGTAATCCCTACCGTCATCAAGCGTGCCATACATGTATTTCAGAATGTCGTCCTTGTTATAATAATTATAGGAAACTACATAATCGCCTTTGCCGGGAGTCCTGTTCGGCACTACTGTCTTCTGTTTATGGATCATGGTTATTTCATATGTCTCGCCTATGGAAGTAATATCCGTAACGAAATTGCGGTAGCTTTCAGGCGATACATACCCGCTTTCCCTCGCTTCATCCACGAACGTCTTGACTTTGTTGTTCAGATATGATTTTTCGGTAATGTCGTTGTTGTTGAATATAAGCAGCAAAGGAAGTATGAAAAGAAGTATTATGCCAAAAACATATAAAACAACTTTACCCACATTATCATCAAACATTATCATGCTCCTTTTTAAAAGATAAAGACGGACATCTTGCTATCTTACGGCTCATCATAATGGACGACCCTGATAAGGCCGTAATCATTATATTCATACCATTTTATGTATTCATGATCGCTGCCGGTCTTTATGCCGGTGCCGCTGATCAATGGTTTCAAACTTCCGTCTTTAGCGGATTTTATCCAGTTTGTATCCACCTTCTTATTTCCGACTTTCACGGTCACGCCGGATTTTTCATTGAACCTTGCCATGTCTGCAAGGAAATCCGAGCCGGTGACTTTCGTTCCTGTCTCGTTTCCTCTCTGTGATGGAGCATAGCCATCTGTCGCGCCTTTGACATCAAGGCTGGTATCATCTATCCTGAATACATTATTTTCTTCAGTACCTGTTGTGATGCTCTGTGAGCCTTCTGTTATGTTGCGCTGACGGCTTATGGCAGCTGCATCGGCTTCATTCACCCCCAGGTGCAGCGCAGCAGCAGATAAGGTAATGACGAACGATATGCCAAGACAGAACAGCATTATGTCAAAGATCCTGAAAAATATCTCATAAAAGCTCTTCATAAAAAATACCTTTTCTTTTAAATTTAACTAATAAAAGCGCCGCCGGCATACGGCGGCGCTTGCTGCGGCGCCAATCTCTTTTGAACGTCCTTGTTCACTTTCTTATCAGATGTCAGCGTCTCCGCCGCCGGAAGACGCTCCCTCTGCCGTAAAGATAATCTTTATTATCTCTCCGGTAGATGAATCTTTTTCAATCTTGCCGATATACATGGTCGAAGGCACTATGTATTTTTCCTTGCCCTTGGTCTGGGCTTCTGCAAGCTTACCTGAATTGTCGTCTACTGCCTTGGTAAGGTCAGATGATGTCCAGTTGTACTCCTGCTCGCCTTTACCGTTATTTACGACTATACAGATATGGTCATTGGCAAACGTCTTTATTACACCGACAACCTGATCTCCCGTGATGGTCATTCCATCATACTGTGTATACTTTTGTTCATTCATTGTGGTTGCCATGTTAGTGGTTTCGGAAACACCGTTATTTCCGATCTTCAGGGCTATCGCCACTGCTCCTATGACGAATGTTATTATCGTCACGCCGATGATGATGCCGACTACGATGTTAAGGGCGTTACTGCTATGTTCGCTCATGTTTAATTACCTCCTTTAATAAGCAAGTGCTTTGTTTAAATACCGCGGCATCATATAGGCTCATGCCCGAACCGCTCCTATGATATAATATGTAATATTCCGTTTAACCGGGAACTCCTCACCTAAAAAAATCATCAGATGGAAAGCGTACCGGCAAGGTTCGTTATCATCTTTATCGAATAATATGCAAGTGGCGTGATGAAATACAGCGCTATCAGTATGATGCCGGGAATGAATGCAAGTCTTGCCGCATGCTGGCTCTTTATCATTGACATTTTGTGGTTATACTGTTCTCTACGGCTGTTCATGTAATCCTGCTGCGTTTCAAGATCTTCAAAGGATTCTTTGATGCCGACATCGTCTATCTTCATAAGGCCCTTGGCAAATCTCTTAAAATCATATGCAGGATCTGACTCAAGCAGGTCTTCAAGCGCTTTCTGGTTATCTCTTTCAAAGTTTATGATGCATTCAGATATATTATCCTTATAAAAGAAGGCAAACCTTTCAAGCCATTCCAGTATGTTCTCAGTGCCTATGCCGTCCATGTTCATGAATATCAGCATGAGGGTATTGAATGAGTTTACCTCATCTTCCTTGCCGACATTTACTGACTGGCTCTTGAATTTGAGCACCCAGTAAGGTACATGGAAAGCGATTATCGAAATGAATATGGCTGTCAGCAGGTACCACCATTTATAATAGAGCCCTGCATATCTCTGACGTCTTTTCATGAACGAATCTATGACAGCGTTCGTATATTCGGCACGGTACAAGGCGGGCTGGTCTTCCACTATCTGCTTCCTTAGCGCATCTTCATCCACTTCCTTATCCTTTATATGCTGTCTGACAAGGAGCGCGGATTCTTCCGCCATTATGCGGGTATAATTGTCATTAGGCACTATGGTATTGACAAAATCGCTCTCCATATTGTCTGCTATTGACTGTATGTTCTGTACAACTGCCGTCCCGAATATTACATTTGTTATTATGAAAGCCGCGGCTGCAAGTATCCAGCACTGTACGATGAACGCCTTAGGGCCTGTGTGGTCGCCGGACAGCTTCATCCTCTCATTTATCTTGAGCATCTTTGTATAATGCTGCCTTACCTGCCTGTTGAGTATCGGTACCAAAGGCGGGAATTCAGATATCTTATGCCATACGCTTGTAGTCTTAAGCGTGTCATTGTTGTTCGTCTTAAGGCTCGTTATAAGGGAATAGCACAGATATGAGGCGATAAACACAAGGAAAGTGACCGTGGTTCCAAAAACACCTCTGTAAAAAGGAGCTATTTCTGGTATCATTGAGCTTCCCCACCATTCTATAGGCTTTATGAAGGCTACTACGCCGAGAGCTATGGCTGACAGGCCTCTGAATGCTGTATCAAGTTCCTGGCGCCTTAAAAGCTCCGTATTGATCTTCTTCTCAAGGTTTATGATACCTTTGGTAAATGCCGTGCTGCCATCAGGCAGGTTCTTGTCGCCGTATTCCCTTGTAGTAGAACAGAGCGATACGAACATCAATATGTATTTATTAGGCGCATAATCAACGTACTCGCTCAGCTTCTCTGCCATGTCAGGAGAAGATATGATGTCATAGACTTTGGTGATATGCAGCCCTATGCCATAAGGCAGGTCGTCGATAGCATCAAGAAGAGCGTCTTCCAAAAGCCCGTGATTATCCCTGTAAGCAAGAGGAAAGTCTGAAACGAAACGTCCGAACTGCTCTAACAACTCATACTCCATGCGGTACAGCCTGGCTTCAAGAGTAGCCTTAAACAATACGCTTCCCATGAATACGCCCATCGCACAGAAAAACAGGTCGCCGCCGGAGATTATGATGCCTATCGCTGATATGGATATAAGCAGGGCCATTGATGCTCCCATAACCTGCGTAGAGCGCTTGTTTATGGTAAGGGCATCTGCCGGATAGAGTCTTTTCATCTTCTCCCTTGTGGTCTGGAACATCCTGTTAATTACGGGGAGGCTCTGATACAGCTTATAAAAGAATGCCGTGACTGCATATTCCCGTTTGGATGCTGCAATGTTTATGCTGTCCGAGACGGCCGCAGTCCTGACTTTTGCCCTGATAGATAACAGCACAATGAGTGAGATCAGGCATATCACAAGCAACACTGCGCATATTATTATGGCTGTATTGGCCTTATTATTAAAAATCTCCTTGATGTATGTCATGCTACACCCTCTGCTTTGCTAACTATGGCACCATCTGCCGTTATTTCCCAGCCCTTCCTTTCAAGGGCATCATCACTGAGCTTCTGGATATATTTCATATCATTGTCAAACTGCTCCAGTTCCTCTACGCTGAATTTGCTGCGCATTTCTGCGATGGTGGTTTCCGTCGGCATATTCTTAAGTATGAAGCAGCCTTCGTGGCATACTACCATCTCGTTTACATCAAACATCCGTCTGTCAGTCATCCTCTTATAGAATGCTCTTGTATCTTCCAATATGGTATCTGCTGTCAGCTCCACTCCGCTTTTCTCTGTAGGATAGAAATCCTCCCTTACAGGAATGACTTCGCTTATCCTTTCAATATAACGGTGGCCTCTGACGTTGTTCAGATGGATATCTATATTAAGGACTTTGGAAGATGTCTCAACCGCATCCCTCTTTTCCTTATAAAGCCCGAGCTGAAGGAGGTTCAGGGCTATCGCTTCAACCAGGTCCCTTGTAGTCTTTGCGTGGTGGGTGAACATCGCAAATAGTGATGCAACCATCGCCGTCTGTATGATATGGGATGCCTGCTCTGCGGAAGCAACCTCACCGACGATATTTACGGCACCGTTCGTCTTCTTCTGTACATTCAGACCTTCCTGTGCTGATACAGTCTCTGTTTCCTGGAATGACGATATGTTCTTGTCAGGGTATGCAAAGGAAAGATACATCTCGAATGCAAGCTCCTGAGTCCTTATATTGAGGTTTTCTATAAAAGTACAAAATGATTTAAGCAGGGTCGTCTTACCGGTACCCTGTGAGCCTGTTATGGCTATGTTGCGCTGCCCCCTTATGAACCATTTTGAAAGCAGTATAGGTATCTCTTTATTTTCATCCCTTATTATTTCTTCAGGTGCTATGCTCGGCGCTGAATCGAATTTTCTTACATAGAATGCGTATTTATCAGAAAAAGGAGGTCTTGTTACAACTACACGGGATCCGTCAGCCATTGAGGAAATGACGTATCCGGCTTTTCTGGAAAATACTTTTTGGGCATTGTATTTATAAATGTTATGACAAACCCTTATAAGCTCCCTTGATGTTCCAAAGGACAGGCATGATAAGTGGATATTATTACCGCCAAGCATAATCCAGAGTGAATCATGGGAGTATGAATACTTTCCTACTGATTTATTTGAAAGCTTGAATCCGTCACGGGGTATGCCGGATACACCGGCGTCGATTTCGTCAAGAGTCATCTCATATAAGGGATCAGCAACACCGAATCCCTTAAATGACTGGAATATCTGCTGTACAAGATAGTCGAGCTTGTCATGATAGCTAAGGACGATGCCTTCCTGCGCATAAGCCTCATTAACCATGGCATCATCGACATTGGATACAGCGAACTGGTCTTTTGGCCGTATCCAGCCATATTTCTCAAACATTACCCTGAGGCCGTCTTCCCCGTGCTCTTTTGCATGGTGCATAAGGAGTATGAAAAACTTATCCTGTGCTGAAAGATCGTTGAGGTCTTCAAAAGGTATTATGCTGTCGATATTAGCCTCTGTAACAGCTGCTCCGCCCCCTGTACCGTTATCAGATATGATAAGGGTCCTTATGGTAGCTTTGATCGTGTTCTTGGCAAGCTTGTTGCCGTATGCAGCATCCTTGAGGGCCGTCCTGATCCTGCCCCTGTCTTTTACCTTCTGGTCTCTCTGTGCCTTTGTCAGATTCAGATCTGAAAGATCCTGCTTGAGATAGGCATTTAGCTGACGGCTTACAAAATCAACCAGTTCGTCAACTGACGTCTTTTCAATCGTGATCTCGCTATCATCAGCAAGGTCTTCCTTGTCAGTCTTTTTGGCGAACCGGTATACAAAATATGCAAATCCCGCCAATATGAGAAATATTATCCCGTAGTTAATCAGTTTCATTTACATTCTCCTAATTGTACATACACAGTCTTAAGACCTTGAATTTATCAGAATCATCAAAACAGATCCTCGCTCTCATCATCAAACAGGATATCCATCCCGTCATCATCCACAAGCTCAAGAATATCATCGGATTCTTCATCTTCAAGGAGCAGGTCATCATCAGCCTTATCTGCAAAAAGGTCTTCGCTTTCATCGAATAATAAAAGGGAATCCTCTTCTGTCTCCTCGGATAAGTCTATAAAATGCAGGTTATCATCATCCTTGGACTCTGCCTTGTCTGCCTCTTTAGCCTCATCTTCGGCATTTATGTCCTCTGATATCTCTGATGATTCCTGTGCATCTTCGTCCTGATCCGTCTTTTTGCGCCCGAATGAACCGAAGATCTTTGCAAAGAAGCCTTTCTTTTCTTCTGCGCCATCATCATCTAAAGCCTGCTTGGTTGTATCTGCCGCATCTGAATCAGCCTTTTCTGTGGCAGGCTCTTCTTTTACGGTATTCTTATTATCAGCTGTGTCTTTATTATCTGAACCAGTTACAGCTGTGTTTCCCAATGATATATCATCATCACTGCTTTCTTTTGCATCTGAATTGTCTTTGCCGGCGTCAGAAGCTTCATTGTCATCGTCGTCAAACGATACGCTGTCAAGGAATGCTTCCTGCATCGGGTCGATCTCGCGCTCTAATGTAGGAGCAGCTTTACCCTGCAGGGGATCAAATCCTTCATCTTCTGCTTCCTGTGCTATATCAGCATGGTCAACCTTGACGCTTTCTGTTTCAGCAGAGTCGGTATCAAAAGGCTTATAATCAGTTATGCCCATGTCGTCAGGGCTTGCTTCTGCTGTTATCGCAGGCTCGGCATCATCTGATGTTTTTATCTCGCTATCTGTTTTAGTGGCGTTTTCAGCATCTTTATTAAACTCATCATCCGGCACTTCTGATATGGAAATAGCGGATGCCTCGGCAACAACGTCTATCCACTTGTCTGTATCAGCCGTATGGTTGTCTTCAAGCTCGTGGTTTAATGACCTGCTTCTTATGATCGCGTCTGTGAGCATGGTATCGGTCGGGTTTGAATACCTTGACATATATACAGTCTTGGTATACTCCTTCGGGGGTATCTGCTGACGAGAAACAAAAGGATCATTGCTGTTGTCGCTCACGGTATTGATATCTACAGAAGTCTTCTTGAAAAGACCCTTTACTTCCGTTATGGCCTCTGTCTTCTGCATGGGCTTTTTAACGAACTCATCAGCCTCCGGAACATTCCTGCCCTCCAGGCTTTCTATATCAAAGCCATCCTTGCCGCTTCTGCCAAGGATGCTGTCAAGTATGGCATCGGCAAAGTATATGAACTTATAATTCTCATCATCTTTGGTATTGAAACAGTTATTGTTGATGAAATTTATTACGTTGCCCTCGGCGCAGGCATCCCTGAAGCCGGAGTTATGTATAAGACCATACATTACCTTGGTACCATAGTCCTTAGCCATGGCCTTATCATTGAACTTTGAGTAAGGATCAAAATCCGTACATACATATATGGTCTTTTTGCCACATGTATATACAGGCTCACGGCGCTTCTGGGGCACGCAGACTATATTCACGTCAGCAAGAGGTATAGCTGTCTCGCAGAGGGTTTCATTAAAGCTTGGCAGGAGCACGAAGACAAGGTCGTATACTGAATTGGCGCTCTCAAACATATTCCTGATCCTTTTGACAGGATCGTGAGCCATAGATACGTCCGCATTAGTAGACTTCCGCATAAGATCTGCTTCTATGTTATCGGTATTCGATGAAGAAGCTACATTGAACATATTTGAGGTCTTGGAATGTACCATAGGCCTTGCAGACTCCTCAAACATCGGTCCTGTTATCTTCTGTGAATCAGACAACATCATAAGGGAATCCATGCCTTCAGAGAGGTTTATCACGCTCGTACCAAAGGTCTCGTCCCTGAGCCGTTGCCCGATAAGATACTGCTCGACGTTCTTAGCTGTCCTGTTCATGAACTGGAGTACCAGGACTTTCTTCTGTCTTTTTATTGCGGCAAGCGAAGAAAGGACTGATGTGCAAAGCGCCGCGCCATTATTTCCGTTCTTCGTTCCTTCTATTGTGATTACCATATCTTACGCTCCTGTCTTTAATTCTTTTTTGCCAGCTTCATAAGATCCTTAGGCGTTGCCTCAGACACCATCTGACATACCGACACTACAGCTTCCCTCATATCCTGTGACGTGCGGCCTATCCTGAATCTGCCGTTTATCTCAAGGCTCATAAGCCCCGCCATGTCTTTATCAGACATCCATATCACAAGCGGATCATAGGTCTTTATATAAAGGCTCTTTAAAAATACCTTTTCCTGGAACTTGCCGGAGGGCTTGTTGATAAATATTATCCGTGACATCCCTCCATATTTTATATCGCTGAGGATTTTTGAATACGCTACAGTCGTGTTATTTGAACCTATCATGTAATCCGTCATAATGCATACAGCATCCGAATAGGAAAGTATTTCTTCATCGGGCTGTGTGCCAAGGAAGCATACGATATATGCAAAACTGAGGGCAGCTTCGTCATTCAGCTTCCTGTCATGCACAAAAGTGATCCTATCCTGCCTTGCGACCTCGCCGCTTGATGACTTTACAGAAAGGAAAAGCTCAAGCTGGCGTGAATTATCTACAACAAGGACATCACACCCGCCGTCTGTCTTGGACAGGAGGGTAGCGACATAATAGGCAAAATCAGGTCTTTCTACGCCACATATCGTGATTATCCTGGCGTTTTTCTTATCCATTGATCATTTCCCCCTTCCGTCAGATACCATCCGTGAGATCCGATTCTTCACCGTCCTCATCTTCGTCTTCCGTTGAATTTTCCGGGTCCTCATCATTTTCTTCTTCAGCGTCATCCGTATCAATCACTTCGTCCTCGTAATAGCGGTTTGACTCGTTGTACTTCTCGTATGCGCTTACATTATTCTTGATAACCTGGCTGTTAGCCGTATCTGCAATGCCCTGTCCGCCTGATACTGCCTTGAGTTGGTCAGCGGTCAGGTTTCCAAGCCTGTTTTCAAGGTCGATCCTTGCTGCCTGGTTGAGGCACTGCGTAGCTGATTCGATTATGTTAGGGTCATTAACAATAAGATCCTGTACGTTTGACCTTACTATGTAGTTAGGGATCGCTTCATCCTGCAGGTTTCCTGCCACATATCTTGTTGTGTATATTTTTGTGCCGGAGATGGTATATGCATCAATTATCGCAGATGCGAATCTGTCTATTTCATCTTCATCAAGGTATGTAAAGAAGATGCTGTTAGGGTAATCAAGATTCTTGACAGGCTTCTTTGTCAGCACAAGATAATCGCTTCCATCGGGGAAAAGTATCCTGACATCGACATAGTCATTATTTGCCTGGTCGGTCATGATCCTTGCTACTGCTATCTCATATTCTCTTGTATCGGGCTGTATCCTGAGAGCCTTTACGTTACCCTTAAGTATCGGTGACCCTGCAGGGATATCTACAAGTGCTGTCTTACCTATATCCGATTCATTGATATAGACCTCTGCATCAAATGATGTATAGACACCCGACATAAGGGATACATTTGACTCTACGGGCGATACAACGATACTTTCCCTGTCGCTGCCTTCTGTATTCTCTTTGGATGAATTCTGAGCTTCTGCAAATGACTTTGTAGCGATTATATCTCCTGCCTTGATATCGGAAGTGGCCACATAGACGCTGCTCTTTTGTGACTCATCCAGTGTCCGAAGCTGTTCATACTCACCCCGCAGACGCTGTATCCTCATGTTCTGTACTGCGAACAGGATTATGACCGTCACCATGATGAGGCTTACGATGCCCAGTATGACCGAAAGCACCTTGATTTTCTTGTTCATACCCGTTTCTCCTTACTTTAATAATTTTGCAAAAATTTGAACTACTGATTATAATATGAAATTTTTTATAATCTCGGTTACGCCTGTATGGGAAAATACGATAATTTTGTTAAAATCAGGCGGTTCTGACTGCTCCCACGGACAAGACCGTGGGTTTTTCGCCGCAAATTTATATCAAAAACATATGGTTCCCTATCTCTACAAAGGGAGTGCGCCCCTTATGATACTTTGACGAGCTGGCCTTTGGATTATAGAAGTACATCACGTCTTTGTTGCCCAGCACCTGAAGCCTTCCTGCCAATACCTGGCGGCACGCCTCCACAAGCTGTACATCAAGGTCAGTATCGTTGTATTTCCTTGCTTTACTGAATGTCGTAAACTGACCTGACTGGGATACCACTTCATAAACGCTGTTTGGGTATTTAGGGGAAGCCACTCTGTTTGATATAACTTCTGCAACCGCTACCCATCCGTTATAGCCTTCATGCCCTGCCTCCGCCTGGACTATCCTTGCCATCCAGTAAAGGTCTTCATCTGAATATTCGGACTCTGTAACATAATAAGGTGTTATTTCAGGTATTTCGCCTGTAATATCTGTGTTATCCGTGTTATCTGTGCTATTTGCGTTATCCGGTGCATATATATTATTTCCGTATGTGCCGGCATTCAGCTCTCCGTCAATATCAGGAATAACATCAGGAATATTCTCTATATTTCCGTTTTCTGACATATCGTCAAGGTATTCGGAATGCTCAAATTTATCCAGTTCTTCTTTCGACAAAGTACCCGTGCCGTCATATTTTGCCAATAAAGGAACGCGCCGGAATATCTGGAACTTGGGGTATTCGGATATCACTACGGTGTCTGATCCCGACGAACAATGGATCCAAAGCCCGTCGCCCATATATATACCTACGTGGTTTGTCCCGCCGCCGGGAACTTTTAACCCAAGATCTCCTGGCTTTAATTCGCTGGAGGATATCTTTTCATAGTCATTGCTGTTAAGGATGTTCCATGTACTTTGCATATTTGAATAGATATTGCGGTCAAAGCCTGCTGTCATATATGCCCACTGTACGAATCCTGAACAGTCAAGGCCCTTCTGCTTTCCGTCAGATAAGTATGTCCACCATGTATTGTCATAGCCCGGGTTTAAGGCTTTTCCTCCCCAGAGATAAGGCACCCTGTTTATCAGAGATGAAGCAGTGATCACTATTGCCTGTCTTGCCGGGTTATCCGTAAGGGAAAGGGCTCTTTCTATTCTTTCCTTATCTTCAGGACTCTGCTCGCCTGCATTCCTGTTAAATACCATCTGGGCAAATACTTCCGCTTTTGCCTGGCTTGTAGCCTTATCTTCCATATGCTCCGCAAGTTCCATTACCTTATCGGGTTCAACTCCGAGAGCTGTGCATATTTCTTCATCATCCATCAGTGAAAGGGAGACTGAAGCATATTTGATGTCACGCATTAAAGGTTCGATTGTTTTGGAGCCGTTTTTTTCATATATCCCGTCCCCGTCAGGGTCTTCATATTCATCAATGGTGACTTCTTCACATATATAATCACGGCCTGTCCTTATATAGCCTCCTTCGGCTGCTTCATATATATCTATCCTTTCAGGGACAACCTCTTTGCCGGTTTCTTCTTTTGTCTCTACCTTTATGAAGTCAAGGCCATCGATCCCGTCTCCCATCCCCTGGCCTGTCTTTTCTTTTGTCTTTTTGATTGCGGCATACAGACAGATGAAATGGGTATAATCATAACCTGTAAATGGATTTCCCTGGTCATCGAAGGATTCCATGGTGAGGCTGTAATCATACCCTTTTTCAGCTATTTCTTTTCTTATTTTTAGTTTAGCCCTGTCATAAGCCCTTTCAAGCACTGGCTGCATGCTCTTTGATATGACAGCCATATTATCCTGGATATCGGACTTCATACTTACCATCTCTTTTGCATATGCTGGCACTGTATTTGGCATAGCCATGCATATTGCAAGGATAGCAGCGGATATTTTTGTAGTTATCTTTTTATCTGGATACATGCTCATCTCCCCGGTCAGCAAAGGAATAATAGCGACAGTATCACGCCGCCGAAAGCCATTACGGTACAGAATCCTTTTATAAGGCTGTCCCTTCGTACTGTGCTTATTTCTTCAAGTACCTTGGGAAGTTCCTCGCTGTAGTAATGGTCGTAATCAGGGTCATAATCAAGTGCTCCAAGTTCTTTGAGGTATTCCTTCCCCTCTGCCCTCTTTAATGCAGCCTCTGCCTTGAGCCTTTTGGCTTCTGCCATGCTTTCAGCTGCCTTACCTATATCAAGGTTGACGCTGACGCCGCCCTTTTTGCCCGGCTCGGCAAAATCTACTTCCCTTACCTCTTCAACGGTAACGACCTTTTCTCCTTTTTCATTCTGAACTACCCTCTTGACTTTCTTGCGGTCAGGCAGGTAAGGGTGTACGTAGGATTCGGAACTGTCATCATACGGATGGACTACTTCTTCATATTCTTCCCTAAGAATATCCCTGACGGCGATATCCTTGCATGAAACTTCCTTATCTCCTGCCATGACGAATATCTTGCCATAGCCGTCGGTATCCATCTCTTTCCTGCACATGCTCCCGCTTCTGATAAGTCCTGCAAGGGCATTGTAATATATGCCGTACATTTCCGAATATTGCTTCTCATTGGGCCTGTCCTTCTGCCTGAGTTCCTTTGAGACCATCCGGATGATGTCAATATATTCGTTTTTGGTATATGTTAGGTTTCTTGCTACCTTATTGCTGTTTTCCTCTGCCATCAGTCATGCCTCCGATCATGATATCCTGTCTGCTGTTATTCCTTAGGAGATAGGAATTTAGTCTGCCCCGGCGTATATAAAAATGCCAGCTTTCCCGTGATATAAGCATCTGATACAACACCGAATGTCCTTGAATCATCAGGACATTTCCTGTTATCACACATAACGTAGTAACATCCGTCAGGTACTTCGCATCTGCTGTCTCCGCCATATGTCCAGCTGCTGCCAGACGCATATGTTTCATATATCTGATATCCGTTTATGTATAAGATGCCGTCAATAAGCTCTACTATGTCCCCGGGGAGGGCGACTATGCGGCGTATCTTCTCATGTCCGTTATCCGTGAATGACACGACATCCCCGCGTTTGATATTGCCCATTTTATAAGCCAGGCGGTTTACGAATACGATTGAGCCTCTGTCAGCAAATGGCTCCATGCCGTTTCCCGATATTTCATATGGGATCAGGAAAAAGTAAAAAAGGATCGCTGCAAAGACAGCTGCAAGGATAAAATCAGTAAGGACTTGGACGTACCATGACCTGCGTTCGCGTATCTTTACCCCCTTTTTGAACTTATTCTGTGCAAGGGCAAGCTGCATATGCTTCTTATCAGGCATGTCCTGCTCATTTGCCGGACCTGCCTGCTCTGAGGGATTATCAGGGTTTTGCGTATCCCGCATATCCTGCGTGGCAGATTTGCTACCCTTTTCAGGTTTTGTGCTTTTTCCGGTTTTTCCTTGCGCTTTCGTTGTTTGTTTTTCCCGCTTCGTTGTACTGAATAGTGACATTGCTCTTCCTCTTATTCCCATAAAGGCTTCTGAAACCGTAATAGTTGTAAAAGAAACTGTCTTTCTGATCATCCGGCAGGGAATCATGCAAAAACTCTACCGGGGTGTAATAGAAATTATCAAGGGGGATGGTAAGTTTCATCTTGCTGATCATCTTTGATCCATCAGCGCTTGCGAAGAACTCATACATATCCCTGACACACTTGAACTTCATATAGCGCGTCACAAAGAAGATGAAACAGTAATGCGACCTCCTCATGCCCTCCGGCCCGTCAAAGAACCCTCTCGGCAGCTTGGGGCGGATGCCTTCTATGTATTCTTTATAGATCTTTACCGAGACATCCCTGCTGCTGTAAGGTACTTTCCTTGGATACATCCTGTGTATCAGATAGAAAAGGTCTGTTTTTTTATCAAGCTCTACAGGGAATTTTATGAAAGAAAGGAACTTTGTAAGCTTCATCTTCTCCATAAACTCCTGATCCAGCTCGTGCTCCATAGCACGGGGGTCATGTATGTCAAGGAATATCTCAAAAGCATACTTGAACACCTCTATGGCGTTCTTTTCATTTGTGATATCCCCATCAGCAAAATAATTTCCCGGTATCCATTGTGTGTTGCCGAGAAGCATATTCGTATACTCGTATAATAAAAGTTTATCCATAGACAACCCTCCATGCCGTTTTTACAGCCATTGAAATACTGTCTTGCTTAAAGCTCTATAATCTAATATGACTTTTTTTCTGTTTTCCGTTATGCCTGAGTCGGTAAAAATGCGAAAAGGCCCTATCATTGATAGAGCCTTCCTGGCTTATCAGTTTATCATGAACAATCCTGCGTCGTATTTGTCGCTTAGGCTATGCTTCAGATCAATGACAGCTATATCTCCTCTTTTTTGGGATATGCTTATCTGGCCTCTGTCAGGGTCGTTCTTGTCGCCTACCGTTATCTTAGGCATATCTTCCCCATCTGTAGGCTTGAAAGAGTTTCCGGAACTACGTATGCTTCCAAGCCCGGCCTGGATGCCCCACATATCCGAACCATCATTATCTGAGCCAT
>JAEEGL016491776.1_pt1 | contig 19326 bp, 17 predicted proteins | sample 9134231 | NCBI WGS metagenome assembly JAEEGL01 (sample SAMN16246548, study PRJNA631951) | gut metagenome | biome: gut microbiome; feature: rumen; material: fiber-attached | host: Bos | place: Iran: Karaj | collected 2018-10
AATCTGCTGCAAATTGCTTCGGTGGTTCGAATCCACCTCCATCCATTTATATTTATCGCGGGATGGAGCAGTCTGGAAGCTCGTCGGGCTCATAACCCGAAGGTCGTAGGTTCAAATCCTACTCCCGCTACTTTCGCCCAGATAGCTCAGTTGGTAGAGCAGAGGACTGAAAATCCTCGTGTCACTGGTTCGATTCCGGTTCTGGGCACGAAAAAAGTTCCGAAGATCTTCGGAACTTTTTTATTTTATTTTTGCATCATTTTTACTTTCGATCATGCATAGATCATGTATCAAATGTATTCTTTTCCTGATATCTTGCAAGTGCGCGGTTTAAATTCCGGGATTCCGACATTTCAAATAAGTAATCGATCAAAGCGGTTATAACGAATACTACAACTATTCCGATTGCAATCCCTATAACTATCTCTTTTCTTTCCGTAGGTATCGTATCGACGGAAAACGCTATAAACAAAACAGCCGCTTCTATAATGGCAAGTTCCGCTATATTTCTGACCAGCATCTGCTTAACCGAAAGTTCTTTGTCCCGTTCAAGCAGTATTACGGGAAGCGTTCCGATGACTGCGTATATGAGCGGAGAGGCATAAGCCTGATAACTGAATGTCCGATCCGAGTCAAAAGCAAGTCCAAGTACCATCAAAAGGACGGTGATCAGGGTTACTTCTATAAAATATAATTTAAGTGCTTTTTCAACTGTTCTTTTAAATTTATTCATGGTTATCCCCCATCAGAGTCTTTTTAAAATCCGGGAAATATTTCCGGGAAATAATGACTTCTTCGTTATTCTTAAGCAAAGCCACATATCTTCCGCTAAGCCCCGGTTTTATAGACTTAACTTTCATAAGATTTAGAAGCATTCCCTTCTGGATCCGTATAAAAGAACTTTTGGCAAGCATCTCTTCCATTTCATAAATACGCAGGTTAACTTCATAGTTTTTATCTGCGGTATAAATGAAAGCCCTGTCATCGACCGACTCAATGTAATATACATCCGGAACCGCCACTTCATATATTTCACCGTCAATGATCCCGCTAAGAACGCCCTGACGCGACTTTACAAACGATATGATCTCATTTACTTCATCGGAGATCTTATGACATCTGATCTCCAAAAGTTCCGGTTCACTTATCGGGATCCTGCTTACCTTAAGCTGCATATCTTACTCCTGTGAAACATCAAGCTTTTTCAGTAAAAAGAAACTGTATATTGCCAGAATAACGATATAAATTATAACACATATCATTTCAAACAGTTCGGGATCCATCAAAAGAGACTTTGCGACGTCGGAAGTGTCCTTTTCGAAAGCCGACAAAGAATTGTTGAGAGAATGAAAAACGATACAGGGTATCAGGCTTTTTCCTTTGTAAAAGAGGATCACAAGTGCAAAACCGACAGCGATCGCAAATATTATCTGAAATATTGTCCTTGCAAGATCCCGGCCGTTTAAAAGATTTACAATATGTCCGATCCCAAAAGTTACGGAAGCGACGATTATGGCGGATCTTACGTTTTTCTGTGCCATTCCGACAAAAAGAAAACCCCTGAACAATATTTCTTCCAGGAAACCGACACAACACATGCTTATAACAAACAATACCGTTTCGAGCGGACCGTAATTAAGCTTTATCCCGAACAGAAGACCGGAGCAGGCAACAAATATGAGAGGTAAAAAGAACCATGCCCGAATAGGTTTATATTTTGGAAGGATGAGACCGTATTTTTCGGTAAGGCCGTTTTTGGCGATCCAGACAGCTGTAATAAGCGTAAACAATACGTGAAATATCGCCGGTATCAGCTTTTGAATGCCTATACCTGCCGTGATCGTTTCGGATACCATTGTTCCGATCACATAGATCACTATCATTACGATCGCAAAGGTGACTTCGTTTTTACGGTAAATCTTATTCATGGAAAATCCTCCTTAAATAAAGAAAAATAACTGTTAATGCGAATATATCCAAGGAAGCCTCCCGATTCAACGGATAAGGGGGTGAAATGCATTTTTGTGCCGCAAGATGCATCGTTTTATTGAATGAAAAAGCGTGATTTGTTATAATCCTTAACTGGATTGAACTATAAAATAAGCGATATATGACTGTTTTTAAAGACAGAGCAAGGTAAATATGGATAACAATAATGATATAAAAATGACAAATAAAACCGCACCGGCAAGAGAAGAAAACAAAATGGGAGTTCTTCCCGTAAACCGCCTTCTTATTTCAATGTCACTCCCCATGATGGCATCGATGCTGGTACAGGCTCTTTACAATATAGTCGACAGCATTTTCGTGGCAAGGGTAGCCGAAGATGCTTTAACGGCAGTATCAATGGCATTTCCGCTCCAGACACTTATGATCGCCTTAGCAGGCGGTACCGGGGTCGGTATCAATGCTATCCTTTCCAAATCACTTGGTGAGCATGAATACGAAAAAGCAAACAAAACCGCAGTAAACGGTATTTTTCTGTCGGCTCTCAGCTATATTGTGTTCCTTATAATAGGACTTACGGTTGTAAAACCTTTCTATATGAGTCAGACAACCGATCCTGAGATAACACAATACGGGATCCAGTATCTGACGATCGTCTTAACGTGTTCTTTTGGCATATTCGGACAGTTTATATTTGAAAGACTTTTGACCTCGACAGGCAGAACTTTCTTTACAATGATCACTCAGGGAACGGGTGCGATAATCAACCTGATCCTTGATCCGATCCTTATTTTCGGTTTATTGGGAGCTCCGAAACTCGGTGTTGTAGGTGCTGCTGTGGCCACCGTTATCGGACAGATCGTGGCTTGTATTCTGGCATGTATCTTAAATATCCGCAGCAATCCCGATATTCAGATATCATTTAAAAAATTCAAGCCCGATCCCGTGCTGATAGGTCATATTTACAAGATTGGTGTTCCCTCTATAATCATGCAGTCCATCGGTTCACTGATGGTCTACATACTCAATAAGATACTGTTTGAATTTTCGTCTACGGCCGTTGCCGTTTTCGGAGTTTATTTCAAGCTGCAGAGCTTCATATTCATGCCCGTTTTCGGACTTAACAACGGTATGATACCGATAGTAGCCTACAATTACGGTGCTCGGAAAAAAGAACGCATGATGGATACATGGAAACTCGCGTGGATCTACGCGACTGTCATGATGATCATCGGCGTTATCGCATTCGAATGCTTCCCGGGGCCGCTTCTTAAGATGTTTGACGCATCGGATACTATGATCGGTATGGGTTCGGTTGCACTTAGGATAATCGGAATCCATTTCCCGGTAGCGGCGTTTTGTATAGTTACGGGATCGATGTTCCAGGCGCTTGGGATCAGTATTTACAGTATGATCACGTCCATAATGCGTCAGATCGTGGTTCTTATTCCGGCTGCTTACCTGCTTTCGCTGCTTGGAAGCGTTGATTATGTTTGGTGGTCATTTCCGATCGCGGAAGTTATGTCCGCTGCAGCAACCATTTTCTTTTTCGTTAAGACCTACAGGGGTATAATAAAGAAAATATAACCTGATAAAAGTAATGGGAGTTATCAGATGCATCTCGGTTTTTCTTATATCGGTCTGATATGGCTTATAATGCTGTTCGTACCGAATATAATCTGGACAAAACATAAACCCAAAGATTATGACAAGTTTTCGGCCAATGAAAACAAAGTTCTTTTGGTACTTGAAAGGATAGGGCAGGTAGCTGTTACTTTTCTCGCACCGATCTTTACCGATTTCAATATAAATATCCATTCATTTCATGTTGTTTGGCTGTTGGTTTCTTTTTTGTGCATGGTCGCTTATGAGGCATATTGGATCCAGTATTTTAAGAGCGAGCACAAAATGTCCGATATGTATAAAAGTTTCATAGGCGTACCGGTGGCGGGAGCGACTCTTCCGGTGGCGGCTTTCTTTCTGCTGGGAGTATACGGCTATAATTTCTTTATGATCGTTGCAACGGTCATTCTGGGTATCGGTCATATAGGAATACATATCAATCATTCCCAAGAAACCGAAGACAGAAGCGGATTATCGTTAAGAGATATCAATGTATGGCTTATAGTAACTACGGTCATAATGGCCGCTATGGTACTGTTTTCTTCGGTTCGGATGACATCATCATTTAAAAACATCAATAAAGCGACCGATGAGTATATGGAGCTTGAAAAAGCGGCGCATAAGCTTATGGAAGCATCGGACTATCTTACCGAGCGTGTTCAGAGATTTACCATCAACGGAGAAAGACGTTTCCTTGACGAATATTTTAATGAAGCATTTAACGATAAAAATCGTGATGAAGCACTTAATAAATTAAATACGGGCGAAAAAACCGAAGCGGCTTTTAAAAGTCTCGAAGAAGCCATGGCAGGGTCCGTTGAACTGATGGACCGTGAATACTATGCCATGAAGCTCGTTATCGAAGCCAAGGGATATACCGATTATCCGGAGGTTCTTAAAGAAGTTACATTAAGTCCCGAAGACGAAGCTTTGTCAGACGATGAAAAGATAAGACTTGCGACCGAGATGGTATTAAGTGATGAGTATTACGATCAGAAAGACAAGATCCGTGAAAAAGTAAAAGAGTGTCTTAATGAGATCGATATTCTTGCCCAGAATATAGAAACAAATGAGTTAATGAGACTGTTTCGTCAGCTTACGGATGTTACAACTTTTGTACTCATACAGGCCGGTCTTACTTTCACAATGGTAGGATTGACATCATATTACGGTATCCATCCGATCATCAAGGCTGTTGATAAGATCCGTTCCGACAAACCGATACGTGAGATAGGTGCAAGTGAATTCAGATATCTTGCCAAGGCATACAACAAGATGTACTTAAGTTACAAAAACAGTCTTGAAGAACTGAGTTTCCAGGCATCTCACGATGAACTTACAGGAGCCTACAATCGTGCGGGATACGATCTTTTACTGGAAGGGATCGATCTTTCATCTACTTACATGATGATCATCGATGTCGATGATTTTAAAGGATTTAACGATAATTACGGACATGAAGTGGGCGATAAAGTACTTATAAAAGTAGTCAGTGCACTTAAATCCGTTTTCCGTGATGATGACTGCATATGCCGTATCGGCGGCGATGAATTTGTGGTATTTATGGTTCATTCAGGAAATATGCAGAAAAAGCATATCGAGTCCAAGATCTTTCGCATAAGAGAAAAGCTTGAGGATACAAGTGACGGTCTGCCGCCTGTTTCTCTCAGTATAGGAATAGTTCACGGTAAAGATGTCTCCGATACCGAAAAACTGTTTGAAAGAGGCGACGAAGCGCTGTACGAATCCAAAAAGAAAGGCAAAAACACCTATACCTTTTACAATAAGTAACCTCTTAACATCATATAACTTCTTACAAAAATGTCACAAATCCGTCACGCCCTTCGATGTCGGTAATACAGCCGTTTCGATACAATGAGGTTACAATACGAAACGGAGGTACTTACAATGGAATTATTAAAGGTTACAGACCTTAAAAAGATCTATACATCAAGACTCGGCGCGGCGCAGGTTGAAGCGCTGAAAAGCGTGACTTTCAGCGTTGAAAACGGTGAATATGTGGCGATCATGGGTGAATCCGGTTCCGGAAAAACAACCCTTCTTAACATTCTTGCGGCTTTAGATAAGCCCACATCCGGTAAAGTCATCCTTGACGGCAAAGAACTTGCTACGGTCAAAGAAAACACTCTTGCCGCATTCAGACGCAACAATCTTGGATTTGTCTTCCAGGAATTCAATCTTTTGGACACATTTACGCTCAAGGATAATATCCTTCTTCCTCTTGTATTAAGCGGAGTATCCGTAAGGGAAATGGAAGGACGCCTTGAGCCGATCGCCGTATCACTCGGTATCAAAGATCTTCTTAAAAAATATCCTTATGAAGTATCGGGCGGACAGAAACAGCGTGCCGCAGTCGCAAGAGCTCTTATCACGAATCCCAGGATCATACTTGCCGATGAACCCACCGGTGCACTTGATTCCGCTTCATCAAACGATCTTTTAAAAGTGTTTGAGCAGGTCAATAAAGCGGGACAGACCATTTTAATGGTTACCCACTCGGTTGACGCCGCATCGCATGCCAACAGGATCATGTTCATCCGTGACGGTGTTGTATTCCATCAGATCTACAGAGGTGAGAGTACAAATGAGGAATTGTACAAAAAGATTTCCGATACCCTCACGATGTTAAGGACCGGAGGTGACAGACAATGAGCATGAAGCTTTATTCAAAAGTTGCCGCGTCCAACATCAAAAAGAACGCACGCCTCTATATCCCCAGGATACTTGCAGAGGCAGGTTTGCTTGGATGTTTCTACATAATGATCACTTTGGCACTCGACAAAAAGCTGGCCGAAGCTTTCGGAGGAGCATATCTTTCGGTATTTATGGTGATCGGAGCCGTTATAATAGGACTTCTTTCCCTTATACTTATATTGTATGTCAACAGTTTCTTAATGAAGCAGCGTAAGCACGAATACGGTCTTTACAATGTACTCGGAATGGAGAAAAAGCATGTCATACGCGTTCTTTTTTATGAATCATTCTATACGTCATGTATATCGATCGTGATCGGTATCATATTCGGTATATTGTTTTACAAGCTGTCTTCGCTTCTTATCTGCAAACTCCTTAAAGGGGCTATCGTTACGGGTTTTTATTACATAAATGCAGGAACGATCGTGTTACCGGTCATTGCATTTATGGCACTCGACGGTCTGGCATACATCATAAATTCGTTCAGCATCAGATTGCTTAAACCCGTTGAACTGCTTGCGGGACAGCATACAGGAGAACGTGAGCCAAAGATCAAATGGGTATTGTTTGTGCTCGGAATACTGTGTCTCGGCGCAGGATATGTCATAGCGATAACCGTAAAAAGTCCTCTTTCGGCAATGGGAATGTTTTTTGCGGCTGTGTTTCTGGTAATCTTCGGGACATATTTTCTTTTTGTTGCAGGCACGATCTTTATACTTAAATGCCTCAGGAGTAACAAAAAATACTATTATAACAAAAACCATATGCCGGCAGTTTCGGGACTTTTGTTCCGTATGAAGCGTAATGCGGTAGGTCTGGCTTCCATCGCGATACTTGCGACCGGAGTTCTTGTAATGATCTCCACTACCGTAAGCCTCTACAGCGGTATTGAGGATTCTTTAAAATGGCAATATCCCCGGGAGATGTATTTCAATGCAAGCGAGGTAAACGATGATATCTCTACTCCGATCCCGGCCGAAAAACTTGAAAAGATCGTAAGAGACGTGGCCGATGAAAAAGGAATTGAGATAAAAGCAGTTGAAAGACAGAGCAATTTATATGTTTCCTATATTTACAGAGACGAAAGACTCTACGATAAAACCGAAATAATGGGAGGCTATAAACCCGAGGAGATGACAGGCGTTTTGTATATCACAAGCGACTTATATAATTTTTCGCAAAACCGCGAGGAAGCCTCGACAAGACAAAAGCTCGATCTTGATAAAGACGAGATCGCATTTTGCCGGATCGCGACTCCCGCAGGAGGGATGTTTAAAAAACTGCCTGAAACGCTTACTGTCGGAGGTAAAGAATATAAGGTCAAGGAATATCTTGAACGTTTCCCCATTGAGGCAGGCATGGGTCAGCTGGTAAATACCATCGGGATCGTGGTTTCCGACGAGGAAGTCCTTGATGAGATCTACAGAGCACAAAAGGCGGCTTACGGTGAATATGCATCGGAATACGACGACAGGATCGCGGTTTCTTTTGCGGACGAAAAAGCTGTCAGTGCTGTCGGAGACGAATTTACAGGCGAAATTACGAACAGGTTAAGAACAGAGTATCCCGGTGAGATAGATTATCTTCTCGATACAAAGTGGGATACCGCAGAATCGTTCCTTGGACTTTACGGAAATTTCCTGTTCCTCGGAATACTGCTTGGTTTTGTGTGTATGTTTTCGGCCGTCCTTATCATTTACTACAAGCAGATATCCGAAGGCTATGAGGACAGAGACCGTTTCCAGATCATGGAAAAGATCGGTATGGAGCAGCGTGAAGTTCGTAAGACGATCGGAAGCCAGCTTATAATGCAGTTTTTCCTGCCGCTTATTACCGCGGGCGTTCATACTGCATTTGCATTTCCGATACTGTCAAAACTTTTAAAAGTTTTAATGCTTTCAAATACCGGACTTTTCATAATCTGCACTGTAATAACATTTGTGGTATTTGCCATCGCATACGGCATTATCTATATGATGACCGCAAGGACATACTACAGGATCGTGCACTAAGTCTTTATAGGCATAACCGTCACTGTTATGGTATGATAGATGTGTTTTGAGGTGAAAGTTATGTATAAGATTTTTTTGGTGGAAGATGATTTTGCACTTGCAGAGGTACTTAAAAAACAGCTTGAAAGCTACGGCAACGAAGTTAAGTGTGTTTCCGATTTTCAGAACGTATCAAAAGAATTTGGAGAGTACAGTCCCGACCTTGTGTTGATGGACATCATGCTTCCGTTTAAGGACGGCTATTACTGGACCGCGGAGATCCGCAAGATCTCGGCGGTTCCTATCGTTTTTTTGTCATCGGCTTCCGACAACATGAATATAGTAATGGCCATCAATATGGGAGGAGACGACTTTATCGCAAAGCCGGTGGATCCCATGGTTTTAAATGCCAAAGTTTCTGCTATACTCAGACGTACATATGAGATGTCGGATACATCTTCAAAGATAGATTTTTATGATGCGGTTTTGAACCTTTCGGATTATACTGTCGTAAGGGGAGAGGCCAAAGCGGAGCTTACCAAAAACGAGATCAGGATCTTGCAGGTTTTACTGGAAAACAAGGGTAAGATCGTAAGCCGTGATACACTTATGACAAGGCTTTGGCAGAGCGATCTCTATGTCGAGGAAAACACTCTTACCGTAAATGTGAGCCGCCTTCGCAAAAAACTCGAAGACATCGGTCTTTGTGATGTCATCGCCACCAAGCAGGGAAGCGGGTATATCATCAAGTGAAAACAGGAAAGATCCTTGTGCATTGCTTAAAAAAGAATATCCCGGCCATACTTCTGTTTATCATTATGACCGCGCTTAACAGTGCGACTTTTATGCTGTATGACATCATGATCGAGCCGTTTGTTTATTCGGAAATACTGGTCGGATTCATACTTCTTGTGATACTTGCTCTTGACTGTTTTAAGGAATATAAGGCGGCAAAAGAACGCGATGATCTTAAAAGAAGCATCTTAAGCGGAGCGGACAGTAAAGTGGAGGCTGTGACTTTAAGAGACAGTGATTATCTTGAGATGCTGTCGATGCTTGAAGAAAAGATCGCTTCGATCCGGACTGATTTTTCTATCAAAACGCAGGATGACGAGGATTATTACACTTCCTGGGTTCATCAGATTAAGACACCGATCGCAACCATGAAACTCATGCTTACCGAAGATTCCGAAAAGGACAGGGCGCTTTTGGCGGAACTCTTTCGAATAGAGCAGTATGTACAGATGGTGCTTGACTATATAAGGCTTGAAAGTGATTCGAACGACCTTGTGATCGCAGAATACCCGGTAGATGAGCTCATAAAAGAAACACTTCGCAAGTATGCGGCACAGTTTGTTTTAAGGAAACTTAAGCTTTCCTATGAACCGACGGATGTAAAGGTAGTTACCGACAAAAAATGGTTTTCTTTTATACTTGATCAGCTTATATCAAATGCCATCAAGTATACTCAGGCAGGGGAAATAAGTATAGAGGTTTCGGAAGACAAGATCATCGTTACGGATACCGGGATAGGCATTGCTCCCGAGGATCTTCCGAGGATCTTTGAAAAAGGATATACCGGCGTAAACGGAAGACTGGGTCAGAAATCGAGCGGACTTGGGCTTTTCCTTACCGGAAAGGTCGCAAAACTTCTTGCGATAAAAGTTACATGTGAAAGCACTGTAGGTAAAGGCAGTTCGTTTACCATACATCTTAATAAACAATGAATGAAATACATATTTATAAATACGGAACGGAGAGAAAAATGAAAAAGGTTTCATGGTACATATTACTGATATCGACGGCTTTAATGCTGGGAGCCTGCGGCAAAGAAGAAGATTCATCGGTATCACCAGAGACAGACGTTGCAAGTGTTTCGGTAAGTGACAAAACATCGGCAGCCGAAGAACAATATACCGAGACAGACCCGGAGATATTGGCACTTAAGGAACTCGAGTTTGTTTCTTTTGGCGGAAAATACAGACTTTATAATGTCAACTCGGATAAGCTTGTCAACGACAGTGACGATTACATGAATGAGTCGCGTGACAGGTTTATAGCGTTTGTGGTTACGGAAGTAGCCGATAACGGCAAAGAAACGATAGTCGCGAGAACGATCGGGGAGCCTTATCCTATGGATATTTTTACCACGGTCGATCCGTTCATTGCCAAAAAGTACGATCCCGAAAAGCTTTACAACAGATATCTTGAATCAAGGAAAGCATATGTTGATATGGGCTATTCGGAGGAAAGCATTCATACCGTACTTACAGGACTTTTGGCGCCCGGAAAAGCAGGCGATGCTGTTTTACCCGAGACAAGATTTACCGATATCCTGTTTCAGTTCATTCTTATTCCCGGTGCAACGACAAGAGGTGCCGATTTTGTGATGCCCGCATCATATTCGGATGGTTTTTCGATGTGTCTTTGCGACCTTGCGTCAGACGGATATCCCGAAGTTTTGGTAAAAGGCGAAACCGTCGATATAGTTCTGTGGGGTAAACACTGGATGGATTCCGATATTTTCGGCGGAGTAGGCTTTATAAACCCCGATGAAGGCATATTGTATGACCGTCACGATGAGTTCAATCCCGTTTACTATCAGCTGGTGGAAAACGGATTTACGGTATACGATCAGATACATTACAGCGGATACCACGAGGAAGAGGGATCTGATATTCCTTCATATGTTTTGGAACTTCCCGACGGGACCGAGAAATATATAGCTCCCGATCAGGCTCATATTCCCGGGCACGGTGTTAAACCGATCGATGAACTTAATTTAACTTTCAGTCCTCTTACTCCTTTGAACATCGTTAAGATATGCGAGCATCTTGAATAATGAGAATACTGATAGTAAGCGATACTCATGGCTATGATGACAATTTTTTAAAAGTACTTAAAAAGACCGGCGAGCCTGACCTGCTGATACATGCGGGAGACTTGTGCGGTCTTGAAAATTATATGGATTCTTATGTTTCCTGCGAAGTGAAGATGGTTTCCGGCAACAATGATTTTTCGCCGCGTCTTAAGAGGGAAGAGGTATTTGACGTTGACGGCATCGGGTTTTTGGTGGTGCACGGTCACAGGGAGCAGGTCTATTACGGCATAGACAATCTTGTATATAAAGGACTTGAGTACGGCGTTGATGTGGTGGTGTGCGGTCATACCCATAAGCCCTTTGTGGAATTTGACGACCAAAGCGGTATATATGTCGTAAATCCCGGAAGTCTTACTTATCCAAGACAGTTCAACAGAAAACCCAGCTTTATCCTTGCCGACATCGACAGGCAGGGAGAGATCCATTTTACGATCAATTATCTGTAGTCACTGTTTAACATTTTAAATATTTATTTGTTCACAAATAGTTTATATTACATTTATTGAGCAAACCACTTGCTTTTAGTATAATTATACATGTTACTCGCCAAAGAACAGTACATATGAGGGGTTATGCTCATGAAAAAGATCAATATCTCAGAATATTCTGCCGCCAAGACCGGTTTATGTCTTGCCAACGACACCATTTCCGAAGATCTGTATCAACAGCATCATGTCTACCGTGGCTTAAGAGACCTTGAGGGTAAAGGTGTCTTGACGGGTCTTACCAATATTTCAGAAATCGTTGCATTCAAAAAGATCGACGGGGTCAAAACGCCCGTTGACGGTGAACTGTGGTATCGCGGATACAAGGTAAATTCACTTATCGACGAGATCGCTCCTGATGCTTTCGGATTTGAAAGGATCGCATATCTCATTCTTTTTGGTGAAAAGCCGAATGAAGAAGAATATCTTGAATTTTCCAAGGTTATCGCACAGAACAGGACGCTTCCCACAAACTTTACACGCGATGTCATCATGAAGGCTCCTTCCAAAGACATCATGAACAGTATGACGCGCAGTATACTGACGTTAGCTTCATATGACAAAAATGTTGCCTCAACGGAACTTGAGGACTCGATAAGGCAGTGTTTACTGCTGATCGCACAGTTCCCGATGCTGGCTATCTATGGTTATCATGCATACAATCATTTTGAAAACTATGAAAGTATGTATATACACAGACCTTCCCAGGCGCTTTCGACCGCCGAGAACATCCTTATGATGTTAAGGCCTGACAAGAAATTTACCGAACTTGAAGCCAAGATACTTGATATCGCACTGATACTTCATATGGAGCACGGTGGCGGCAACAATTCAACCTTTACGACAAGAGTGGTAACATCCGCCGGAACCGATACGTATTCGGCGATCGCAGCGGGAATGTCATCGCTCAAAGGTCCCAAGCACGGCGGTGCCAATATCAAAGTCATGGAAATGATGAAAAACATCCGTGAAAACGTAAGTGATATTGAAGACCGCGATGAGATCAGGGCTTATCTTAAAAAGATATTGGAAGGTAAAGCTTTTGACAATAAGGGGATCATCTACGGTCTGGGTCATGCGGTTTATTCACTTTCCGATCCGCGTGAGGTGATATTTAAGGGATATGTCGAGAAACTTGCACATTCCAAGGATATGGACAAAAACATGGCTCTATACAATATGGTGGAAGAAGAGGGCATCAGTCTCATAAACCAAAGCCGTCATATCTACAAGGGAGTCTGCCCGAACGTCGATTTCTACAGCGGTTTTGTATATGACATGCTGGGTATTCCGGCTGAGCTTTACACTCCTTTGTTTGCGATCGCCAGGATCGTAGGCTGGAGCGCTCACCGTATCGAGGAACTTATCTGCATGAACAAGATCATCAGACCGGCATATTTAAGTGTCATGAAAGAACTTGAGAAATAGAAAGTATAACAACCCGGATCGCTCCGGGTTGTTTTTTACTGTCCTGTATGGATCACACCGTTTATAGTGCTTACAAAAAGTACAGCATTGTCCATATAGGGGCTGACTGCATTGTTAAAGTCTTCAATCTCTTCGGATGAGTAGGCATAAAACTCATGCACGACGTTTTCCTGGCCGCTTTCGTCAATTGAAAACATCTTGAAAGAATATGCTATCATTCCCTGGCTTGTATTCGGATAATACTCAATGAGATAGTCTGTATCATTTTCCCGGTAATAATAGTATGCATCCCAGCCGACATGAGGTGTTCCGATCATTGTCGTCCAGACAGCATGTTTGTCGCTATCTTCAAGGATTATATCAACCGTCTCGATCCTGCCGTCGGTGTAAACTCCGTGATTAAAATAAGCACAAAGCTTTCCCTTCGAATTCCCGTATGCAAAGTCTCTTTCTATCTTATCAACAGCATCGATGACCACGACCGGATATGTAGTATTATCATATATCCCGAACGTGTCATCCTCCTGTTCCAAAAACAAAGGTTGTGTGTGGAAAACGTAACATGCATAGCCATATTCCCACTTTCCGGTCACTTCAACGATCAGACCTTCTTCGGTAGGGATCATCACTTTTCCGGTTTCGGGATCATATTCGGCTTTTGCATATTCTTCGTATCCCAATTCATCATTTATATATCTGTCCGGCCAATAAGAAACATCTGTGCTGTCCGGCTTTACAGAAAAAGACATGGATAGTGAATCGGCACCCGGAGACACCGTTATATCCGGACAATGGCTAAACAGCGGATGCGGGGAATCCGCTTCAAATGCAATCCCATTACCATTTTCGTCTATGCAGTTCCATGACGCCGCCCCGTGATGAAGCTCAATGGACGATCCCACAGTCATAACCGTAAGAACGGGCGGTTCGACCAAGACTTTAGAAACAGGAGAATCGTCTATGAATGAATTAACCTGTTCGTCAGCAGGTAAATCTTTTCTGGGATCGGTGAGAAAGAAAACGCCCACAACAATACAGATCACTATCGCTACGCAAACCACCCAGAAGGCCGGTTTCTTGTAGTTTAATATTTCTTTGATCCTGCTCTTTACCCCCACTTCACCAAATGCCAACGGGCACGCGGCTATTGTTCTGCGTGAAAAATTACAGTCAAGAAGTGTCTGGGAATAAGCGGCAACCTCTTCTCTTCCCATGTCGCGGATCACTTTTTCATCGCATGCAGCCTCAATATCCCTGCACAGCAATATATACGCGATCCAGCAAAACGGATTGAACCAGTATACGGACAGCAATAAGAAACCGACCGGCTTCCACCAATGATCTTTTCTTAAAAGATGTGCTTTCTCATGCTTTAATACCGGATCGAGCACCTCTTTTTTAAGTGAAGAAGGCACATAGATCACCGGATTAAACATTCCGAGTATAAAGGGGGATCTGATGTCATCGCAAGTCTTCACGCCTTTTGAAAGTTCCATGGAAACGGATACCGTTTTCTTTATTCTAAGGAAACTGATAACAGCATATACGATCATAAAGGCAGCGCCGACGATCCATATCCTTGCAAGGATATATACTGTTATCTGCATAGGATTTACACTGTTTTCCGGTTTCGGAGCAAAATTTTGTGAAATGGCTTTATTGACCGGCTCGTTGAGTACAGGTATTCCGATATCAACAGAGGGTGTAGTCATCATTTCAATATCCATCGGAACGGGTTCGCCGTCCGGTATGAGACTGAATGCGCTTTCTATAGAGAAAGGGCAGATAAGCTTTATCGCCACTATTGCCCAGAGAAGACAGCTTATCCATTTCGGTGCCTTCTTAAGAAGAAAACGAACGGCTATAGCTGCAAGTATAAGCCAGCTCGCGGTTATGCTCATGTTTAATAATTTCAGGAAAACAGCATTCATTAATGCTCTCCCTTCTTATAATCATCGATCATTCGCTGTATTTCTTCCGCTTCTTTGGAACTGATCTTTTTGTTTGACATAAAAGCGGCAATAAATGCAGGAAGTGATCCGTTAAAAGTATCTTCAACGAACTTCTCGCTTTTCGATGCGTTATATGCTTCGCGTGAGAGCACCGATGTTACAATACCGTTTTCGTTCCTGAAAAGCCCTTTTTCGCAGAGTTTTCTCAATACCGTATAAGTAGTAGGCTTTTTCCAATTCAGTTCTTTTTCACATATCTTTACGAGTTCACCCGAACCGATTGGCTCGTGAGCCCATATGATATCGGCAAAGGCTGCCTGAACTTCACCTAATTCTATTTCCATGACCCTGTCATCTCCTTTGGTTTATTAATGATAAACTACACCTTGAGTTTATTCCGAATAAACCAATTTGTCAATACAAGAAACAATAAATGTTAAGATTGTTTAAAATACGCTTAAATGTGTTGTTCCATATGATTTAATGATAATATATAAGTATGTCGAAATGACCGGTAAACGGGGGTATAAGGGGTTTATATGAAAAGAAAAAATGTTTTATTGAATGGTATGCTAGTGATCCTGCTGTTATCCATAACCGCCTGCGGGCAGCCAGAACCCGCATTTTCTGCCTCGTCTCCCGAGGAGCCGCAGCTTTCTGATAAAGAAGAGGATGATTCACCCGCTATAACCCTCGAAATGCTTGATAAAGCACCCACTATAGAAGCAGTAACCTACTCCGGAATGTGGGAAGACGGCATGATCGTGCTGCTCGCGAAAGATGAGGAAGCCGGCGTGAGCGTTTATTCCATTGATGTCGGAGGAAATTATGTCCTGCGTGTCGGCGATGAAATATATGTGTTGGAAGATGAACTTGGAGGTCCGCAGTATTACGGAACAGAATTTTCCATGGTCGACCTTGATGATGACGGCGAAGATGAGTTTGCCCTGATAGTCTGCCGGGGAAGCGGAACGGGCTTTCTTAGGATGGAAATATCCGTTTATGAAAAAGAAAACGGACAGTACAAGCGGTATACACCGGATTATTCAGTATTTGTCGAGATAGTATCGGATTGGTTTAAAGAGAAGCATCCGGACATCGATAATTTTGGTTTTGAAGATTATTATTCCACAGAAATAAAAGGTGATCATATCACAGTTACTTTCTCGCCCGGATTTATCAATGAAGAAAACGCATATCCAGAATATGATCCTGCGTATAATGTTATGGCTGATATTGAATACTCAAAAGACGGTTCGTTTTATCTTACCGATATCCGCCCGGTTGATAACAACCTTTCTTACGAGGATATTATCGATGCGGCTCGTGATATGCTTTCCGGAAAGAGCAATAAAGCTATAATAGGCGAAAATATAACGCTCAGCCTCGAATTTGGCGGAATTAACCGCGATTACCAGGAACTCGGATACGCGATCACAGATATCAACAATGACGGCGTTGATGAGCTGATATTCGGTGTAAATCCGGTAGCGGGAAATCCCGGCTGGAAAGGGTACGTTTACGACATCTATACAACGGTTGACGGTCAGGTCATTCAGTTAGCGGACGGAGCAGCAAGATATCACTGGTTCATATGCAAAGACAATATGGTCGCTTATGAGATATCATCCGACGGCTTTTCAATCGGCTGGGAGTATTGGACCGTAAGTAAAGACGGATATATGTCACTCAAAGAAACCGTTATCAAACAGCAGATTCTTGACGAAAACGGGAAATCAAAAAACTTGTGGCTTCATTCGGATAAGTTGTCATATGAATATCACGACAGTTATGAACTCTTTGATACCATAACCGAAGAAAAAGCGCAGGAAATCAGGGATAAATATGAATACGTATATCCCGAATTTATAGCGTTTTAGCGATATATCGATTTATAAAAATCGAACAAATGTTCTTGACCGTTATTTGCCGGTCTGTTACAATAGAATTGCAGGGAAACCTGTAAAGGTGTTGCCAAACGGTAGCGGTTGACCCTCCTTCGCGGAGGGTGCTTTTTTCTTATCCTCCGACTAAGTTATGCATGGAGGGATGTCATATGGATATTCTCGATATGATAGCTATACTGTCATTTGCAGTAGCGGTTTTCGAATTGGTATATTTATTTGGAAGCAATAGAAAAAAAAATAACCGCCCGATTCCGAAATGATGGCGGTTATTTCTTTAAATAACTAATATCAACTGAGGGTCAACCGTGAACTACGGCAACACCTTTTTATGCTTATATTATAGGTTCAGGACAATAAACAGTCAATTGCTTTTTCTTTATTAAATCTTAAAAGACTCCGCGATTTTCAAATGATAAAATAGGAGATAGCGATCAGGATATGTAACGGTATTATGGAGGGATTTACTTTGAGGAAAAATCTTAACCTGCTTTTATCAATATCGGTCATATCAATGTTTCTACTAACCGCCTGTGGGAAAGCCATGGATGAAATTCCTGAAAAAATTACAAGCGTATCGGAGACACCTTCTGCAGAAGAGATAAGCCCGATCGATACCGACGAGCCTGTTGGGATAGCTGCATCACCCGAGGAGCTCAAAGCGGCAAAAGAAAGCGGATATGTCATAATGGAAGACGGCTCTGTGATCGGCGGGAAAGAGAAATGGCTTTCTTTTTACGAAAAAGTATCTAAAGGCGAGGCAGCAGACGTCAGGATAATAAATATCTACACGCTTGATAATATCAATTGTACCGAAGAATATTATGAAGCCGAGAAGGATAACTACCCGACGCTGTTTGCAAGCGAGCTGGTATATGACGGCGACGGCTTTACCACCAACCCCCTTCATTATGCCGGAAACGGTTTTTCCGAATCTTATATCGAGGGATATGACAGTCCACCTACGACATGGAAATATTTAATGCGCTACACGGGTAAGCCTAGTTCCGCGACCGCTCTTTTCAGCGACTATGACCGATATGTACTTGTAAATGACAATACCGTTTCATGGGAAGATATCGAGCAGGGAATGTACAGCAGCCAATTAGGCGACGGTATTCCGTTTGATGAGGTATTCTGCGAGTATACGTGGAAATAATGAATAGAACATATTGAAATTGTTTTCCCCATACATACCACATACATTTATGTGGTATGTTTTTTGTGTAGATAATCTTTCGGAGGCAGAGATGATTGATATTTTACTGATCGAAGACGATCCCGATATTGCGGACAATTGGAATGATTGTCAAAAACAACTGGAATCCGATAGATAAATTTATCAAGCGACCAAGACTGTTTTTTGAGCCTTTTGTTACGGGAAGCGAAGCTCACAGTGATTCAAATTCGGGAATAGGGCTAAGTGTATCCAAAAATCTCTTTGAGAGAATGGGACTTCACATCAGTGCAAAGCCGGATCTTGAAGAAGTCGCTTTTGAAATAAAAAGAAAATAAGAGAATAGATGTCACCCTGCCAGTGTTATTTCTTTAAATAACTAATAGTTATTTTTTATTGATTCTCGCTACGGTGGATTGCCATTTTCTTTTGCAGGAATCTATAATGTGAGAATAAAGAGGCTATGAGCCGCAAGCCGATGCGAGGGAGATGTGATGGACAAAAGAAAAACCGGTGAGATGATCAGGAAAGCGCGGACCGCAAAGGGATATACGCAGACCGAGCTGGGAGCCCTTTTAAATGTCTCCAACAAGGCAGTGAGCCGATGGGAGATAGGGGAAACTTTTCCGGATGTGGCCGTCCTTGAACAGCTCGCAACGGTGCTGGGTCTTCGGATCGGGGATATTGTCACGGGAGAAGAAGGCGCGGATACGGAAACCGCGTTAACCGATATTACCAGAGAAGTTAAGATCCAGAAAAAGAAAAGAGACCGAAAGATATCTAAAACGGCATTACTTGCGGCAGGAACAGGGTTTATGCTGATCTACGGTCTTTCTCAATTTGCTTTCCACCGGGCCTCAGGGATACTGTCGTGGACAGATCTTCCGTTTTATATCATGCCGCTCTACCTTGCCGCTTTGGTTTTTACGGCGATACGCATGGGAGAAATGCAGTCGTTTTTTTCAGGCAAGAGAAGTATATGCTTCGGTATCATCGGGATCGTAGAAGCTGTGATGATGTATTCGGTGTTTATGATCGTAACTCACATTTATTCCGTGGGAAAAACACTTTTTGATATAAAACCCGAATTGCTCGGAACTTTAATGGTATCAACGATGATGATCCCGTTTTTTATATCATTGGCGATCACCGTGACGGAGGTAATATTGTGGGAGACAAATTACGGTTGGTTTATCCACATATTTGATATGTTCTTGGCGATC
>JAEEGL015626144.1_pt1 | contig 19325 bp, 5 predicted proteins | sample 9134231 | NCBI WGS metagenome assembly JAEEGL01 (sample SAMN16246548, study PRJNA631951) | gut metagenome | biome: gut microbiome; feature: rumen; material: fiber-attached | host: Bos | place: Iran: Karaj | collected 2018-10
AAAAGAATTTTCTTCATATAATTTGAAAAGAGGAAAATATAATTTAGATAAATTAAATTCTGCTTATTTATATAATGAAAATTATTTAATTAAAATGAAAATAGAAGTTAATTTTTTAAATAATTCAAATATTTCAAAGTATATTGAAATGACAAATGATAAACCAATTTCTTTTTTTTTAATTGTGATTTAAATGAAGAAAATAATTTAGATAATAATTTTTATGAAGAAAAAATATTAATACCAATTAATGATTATTTAAAAAATCAATTATAAAAAATCAAACTTTTTAATTATGGAAGATATTTAATGTAATAATATAAGAAAAAATAATGAAGATAATAAAATTTATTTAAATAATAAAAGTTTAAATGAAAATAATATATCAAATTATATATTAAAAAATGAAGGAAATAAAATGTTATATTTTTATTATTTAAAAAATAAATATTTTATTCAATTAACTAATTTTAATAATTTAGAAAAATCAATATTGATGAAATTGATGTTGAATAAGAAAAAACATGAAAAGATTATTGTTTATGATAAAAATAACCTTTTATTTGAAACAGAAGAACAATATGAAAATTTTAAATCAAGGAAAATTCAAAATTTGATTCATTCATATTCTTAGTAAGGAAGAAATAGAAAGAAAAAAAAAAGAAGAAAGTAAAAAAAAGAAGAAGAAGAAGAAAAGAAAAAAATAGAAAGTGATTTATTAATGAAAGTGACAAATATATTTAATATAAAAATTCAATTATTATTTGATAAAATAGAAGAAAAAAAAATAAAAAAGTATTTTTTTAATGATTTTTTTTTTACAATAGATAATAATATGAAAATGATTTTAATAGATATTAAATTAGAATTTAATATTCCTATTGTATTAATGGGAGAAACAGGATGTGGAAAAACATATTTAATTAAAATGATTAGTGAATTATCAGATGTTAAATTTAGTAAAATGAATATTCATTTTGGAATTACTGAAGAACATATAATTAATTATATGAATCAATTTAAAAAAGAAGAAAAAAAAGTTTATATTTTCTTTGATGAAATTAATACTAGTAATGTTATTGGTTTAATTTCTGAAATCTTTAAAAGGACAAAAATTAAATAATAATTTATATTTCATTACTGCTTGTAATCCTTGTAGAATTTAAAAAACTTTTAATAATAATTAGGATTAAATGTTTTTAATGTTTTAATAAAAATGATTATAAAGTTTTTCCTATTCTAAAAATCTTTGTCAAAAAATAAAATTAAAAATAATCCTTTAATTAATTATATTTTACATATTTAATTGTTAATTTTCTGATTTGAATAAACAATTAATTAAAGATTATTACATAATCATACAACAAGTTCTACAGTGGGAATCTCTTTCCCTTCTTTTATTATTTATTTTATTATTATTCCTTCTAAAGTCGTTATTCTCATGATTTTGCACTTCTTTATCATCTACATCATTTAATGAAGGTTCAATTAATATAATATCATTATTTAAATAATATTGGGGACAAATTCTCTTTAATTGTAATAATAAATTATTAATAATATTAATATTTAAAATATCTTTTCGAATTGATGTTTCAAAATCATTAATATAAAATAATAAATCATTCAAATTAATGGAGTTTAAAAATTGGTATACATTTATTTCTTTATTTTTATCATAATAATCACACCATTTAAACCTAAAAAAATTAACAGAGTCAACAATAAAAGAAGAAGTGGATGATATATCCATAAAAAAAGTATCAATAATATTTTTGCATTCATTTGATTTTAATAATCTTATTAAAATATTTTGATATAAAGCAATTTCTAATTTTTTTTTGTGTTCATTTATTTTATTTTTAATGTCAATATTATCTAATAAACTCTCTTCATTTTTTCCATTATTTATAATGATTCCACTTACTTCAATTGTTCTATTTGTATTGTTATTGCTATTTATAAATGATTTTCCTTTAGCAATACTATTATATACTTTCTCATAATATGTTGTTTTAAATCCTATAATAACATATAATTTATTTATTGCAATTGAGAAATTAAAATTAATACCTTTTAAACTATCATATGTTGATACTAATAAACTTTTTTCATTTTCAAATTTTGTTATTTTTTTTTCTTTTTCTTCATTCATTGTACCATAAATAAATTCATGATTTATTTTATTATCATTTAAGTATTCAGAAAAATTATTTGCTTCAAAATAATTCAAAAATAAAACTAATAAATTACAATCTTCATTTTTCATATTTTCAATAATATTAGTTTTAATTGCGTTAAATTTACTATCTTTGTCTTGAAATATAATTTCTTCAAAATTTGGAATTTTATAATTAGAAAGACACTCGAAATTATCTAAGTTAAACAAATTTAATATATTAGTATCATCTATTTTTCCTCCAATGCAAAAAATATTTTGATAATAATAATTTATATAAACTAATTTTGAAATTGAAGATAAAAGATAAACCAAATTATTAGGAATTATAGTTTCTTTAATTTCAATAAAAGGATGTAAATATTTTGAATATTTTAAATTTTCTTCAACATTCCCTGTTTCTTTATTAATTAATGAAATTTGATACATTCCATCTTTTAATTCTTTTTTATAATCAATATCTTTCTGTCTAAGTAAAGCTTCTTTTGAAGAATTTTTCCATTCATCTATTAATTCATTTGGAATAGAATCAACTATTTCTTTATATTGTCCATTATTTACTTGCTTTAATGCGTTTCTTATATCATTATTAGGTATATTTATTATAATAAAACCTAAATTTAATATTAAACCACAATTATCTTTAATTAAATTATATATTGGTTTATATACCCAATTATAATTTTCTACAAAATTATTGGAATAAGCATAAGATGTAGTAAAAGAATTTAGGTTTACCATTTCATTAATTTCTTCAAATAAAATTATATCTTTATTCCTAATTTTATTAAAATATGTAGCATCAAAATTATTATTTAAGTCAAATGTTTCCAAAATATTATTTAATTGAAACTCTCTTAAAGTACCATAAATAATTTGATCATATTCATTTATTTTTGAAAATAATGAATTTGATTTAATTTCAAATAAATCATAAACTTTTTTATACTTTTCATAATATTTTTCAGATAAGTATTTTGAAGGAGCAATTATATCTACATTTTTATCATTTAAACTATGAGCCAATGCTAACATTGCTAGAATTAGACTTCTATTTTCAAAATAATATTCCCCAATACGCCCTTTTAATTTAATATTATTTTTATTTATATAATAAAGAATGAAGTTAGAAAATACTAATATTTGATTTATATCAATATTGATATTTATAGATTTAAATCCTTCTACTATAATATTAACTAAATCAATTAAATTATTAATATTTGGATTACTGAAAAAAATTTTAGAAATTCTTTTACCGTCATATTTAAAATTATAAATTTTTAATCTTTTATGAGATTCGTTAAATTTTTTTAAAATTTCTTTTAGTTGTTCTATTTCTTTATTATTAGTAATTGCTCCTTCTTTATTTTTAACACAAATATCTTCTAAATTTATAGAAATATTTTTTTCTTCTTTTTTTAATATTTGTTCTATATTATTTATAAGATTCATTTTAAAATCATCTAGATTAGTATCATATATTTTGTTACCAAATTCAATTAAATTATTTTCTATATATTTTAAAATTAATACTAGTTTTTCTATATTATATTTATTACTGTTGATTATAATATCCAAAGTTTGCAATATTTTTAATTTATATTTATATAAAGAACATTTTATATTTTCACTTATATCATAATAATCAACTTTATTTAATAAAGTATTAAAAATTAATAAATAAATGTCTATAATTTTTGGAGATATCGATGAATTTTTTAATATATTATTAATACTCTTATATAGTTCATTGTTTTGAAAAATTCTTGAATAATGGAAAATTGAATATTGATCATTGTTTCCTTCTAACATTATGCTCGGACAATAATTAATATTTTTTAATTGAATTATACATAATTCTTCACTTTTATTTTTTAATAATAATATTAATTGTTTGATAAAATAATAAAATTTTATATTTGAATAAGGATAACTTAATATTTCTAATCCATTAATATTCCCATTTTTTAATTTTATTAAAATTATATCATAAAATTCTTTTATTAAAGTTATAATTTCATTAATATCAAATTGTGATATATCTTCAGATATTGATATTATTATAGTTTCAATCCATGATAAAAAATTAAATGCCTTTTTATCTTTTAATATATCTTTATTTATAATCATATCAATTGTCTCAATACATTCTTTTAAATAATTATCTTCTAAGTAAGGTATTATATTACTAGTAAAAAGATGAACAATTCTATCAAGTTTTTCATATTCAACCCAATTTGATTTATCTAATATATCTAAAAAATTAAAAATATATTTTTCTAAGCCTTTTTCATTTAATTCTATGATTTTATTAATCATTTTTTCTTTGTTTATATAGTTGAAATATTTTAATAATTTACTTTTATCTTCTTCATTTATAATAACTTTATTATTTTTGCTAATTTTATTTAATAGTATTTTATAACTGTTTTTTTTTTCTAAATTAAATTCATATATATCATTAAAGTTGTTTATTTCATTTATGTTATATATACTTTTTTTAAAATTACAATTTAATTGTAAATCATTAATATCATTGTTTAATTTTTCAATATAATTATCAATTTTATTTTTATATGTTTCTGTGTATTGATTTTTTAAATAAATAAAATCTTTAATTTTATTATAAAAAGAATCTTTTTCTATATTCTCAATCTCTTCATCAGTTATATTAAGTGCTTTTAATAAAAAAAGAGCTGATTCAATTTTATCATTGATAATAGCATAATGAATTGGTAAAAATTCTCCCTTTGATTTAGTCCTTATATTTTTATTATTATTATCTATAATTAAATGATATACCAAAAGTTTTTGAACAATTTCTATATTTCCCATTTTTGAAGCTACATGCAAAGGAGTATCATCATTTATATTAATAGATGAAATATTATTTTTTAAAAGAGAAATTGATTTCAAATAAAGTTTTTGCAATAAAATATTTATAGAGTTAATTGAGTTATTAATACAACAATAGTGTAAAGCTGTATTATTGTATAAATCTTTTAATAAAGGATTAATGCCATAATTAATCAATAAATTTATTAATTCATAGTTATCGCTTTTACATGCTCTCATTAATAAAGTTTCTTTTTTAGAATTAACAATATTTAAGTCTATATTTTTATTTTTAATTACTTTTTTAAATATTTCAAATCCTGTTTGATTAGTAGCTAAATCAAATAAATATTGATTATTAAAACATATATCACATATTTTCATATTATATATATGTTCTAAAAAACTTAAATTTCCAAATTTCATTGCATAATTTATAGTATCTAAATTTTCTCCATTTTTTAAAAATGGGTTTGCACCATATTGTATTAATATTTCAAAAAGATCGATTTTCGAAAGAAATGCCGCTAAGTTTAATGGATATAAAACTCCATTTTTTAAAAACCTATTGATATTAATGTGGCAATATTCTATTAAATATCTTAAAATAAATATATTATTTTTAACAAGAGTAAGATTAAGTAAAATGTCTTCTGATTTTTTTTCTAATGTTTCATAAGAAAACACCTTGAAAATAATATTAATTGGGCCTGTAATATTATTCTCATTTCCAAAGATTAATGATAAAGGTGTTTGATCTCGAATATTTTTTGTAAAAATAATATTTGGGTTATTAAAAATGATATCTTGAATTATTAACATATATTTATCCATACATCCTTTTTTTGTTGAATCATCTTTCAATTGTAATATTATAAGATGAAGAATATTATTATATTCTTGATTAAATATAAAAGGATTTATATATTGTTTATATTCTAAATAAATTTGAACAAATAGTTCATTTTGTTCAAAATGATTTAAATACATAAGAAAAGTTAATGAATTGTTATCTTTATCATTAAATAATTTTTTAAATAAATTATTGTTCATGGTGTCATTTTTGATTTTTTTTAATAAATCCATAATTTTTACTTGGGATTCAGAACTTATAAATACTTCATTTTTAGAGATTATATGCATTATATTTTGATTTAGACTATTCTTCGATAAATTTAAAAATGATAAATTATAATCATTCTCATCAAAAATTTCTTTTAATGAATTAATGGTCATACTAAATAGAGAATCAAATTTTGAAGTATTTTTTTGTTTTGAAACTATAATATCTATTAATTCAATGAAATATGAATAATCAAACGAATAATTTGATTTATGATCGTTATTGTTTATAATTTTGAATATAAAATTTAAATAAGAAAGAAATATATCTTTTAAAGGTAAATCAATTATACCAATTTTCAAGTTCTTAAAATTATTGAATAATATATCTTTATTTATTAAATATAAAGGAAAATTATTTATTTTTTCTAAATCTTTATATTTTCTCATTTCAATAATTAAATCAAATATATTTAAGTTATTTTTAAATTCATGTAAACAAAAATTATATCTTTTATTATCATAATTCACTAAAGGCACTTTAATTTTATCAGTTAAGATAAGTAATAATTCTGTCATTTTTTCTGAGAAAAATTTGTTATTATTAACATCAAGAATTTGTAAAATATCAAATCTTTTATATTCATTTGCTTTTTTTATCAAATAATTAATATTTATAGTATCAGAAATATCTAAATATTTTGTGTTTGTTATAATGAATTGTACTACAGATGGTCGACAATAATTAATCATTTTATCCAAATTAAAGGTGGAAAAATTTATATTAAAATTATATTTGTTATTCATCAAATAAGTGATATCATCTACATTAGTTTCTGAAGTTTCTGAAAATTGTTCTATATTTAAATTATTAGGCTTAAATTTGATGAATAAATTTTCAAAATTTTTAATTGAAATTTTATTTATGCATTTAATAAATAAGATTTTTGATAAATATTTATTAGGTATCTCTTCTAAAACATTCATCAAATTAATGAATTCTTCCACATTATTTTTAAGTAAAAATTGTAAAATATCCCAATTTTCATCAGAAATTGTTTTATCAAAACAAATTTTATTTTTTTCCAATTCAGTTATCCACTTATTTAAACCATATTTATATATATATCTAAAAATAAGTGATTTTTTATTTTTTAAATTGAATAATTTAAATAAAATGTATAAATAATCTATTGATACTCCTTTACATGCATTTCTGATAATTTTTTCTTGGATTTTTTTTTTATTCTTTATGGTATCTTTAATATCTTTACTGTTATTAATTAAATCTGATATTTTTAATGCTTTTTCCAAATCATTTTTTCTCATGAATCTACATAATTTTTTAATATTATCTTTTTTATCATTATTTTGACATTTATCAAATTTAAGACTTTTTTTGTAATATTCCAATATTGAATTATCATTAGTGCCAATCATTTCAAAAATATCTTCTCTTCCATATATTAAAGCTAATTTACTTGGTTCATAACCATTATTATCTTTCAAGTATTTACTTACATTATATTTTAATAATATTTGAGTACATAAAGAAGATGTAATAGAAGCTAAATGTAAACTTATTTTATTATCAGATTTTCTCTGATTTATTATATTATCTCTAAATCTGTTTTTTAATAATATTTCTACTATTTCAAAATTACCTTTTCTACAGGCCAAGTGCAAAGGAATTTCTCCTTCTTTCTTTGTTTTAATTGAAGTATTAGCGTTTTTTTTCAATAAAAGTTGAACAATTTTGGGTAAATTATAATATGAAGCAAAGTGTAAAGGAGTAAATTTGATGTCTGTTGAATCATTTATGTTAAGCCCTTTATTTATTAAAATTTCTGCTATTTCTAAATTTTTTATTGAAATTGCACTTAATAAAGGTGTTATCTTATTATTACTAATAGGAACATTATTTATTCTAATTTGCCTATTTATTAAATTTTTGATTAATTTAGAATTATTAATTGCTGGAATATATGTTAATAAATTTTCTTTTGATTCATCTTCTTTTAATAAATCATTTTCATTAATTGTATTAATTATTGTTTCATTATTAGATAAAAGTTTATAAAAATTTAAAGATAGACCATTTTCATTTTGCAAATTGTTGTTTGGGTTGTAATTTGAAATATTTTTTATTATATTTTGTTGATTTTTATTTTTAGAATGATTTATTTCTATTAGACTATCTTTATCATTTAATAAACTGTTAATTTTAGTTTTAACTAAAAAATATAATTGCTCTTCTATTTTAATTTCTTCTTTATTTTCATTTAAAGCATCTTTAATTATATTTTTTTTATGATTGTCTTTTTTTTCTTCCAATTTAATTTCTTCATTGAAATTCACTAAACAGCCCCCTCTATAAGAGTTACTTCCTTTATGATATCCAACTGATATCAATGTTATATTTCTTTTATACGGTTTATTGAATTGCAAATATTCATAAAAATAATTATCAACAAATACTTTAATTAATTGATTTATTTGATAATTTATACTGTTAATTACTTTATACTTTTCTATTTGATTTGTTAATTCTTCATCATTAAGTTTTTTTGCAATTGGTTCAATTTGTTCTAAAGAGAAATAACTGGAATTAAAATAACCTTTATCTATTATTTTTTGAGAAACAAATTTTACATATAAATTTTTTTCTTTTTCGAATATTTCATTTATAGGATCTTTAATTGTAATCAATTTATTAGATAAAGACATTTGAGTATTTAAACTATCTAATTTTTTTTTATAATTTAGATATATTTGTGATAAAGATTTTATTTTCCCTGTTAATTCATTGATTTCATTTTTATAACTATCAATAAGTAGATTCCAATATTCATATAAATCTTCACAAATAATGTCTAAAAATTGAATTGAATATTTCAAAGAATCCTTATTATTTATAGATAATTCATATCTATATCTATTATAACATTCATAGATTATTCTTTTCTCAATTTCTTTTATAATTCTTGTTTTTAAATCATCATTGAAATATTCGTTTAGATTGTTATCTAATATTCTATATATATTACTATTAGTTTCATTAATCATTTTTTGATCCATTTTATCAACTAATTCTTTGAATGTTATTGTGAATTCTTTTCTAATATAATTGGTAGTTGGTAATGGAGGGAAAACAGAAGGAATAACTTTCATATAAAATTTTTGTTGTTCTAAACATCTTTTTTTTATTGAATGACTTGTGTCTGGAAAGGATGATAATGATTTTATTGAAGCTAAATAATAAATAGCAAAAGTAATCATATCAAGTAAATAAAAATAACCTTTTAAAAAAGGTAATCTATTCATTTCTAATTTTATTATTTGTTTCATAATTTCATGAGCCCTTTTTGTTTTTTCCCATTTTAAATAATTTTCTGATTGTTCATTCAACAATTGTATTAAAGTAGGTAATGGATCTAAATCACCCTCAACTTTAAAATTAAATTCAGGATATAAAATATTATCATCAAAATGTAATATTTTAGCATCATCCATTTTACCAATAATTCTGTTTGTAGATAAATAATATTGTTCTTTTCCATTTAAAAGCATATCTTCGTAAATGCCATCAGTTGTACAATATTTGATATCTATTTTATTTTCATATATATATTTAAATAAATTATTAGCATGATTCAATAAACTAGAATTGCAATCATCAATAGAATTAGTGAAATTATGAGAATTATTATTATACCAATCATATACAAATGTTTCATCAAAATAAGCTCCGTTTGTGAATCCTTTTAGAAAATAATCAATAAAAGTTAAAACATGACCTACAATTGTATGTTTATAATTTATATTCATAACTGAATATAAAAGTGAATTTTCATTAAAATGTAAAGAAATAAAAGGTAGAGAACCTCCTATTAAATATCCATCAATTAATTCATCTAAAATTGTCTCCCAAACTTCTTGGATTGAATTAATAATTATATCGTTATTTACTATTCTCTTTAAAGTATTTTTTATATCATTTATGCTGTTTTCTTCGCATTTAAACGCTATTATATGCTCTTTAAATGTATAAAAATTTTGTATAAAATTTCTAAAAATTTTTGGATTTTCAAATTCAACTCCTCCTGTCATGAAATCCTTTATTAACCCTGCATTATTTTTTGAAATTTCTTGTTGTTTCTTTATTGCTTCATCTTTACTATTAAAAATAGTATTTTTTATTGAAAATTCTTCTTGTCCAAATATATCTTTTCGCATTGTTGCAGTAGGAACAAAATATTTTGCAATTGTTCCTTTAAATTTCTTTAAAGCTTTAATATCTAAGAAATGTTTTTTATTTTCATTATCTATTATTCCAATTTTATTTTCATCTATTAGCATTTCTTGATTTTCAAATTTTTTATTGAAAAATTGTGTCATATCCATATTAAAAAATTTAATTTTTCCATCTTGAAATTTTATAATTTCTTTATTACTTATCATATTTTTCCCAACAGTTGTTTTATTCTTAACATCATGATTTATTTTATATAAAATTTTATCTGTAAGGAATGAATTTCCTTCTAAAACAACCTCTTTTGAACTAATTTTTTTAACTTTTCGATAGCAAGGGAATTTCATAAAATTTTCCATTAATCCAGCAATTTCCAATGTATCTTTAATCCCCTCTCCATGTTTATAATTATTCATTTTTTCCTCTTCTTCTGTATATTCATAATGCTCTTTTAAATACTTAAAATTATCATCTTTTTTCTCTCCTAAACTATGAATCTTATTAGAATTATTCTCCCTTATGAAATTAATATTACAAGGTCTCTTAAATTTTGCTCTTATTAAATATTTTTTGCCTTTTTTCAAATCACCTATAATATTTTTATCATGAATATCTTCTAAATCTTTATTATTTATTTCTTTCTTTAGATTTTCATTTTCATCATAAATTGATATTTTATCTATACATTCTCTAGTAATCCATTGAAAATCTGAATGAGTATTAGTATAATCAATTTTTATATTATCTTTTTCTTTCATTTCTATCATAAAGTCAATTTCTTTGTTTTGTTTTAGTTGTTCTTCAGATAGTTTATATGAATATATATATTTATCTGGTTCATAATCTAAAACAGTCCCACTCACAAAATAGGTTTTAATATCATTTGCATGTAAAAGTGCTTTTCCTGTTTTACTATAGTCTTTATTAAAATTTGAATATTCTGTACCTTCCAATAGTTTATCGCTTTCTGTTGTAACAAAATCATTTTTATTTCCACTACCCCATGGATTTCTAAACATAAAAAAAGTTTTACCATTTTTTTTCAATGTACCCTCCACCGCTAAAGCATGACCTTTTATGCTGAGAGTTAAGCAATTTAATTTTTGACGATAATCGTCACATAATTTTTCTAAAGTTGATTCTAAATTTTTTTCTTCTTGAGGGTTGAATTCTTTAGAAGGTCTTCCAGTTAAAAGAGGAGAAACATCTTGGGCAAAACCACCTTCCATTAAAAAACGTGGTAAATTATCCAATATATATTCACAATTTTCTTTATCTGATATAATTTTTTGCATTAATCCTTTTTTATCTTTTAATATATTTTGATTATCATTATTTTTTTCAATGAACTTTCCATATCCAGATTCTTTGTTATATTCATCATAATTTTCCGCAACTCTCAGCAATGCTTTCTCTAATACAAATTTGTCTTTGTTCGACAAACCCTCAAAATCAAAATTATTTTTTTGAATTTTAATTTTTTCAAATAAATCTTTGTGTTCTTCTCTAATTTCTTCTTTTACGTATTCTAATAATACTTGTGCGTCACAACTTTTCTTTGACTTAGGAAAACCTGGAATTTTACCAATTCTTAAATCTACTATTCTTGAATTTCCTTTAGCTTTATTTTCAACTTCAAATCTTCTTATACCATTTTTGGGAGCCACTTCTTTGATTGATATATTATTATCAATAATAGCGGCTTCTGATATCATTGCTGCAAGTGCATAACATATTCCTCCTGAAGGAATATTATTTTCAGTTTTTTGCTTTATTTCTTCACAAGCATTATTTAATCCCGTTAATTTTAAATTATTGTTAAAAATCACATATTTATTATCTTTAGGATCATCTTTGTAATCTTTCATTTTTTTATTAATCATGTATTTGTGAAAAAAATAGGGATTTAAATATAAATCAACAAAATAAATATTTTAATTAAAAAATAATTAAAATTGGGGATTGGGCCTAATCCTCAATTACCTATTTATAATTTATTTATTAAAAATAGAACTAGAAGAAACTGTATTTTGATTATAATTAAAATTCTTGTTATTGTCATTATTATGATTAACATAATTTTGATTATAATGTATTATATTGTTATAATGATTATTCTAAGTTATTATAATTATCATTATTATTATTTCTAATATAATCATCATTAATATTTCTATAATTAATATTATTATAATTATAATTATTTTCTTGTATATTATATTCTATATCCATTAAATTACTTGGAAACATATTTTTTGGATCATAAAAACTTCCTTTAGGTTTAGAAGGAGTATTTAATTTTTCATTTTCAAAATTAGAAATGACAGAACTACCATATAATTTTAATTTAGAATCAAGAGATTCATTTTCTTTTCTAGGAAAAGTTTCTTTATTTTGATTACTAAAATTACTATAATAGCTACTTCTAAAAATATCTTTTTCAAAGGAAATTTTTAATTAAATTATTATCTAAAATATATTGATTATATTTATCAATATAATATTTCTTTAATTTTTCATTAGGATTAAATTCAATTTCCATTTTATGTAAACTAGAAATTAATTCTTTTTTACTATCCTGTTAAACGTAAAATATCATTATTTTCAAAATAAAAGCTTATTTTTACAAATAATAATTTGATAATTTATTATTTTTTTTATTAATAAAAAAAAAGAGAATAATTTATTTTTGTTTATAAAAATAAAAATGGATGATTCAATAGAAATTTATTATTCTTATAAAATAAAAAATACAGAAAATTTAAACGAAGAATTATTTATTAAAATTAAAGAAATAACTTTTCAATTTAGTTTATTAGATAATGATAAAACTAATGATTTTAATATTAAAACAAATATTTGTAGAATAGCAAAAAATAAAATTCCAACAAAATTTTCTTTTGTAATAATACTTAAATTGAATAATAAAAAGTTAGAATATCCATTAAATATAAAAATACTAAAATCAAAAATATTTATATTTGACTGTTATTTTTATAACCAAAATAATTTTTTCTTAGAAATAAATAACATTGAACAATATGAAATTTATAAGAAATATTTAGAAAAAAATAATAAACCTTTTGAAAAAGAATTAAGAGAAGATTTTATAGAAAATTATTTAAGAAAAAATAAAAACATTGATTCTAAAAGTTTATTAAATTTAATAATAGAAACTTATAATAATAATGAAATAAATAATATATTTAAGATTTTTAATAAAATAAATAAAGAGAATTTTCTTCTTATAAAACAAGAGGATTTAATTGATTTTAAAGAAGAATTAATAAATGATTTTACAGATACTAATTTTTTAGGTAAAATTGAATTAGCATTTTCTGAAAATAATTATAAACATTTTTATTCTAAATTATGTTTTTTTTTATCTGTTATTTATTTAAAATTTGGAGAAATTGAAGAAATATATAATTTAATTGATAATATTAAATCAGATTTTTTAACTGTATATTTAAATTTTTTATACAATTCCCAGTCTTTTCATATTTTAAACTTAGAAAAATTAAAAATAATTTATGATAAATTGATTAAAGAAAAAATTGAAATTTCTAATAATATTTTTACTATGACAATTGCTATTTTAAATGATAGTGAAAAATTAGATTTAATTTTTATTAAAGTAATAGACTTTAAAAAATACTTTAATAAAAAATTAAACAATAAAATAAATTTAGTTAAATATGATACAAAAGAAGATTCAATTAATATTGAAAAAATAATAAATTTTTCAATTAATAATAATATAGAAAATTTTCTTTGTTATTTTGAAAAATATTATTTAAATAAACAACCATCAAAAAATAATATTACAAGAATAATATTTTATATTGATTTAAATTCGATTTTTAATTCATTAATAGAATTAACACAACAATATAAAATATTAAAGAAAATAAAAACAATATTAAATGATGATTACATTAATGACAATGATAATAAAAAAACATTATTAATAAAAGTAGAAAAAAAAATAAAATTAAACATAAAAAATATATTTAAAAATTCAGAAAATAATCCAAAATATTTTTTCCTGTTAATAAATAATTTATCTGAAAATATAGAAGATATTAAAGAATTAATTTATGAAAATGAAGAATTATTTTGTGAAAAATTATTTCAACTTTCTTTTAAAGATTTTATTTCATTAAATCAAGAAATTAAAGATTTAATTATTAATTTATTATCTTCGAATATTTTTATAGCTTTTACAGGAAATATTTTAACAAAATTAAATGATAATAAAAGTATTTATGAATTTTTAAAATTTGTTTATAATGGAATGAAAAAAAAAGATAAAACATCTTCTTCTATAAATATCATTGATCTTTTTTCTGATAAAATGAATTTATTATTAAGATATAATTATAATGATAATTTAATTGATGAAGATTTTTTTAATATTATTCAATTTTTAATTGATTTTTACAATAAAGATGAAATTAAGAAACCTAATAATATAATGAAATTATATGAAGATATAGATTATTTCATTATTTTAAAGATAAATATATTTTATCAAAATTTAAATAAAGATTATTTAAAGGAACATTTATTTGATATTTTTAAAAGGAAAATTAATAAAGAAAATGATAAAATTGAAAAAATTATTATTTCTTTAGATTATATTTTAAAAAAAAGAAAAATAAATAATTTAAATGAAAATGAAATTAATATGATGAAAAAAATAATTGAATTAAATTCTTTTTCTCCTTTAACAGATGAAGATTTTTTTCAAAATTTTTTAACTGAAAAAGAAAATTTTTTTCTTAGATTACAATCAATGGGATTAATAAATAATGAAAAATTAAAATCAATAAAGTTTATTGAATTAAGTATTGCATATTTAAATTCAATAAAAATATCTTTGGAAAATAAAAAAATGAAAATTAATAGAATAATTAATTTTAATAATATAAAAGATAAAGAACTTTTCAATTTAAAAATATCGATAATTGAAAATAATGATTTTTCTATTTTTAATGATAATAATTTTTATCAATTTATTATAAACAATTTAAAAAAAATTGAAGAAATAAAATTAAAACTTTTAGATTGTGAAAATATCAGAAATGAATTTTTTTCTTTTTGTAATTCTTTTAAATATACTTCATCCTTAAATTATTTAAATGAAATTATTGATAATTCATCAATTGAAATTTTTGATACTGAAGAATTTAAAAATAATTATAATCAAATATTAAATTTTTTTAAAGAAATAAATAAATTAAAACCAACTTTTCAGTCTTTAATTTTTCAAAAAATTTATAAAAGAAAACTAGAAGAAAATAATAATAATAAAATATCTTATGATGAAAATATTAATTTATTAAATAATTGTTACTCAGAATATACTCAATTAAAAGTTATTTTTGAAAAAATAAATATTGATTTAATTAAAATTTATTTTATTAATGTTGATATTAAAAAAGAAATTAAAATGCTTTCTAATGTTTTAAATATTATTTTAGAAGAATCAAAAGTAAATAAAATAGAAGAAAAAATAATTTTTATTCTTGAAAAAAATAAAAACTTAAATGATATAGTTAAATATAATAATTTCTTTTCTCTTTTTAAAATCATTGATAATAATATTAATAAAAATTTACAAGATTTAAAAAATGAGATTTTAAATAATTTCACTTCTGAAAATTTCGAAAAAATAATTGAAAAATATTCAAATTCTTTTTTATCAAAGAATGATTTTCACTTTTTTATAAAAGAATATTTATTAAATATGATAAAAATATTTAATTTTTTAAAAGAATATTCTTTAGAAACAATAAAAGAATTTTTTTCTTTTTCAATTGAATTTGGAATTGAAGTTAAAAACATAGAAAAATTAATTAATTTATATTCTATATCAAAAGTTTTTTTCGAAAAGGAATTTCTTAACTCAGAAACTTTTATAGAAGAAATAAAAAAAAATTTATTTAATAATAAAGAAAATAAATCAATTATTATTGATTCTTTAATTCTAAATGAAGAAATAAATCTTTTTGAAACTTTAGGAAAAAAAATATCAAATAAAAAAATATTTGAGAAAAATTTTATTAATTCATTTATTAAAGAATCAAATATTATTTTAGAAAAAAAAGAAATAATTGATGATAATTATGATGATTTATATACTTTAAAAATAGAAAAATCACAAATAAAAGAAAATGAATTAATTGAAATTTGGGAAAATTCATGTTTAATTTTATTAAATAAAGAAAATAACAATTTAAATAATTCTATTTGTTTAAATGAAGATTTAAAAAATTTTGAATCTTTTAATTCTTTAATAAAACAAATTCAAGAAGAAAAAAAATTATTATCTCAATCAATTAAAAAAGGATGTTTTTATAACGAAAAAATATATAATAAAATTAATAATGGTGAATTAAAAATAAAAGAAAATGAAAATGAAGATTACATTGATTATAATAATTATATTAAACAATTAAAAGAAAGAATTGAAATAATGGAAAAAGAAACAATTGAAGCATATGAAAATTATGATTATTATAATTTAACTTTTTTTTATGGACAAAAGATATTTAAGTTCGTTAATTTAATTAAAAAAAAAAATTTTGAAGAAATTGAACTTTATATGAGATATTTAACTAATGGTTTTTTTATTGAAAAATATAATGAAGCTTTTAATCAAATTAATATTAATAATAATAAATATGAAATTATTAATTCTTTTATTAATGCCTTATTTATATTAAATGATATTAATTATGAAATTATATTTAAAGATAATTTTATTAAAGAAAATTTGATTAATTTTGAACCTGGGATTTATAGTAAAAAATATAATAAATTTTTTGAAAAAGAAATTGTACTTTTAAATTATTATTTAACAAATAATTTTCCTTTTAATTCTTGTGTTTTATTTTGTAAAAATAATACTTCTTTAGAAGAAATACAAAGTTTTTTTTATCGTTTTTTAAAATGTAAATTCAAAATTCCTTTTTTTATTTCAGGTTTTTCAAAATTAAAAAATAATATTAAAAAAGAAATAATAAGTTTACTTAATAAGAAAATAAAAGAAAATTTCAAATTAAACTCAATTTTAATTATCATGATAAATGAAGAAAATGAAAATGAGTTTAAATATTATTTTGAAAAAATTAATTATTTTCAAAGAGAAATTAAAATAGAAAACATAGAAGAATTAATTTATAAAATAAAACAAATGTTAAATGTTCAAATTTTCGATTCTAATTGTTGTGGATTTGGAAAAACTAATTTATTAAAGAATTATTCTTTAAAAAATAATTTTAATTTAATTACTTTTCCTTTTGGTTATACTGATTCAATTAAAAAAATTTTAGAAGATTTAAAGACTTTAAATTTTAATGAAAAAAAAAATTTATTCCATTTAAATATTTATGATACTAAATATATTAATGTTTTACAAGAATTTATTTTCTATTTAATTTTCACTAAATTTTTAATTTCTGAAGAAAATATTTTTTTTATGAAAGTTAATGTTCTTATTATTATTGAAATTCCTTTTGGATTTTTTAATTTTGTTAAAAAATGTGATATTTTATCTTTGATTACTTTAAGAAAAATAAATTTAATTGATATTGATTTAAAAAATGATAATTCAGATTTACGATTTAAATTACAGTTAATTGACTCTTATAATTATTTATATCAAAATGATTTAATTGATTATTTATTTGTGTTTCCTTCAAAAGAGAATAAAAAATTAAAAAAAATAAAAGAAAAACAAGAAAAAGAAAAAAAAGAAAAAAAAGGAAAAGAAAAAGAAATAAAAAAAAAAGAAGAAAAAGAAAAAATAAAATTTATTTATTTACAAAAACGACAAAATATAGAATACTATTATAATCAAATAAAAGAAAAATTAGGATTAAAAACAATAAATTATTATCAATTTTTTTCTTTTGTAAAAATATTATTTAATCAATTAAAAAACCTTTCAAAAAATGAATATTTAAAACCAAAAAATTTAGTAATAAATAAAGCATTAAATTCAAGGAAAATATTATATAAAAATTTAATAGAATTTTCAAAAATTTGTTCTATTCCTTCTTACTCAGATTATCAATCATATTCTTTTTTTAAAAATTATATAAATTTAATAGATTATAATGAAGACATTGAAATTCAACAAATTTCCGATTATTATTATTTAGGAAAAAAACTATCTTTTAAGGACATTCCTCCTGCTTTAGTTTTATTTAATAAAGATTATCAATCTTTAAGTATAATAACTAAAGAAGATTCAATTGAACCTGAAGAAAAAAAAAAACTATTTGATTTATGGAATTCTCAAAATAATAATGAAAAAATAGATTTAATTAATTATAATAAATTATCTCAAGAAGAATTTCAAGAACAAGTATTAATTTATTTTAATATAAATAATAATAATAATAAAGAAATAAAAAAGTATTTTTTTAATGATTTTGTTTTAACAATGGATAATTATATGAAAATGATTATAATAGATATTAAATTAGAATGTAATATTCCTATTGTATTAATGGGAGAAACAGGATGTGGAAAAACATATTTAATTAAAATGATTAGTGAATTATCAGATGTTAAATTTAGTAAAATGAATATTCATTCAGGAATTACTGAAGAACATATAATTAATTATATGAATCAATTTAAAAAAGAAGAAAAAAAAGTTTATATTTTCTTTGATGAAATTAATACTAGTAATGTTATTGGTTTAATTTCTGAAATGATGTGTAATAGAACTTTAAAAGGAAGAAAATTAAATGATAATTTATATTTCATTACTGCTTGTAATCCTTATAGAATTAAAAAATCTTTTAATATTAATTATGGATTAAATGTGTTTAATGATTTTAATAAAAATAATTATCTTGATTATAAAGTTTTTCCTATTCCTATTTCTCTTTTAAATTTCACTTTTGATTTTGGAAATTTAAGTAATGAAGATGAAATAAAATATATTAAAGCTATGATTTCTCAAAGAAAAATCAA
>JAEEGL012059661.1_pt1 | contig 19324 bp, 7 predicted proteins | sample 9134231 | NCBI WGS metagenome assembly JAEEGL01 (sample SAMN16246548, study PRJNA631951) | gut metagenome | biome: gut microbiome; feature: rumen; material: fiber-attached | host: Bos | place: Iran: Karaj | collected 2018-10
TGCTTCTTGAAAATATGAAGGCCATACTTGCGCAGAATAAGCTTACGAACAGCCCTCTTTACGGCACTATGGATGAAGACAGGCTTACAATCGGCGGACATTCAAGAGGCGGCGAAATGGTGGCGACGGCTTACCTGTTCAACGAACTTGAGGCTTATCCCGAAGACGGCAACATTAAGTTTGACTACGATTTTAACATCACTTCCATAGTGGCCATTGCGCCGGTGGTAGACCAGTACACGCCCGTGAATCAGGCGGTTGAAATAGCGGATGTTAACTACCTGCTGATTCATGGTGCCAACGACCATGATGTTTCTTCCATGATGGGTGAGAAGCAGTTTAACAATGTTTCTTTTACGGGCAAAGAAAACGACTTCTTTTTAAAGTCTTCCGTATACATTCTCGGTGCCAACCACGGCCAGTTTAACAGTGAGTGGGGGCGCTACGATATGGAGGAGACCACCAATAACTTCCTCAATACCAATTATTTCCTGGATGAGAAAGATCAGAAGCTTATAGCTAAGGCATATATCCGTGCGTTCCTTGATACGACGCTTGGAATAGACGATACCTATGAGTCGCTCCTTAAGGATGTGGCGTCCTACAAGAGCTATCTCCCCAATACGGTTTATGTGACCAACTACAGTGATTCGGACTTTGTGAGTTTGTGTTCTTTTGATAAAACGGTTAATATATCTCGGTATGGCGATGTGCATCTGGATTGCACGGGAACCTCTACATGGACCATTAAGTCCTACAGGAGAGGAAGCGGCATGGAAGGCGAGGACAAGGTACTTTCTTTGGACTGGGAAGAAGAATCCGAGCCTGCGATGGAAGTGAAATTCCCTGCGGCAGACATCTCCAAAGGGTACATATCCTTCGGACTTACGGACATGAGGGAGGATACAGCAGAGCTTAAAGAAGGCCTGTGGTTCAACGTTGAACTGACGGATGCTTCGGGCAGAACCGTCGGAATAGACAATCCTGTCTTCGTGCATCATTCGCTTGCGGTTCAGCTTTACAAGCAGGATGCGCTGTTTGGCTCATACGAGTACAAGCATCAGCTACAGACGATAATGATTAAGCCCGAAATGTTCGGAAATGTTTCTTTTGATTTTGAGCATGTGACCGGACTTAAGCTTTCCTTTGACGGCAAAGAAGGCGGAAGCGTGTATGTGAACAATATAGGGTACAGCAGTAAATAAAAAGTTAGATGAAGATAGATTGGAAAAAGGGTATGAAAACAGTTAAAAGATTTGCGGCGATTATGCTGAGCGTGTCTGTGCTCGCGGGTGTGACGGGATGCGCAAAAGAACAGCCTTCTTCGGTGTCCGTTTCAGCATCTGAGCCTGTAACGGAAAGTGTGTCGGAAAAAGTTGAGGCATCGGCGCCTTCAAAACTCACAGATGATAATGGCCTGCCCATTGCGGACTTTGATGAGTTCGTAAACGGAACATGGAGAGCGGAACAAAAGAGCAATGGCACTAACTTGTCTTATCCGCAGGATGAGATGCGTAACACGATTTTAGTAAGAGTACAGGATATTCTTGAAAATACGGATATCGGTACATTGTCGCCTGATGACGGCTTATATAAAGCAATTACGTTTTACGGACAAATTATTGACTCGGAAAACATTGAAAAAAGAACAGAATCCGTAAAAAATTATCTTTCAAGGATAGATAAGATTAAGAATCTTAACGATCTTTATGCTCTATATCGTGATGAAAGATATATGGCTCTCAATTCGCTTTTGAGCTTTTATGTGGATTCCACGGATGGTGGCCGGTACATTCTTTTTTTCAGGACTACAAGTCTGTCAGCACCCTATGACAGCCTTCTTTCGGCACTTGAATCCGGTGAGATTCCCGAGGGAGCAGACATTCTGGTAAAATTGGGTGAACTGGGATATTCTCACGATAGAATCAGGGAGATTCTGGAAAATGCAAGGAAGGTAGACGGTTATATTGCAGAATACTATAACAGCCCCGACAATGACGGTACGTTAATTAATTTTAACCATAAGCGCATGGAAAATCGAGATGTTACCATGCCGATTCTCAATATTCTCTCAGACATGGGGATTATCGGAGAAGATGACGGTGTATTGGCACTGAATGCATTTGACCAATTTCTCAATACACTCTTCATGGAAGAAAATGCGGCTGCCATTCGGGATTACCATATTTTGTCTTCCGTATTGACACTTTCTGTCGTTTCGGATTACGTAAAAAACGATAATGTTTCCGAATCACGATATAGGGAGACGGCGGCAAGACTTGTCATGTTTTTTGCCAATGATGTGATTGCGGAAGAATATACAAAGCGCTTCATAAAGGATTCAACGGTTGAGGAAGTGTCCGGTGCTGCTGAGGAACTCAAAAAAACAGCTTCCGACGTTGTTTATAATGCGGAATGGCTTTCCACCCACGGCAAAGAACTTGCCAGAAGAAAAATCCTCAGATTGCGCGATTCCATAGGGAAAAATGAGGCTGCTTACGACCTTCATGATGTTGTAATTACGGACGATGTGGTGGAGAACTATATTTCCGTGATGGTGGGAAATCAGCTTTTTCGCTATTCGCAGCTAAATAAAGAGGATGACGAAAGAAAGATTTTCAGTCAGGATATGCTTGATGTTAATGCAAGAAACCTGCACGCAATCAACGGTTTGTACCTTTGCGCGGGACTTTTGAGTGAGTATGAAGAGACAGCGGGGGATTCGTATGAGGAAAAACTTGCACACATCGGAAGAGTCATCGCCCACGAAATTTCACACTCCTACGACCCGATGAGAATCCGCTACGATTCCAACGGCTGGTATGAGCCCTGGCTTACGGAAGAAGAACAGGCCGAATACGACAAAGAAGTTGCTGCTGTTGTGTCTTTCTTTGACGGCAAAGAAGACGAATACGGAAGAAAAATATCCGGAGGGGTGATATTAAACGAAACCTACGCAGATATCCTCGGAGTTAAGATTTGTCTTAAGCTTCTTTCGCAGAAAGAAAACGTAGATTACGACAAGTTTTTCAGAGCCTACGCCAAGTATCAGACCATGTACTATACAGAGAACGGAATCGGCATTCCGCCTGAAAACGGATATCTTCCGGGGAAGATGAGGGTAAATTTTGTGCTGGGTCAGTTTGATAAGTTCTATGAGACTTATGATATTGATGAGAACAGCGCTTTCTTTGTACCTGAAGACCAAAGAATAGACATTTTTAAGGACCGATAGAAATATCGGTCTTTATTTTTTGACGGTATGTATGATAAATTGTTATCGGGGCTATACCATTGGGGGCGGTTACAAAAATTAAGGAGTTATTGAGAATGGACGGAATGGATAATCAGTTTTCATATGACTTTGATCTGTGCAGAGTATGCGGAAAAAGGCATGTGGACAGAAGCACCGGAAGAGCCGGTGAATTTATGTGCAGGGAGTGTAGGGCGGAGTATTCGAAACTAAAGGTTCCGAAGTGGCTGGTTGCGTGTATATTGCTTGTGTGTGCGGCTGCTCTTGCAATGTGCGTTTATCTGGGCAGGATGCAGGGTCGGTATATTGTGGGCACAAAGGCCTTGGAAGCCGGCGACGATGTGCTTATAAGGGCTCAGGAACTGGTTGAGGAGCACAAGCAGTGGTCTGCCCTCGGAGAGATTTACGAATATCTGGAGGAGAATCCATCGAACGCTCAGGTTGCGCTGGAAGGCATGAGAATGGCCATGGATCTGGGCTTCTATGATTATGCGGCTTACTTTGAAAATACGTACCTTTTAGACAAGGGTTTTACGGACTATGAGCTGCAGGAAATATATAAATACAATGATGTACTGAAAAAATATTATGATACAAACGACGCCATCGACGCTGTTCTCGCGGAATATGCCAACATAGATACAACGAATATGAGCGAGGAAGAGATTTCGGCGCTCAGAAAAGAAGCACAGGATAAAATAAAGGTCATGGCTGAGGATGACAGTTATGACAAGGATATGGCTTGTTATGCGATGGTTTATCTGGCAAGTGATCTTTCCGAAATGGATTCGTTATTAAGAAAATGCGTGTCCTACAAACCCATAACTGCGTCAGCTGCTTCATATCTTGCCAAAATCGAAAGAATAAAGGAAAACTTCGGGGCGGCGGAATCCTGGGTTAAAAAGGGCGAAGAAGTTTACGGAGAACTCATTGAACTTCGCAGGGTAAAGGCCACTATTCTTCTTGCAAGAGGTGAGTACGAAGAAGCCCTGTCGATTATGGAAGAGCTCTATTCCATTGCGCCAGAGGAACAATACGTGGCCGATACATATTCGGTTGCTTTGTATGCATTGGGTAAAATAGACGTAATGAGCAGGGTTATTGCGGCTGCCGAAAACGGCGGCTATGAATTTGACGAAGAGTTTCACTCGCTTATAAACGGTGAAATAACTATCAGAGATTATTACGTTGGGGAGGACTAAAGATGTTTATTATACCGGGATTTCTGGTTTCTTTTTTGACTTTTCCGGGTGTCATGATGCATGAACTCGGACACCAGCTTGCTTGCTGGATTTGTAAAATATGCGTATTTAGAGTTAAATATTTTCAGTTTGATACCAAAACGGGCGGATTCGTGGAGCATGAAAAAACGGATCACCCCTGGAAATCTTTGCTGATTACTTACGGACCCTTTATTTTTAATACTGTGCTGGGAACATTCCTGGTGCTTCCCATAGCAATGCTGTGGGCCTTTCAGGACTACAGAGCGGTTATGCCTCTTTGGGTGAAAATCGCCTGTTACGTAATAGCTTATTTCGGAGTATCCTGTCTTGCAAATGCATTTCCTTCATCAGCCGATGCGGGAGTGCTGCTTGAATCGGTTGTAAAAAACAAGAGTATTCCTCTGATTCTCAGGATTATTATTGCACCCTTTGTGGGCATTATTTACCTGTGCTCCCTTCTTAAGTTTTTCTGGTTTGACTTTGTGTTTGCTCTTGGGGTGCCGCAGATTCTTTATGCAATTATTTCTCATAACCCGCCGCATTTCTGGACGATGTGGTAGCAAAAGGAAGAACAAAGGGCCGATAGAATATCGGCCCTTTAAAAAATGAAGAACGCAAAAATATATGCGAATTACTTAATGCCTTAAAACAGAAGTCGAAAGGAAAAAGTAATGAAATTGAATTGAGAACACAATTATGATGGTTTTGTCATAATGATACGATTGATCAAACAAAGGCCACACACTCGCAGAAAAGAAAAGAATACATTTAAAAATATAAGCATAACCGCTAAAAGAGATGAATTAATCATTGAATTATTAGAGGCTATATGCTAGTATGTCAATAGTTTTTGCAGGGTATTGGGGTATAAATGAGAAGTATGCACATGTGGGGCGTGTGGTTTATCTTTAACAATCTCTTTCTGGCGCACTTTCTGCGCACAATACCAAAAGAAAACAATATTATTGAGATGGGAAATTGAATATTATGAAGAAAACATCACTTTTGAAAAGAATGATGGCCATAGTTTTAATGTTGGCGATCACTTTTTCTGATTCCTCAATAGTTAATGCAATGAGTAGCATTAACTCCGGTATTCAGACACAAAACTGTGCTGATGAGCAGGATGAAGTATGGTCATTTGCTCAAGCAACCGGTTATGGAACGGATGACAACCTGCCTTTGTACTTAAAAGATGGCTATTATAAGGGATTGAGGGATTTTGTTCCTAGAATAAGAGGAAACGGAGATGGTACGGCTACTATAAAATGGAATCCAATTGCCAATGCCCAATCCTATTCGTTAAACATAATCGACGATACAGCAGGAAAATATGAGAAAGTGTGTGGCGCAAGTGTAAGTAATCGAACTTACTATACCTTCCCACTGAATGTGACAAATCATGGCCCCTTTTATTTTCAACTTGTAGCTAAGTCGGCTGATAACAAGGAACTTAAATCAACCGGATTTATAAATATTTACTTTCCGGGATATTTGAATAAGACCGATAATTTGCTGCCCCCGGCAGAAACTGATGTGACAGCAAATTCAACATCTGTGACTATTAAATTCAAAACAGTGAATTATGCAAAAGATTATACTGTCTTATTTAATAATGATGAATATCAGGTGAGTTCTCGAGCTAACAACTACGGATGGCATGAGCTAACTATAAATAATCTTAAGCCTAATCAGACATATTCTTATGCAATTAGACCCAATTATTTCTCAAAAGTTGGAACATATACTGCTCTCTTGCCAAAAAATGATTACAAATCGATGCCGGGTGAATACGGTGAGACGTATACATTGACTACGGACCATGAGAGTATTGGTTCTATTAAGGTTACGCAGAAATTTGCGACGGAAAACTCTATAACAGTTTCCTGGTCAGGCGCATCTAACGCGAAGGTATTCGACCTTTGTGTGGATGGCAAAAAATACAGTACAACAGATAGAACAAAAACTGTAACGGGATTAACAGGTGGAAAAACATATAAAGTCTATGTTGTAGCAAAGAATGATTATAAAAGTGTAGTTTCAGATACATATGATATTAAGACACCTCCGAAAGCTCCTGCAGATTTAACAGTTAAACCTGGCGAGGAAACTGCTCAGATTAGTTGGAATGCAGTTGACGGAGCTGAATTTTATGAACTGAAGTATAGTGTGGATGGAAAAGAACAAAATCCAACGACCACTAATTGCAATTATAAAATAACAGGCTTAAAACCAAATACTAAATATACTGTACAGATTTGTTGCTGCACAGGGGACGGAAAGGGTTCATATGGAAAAGCGGTATCCTTTACGACGGGTAAAGCAGCAAACATAACGGCAGCTCCTTCTTTGTCTTCTGCTTCTGCTGAAGCATATGGGGCAAGAATAAAGTGGACTACTGTGAGCGGAGCCACATCTTACGAGGTTCTTTTCGGTAATAATACGTACACAACCAGTTATGACAATTATGGGGTTGTTAATCTTACACCCGGAGGAACATACAAATACAAGATTCGCGGAATAAATGATAGTTCAACAGGACCTTACTCGCAAGAATATTCAATTACAATTCCTCCTAATCCTCCCCAGGATACAAGTTATACAAGTTCTGACACTTCTGTAACATTGAATTGGAACAAGGTTAGCGGTGCGACAGGATATATTGTAGTTTTCAACGGAAGCACAAAAGAATATTCCGCCAATGCAACTTCAGCAACGTATACGGGACTTACATCGGATACTACCTATAATTGCACTATTGCATGTAAGAATGCATACGGAACAGGCTCCGCAAAAAGCTTTGTATATGTAAGGACACAAAAGGAATATAAAAATGTTGGTATTCCTGTAATTAAAGACACAGCAGTAACTGATAAAACAGCTACTGTTATTTGGAATGCAGTTGACGGAGCAAGCAGGTATGAACTTGTTTTAAATGGAAAGACATATACGTCATATGGTTTGCAATACACTGTTAGCGGATTGTCTCCGAATACAAATTATACATATAAGTTGAGAGCATTAAATGATAGATATACAGGACAATATACAAATACGTATACCATTAAAACGACTCCCTCAGCTCCGTATACGACAGCAACTGCAACAGATGATTCTATTAGAATAGAATGGTCTGAACAGAGTAATGCTGCAGGATATATAGTCAGATTTGATGGAAACGAATACGAAACAAAAGAAAACTACATGATATTTACAGGATTGGAGTTAAATACACCTCATACGTATTCTGTAAGTACAATTGGTTATTCGGGTCAGTCTCAATTCGGACCGGAAAAAACTATAAGCACAAAGCATGTTGAATCTTCATTAGGAATTCCGTACCTTGAATCAAAAAGAATTCATGTTAGCGGAGTCGGTTTTGTGGCTTGGAAACAAATAGAAGGTGCTACAGGATATGACATAGATATTGATGGAAAAGTATATAATACAAATCTTTCATATTATTACATTGAGCCGGAAAATGGCTATATTGCCCATTTTAAAATACGTGCGGTAAATAAAAAAGGTGTAAGCGCGTTTACTCCAGATTATACTATAACGGTTGCACCTAAGGGACCTCAAACCGTAAATGCAACGAGTACATACAATTCTATAACACTTACTTGGAGTCCTGTGCCAGGAGTGTCCGGATATATCGTAAACGAAAAGTATGCGGTTAGTGCTTCGCAGACATCGTACACAATTACGGGTCTAAGTGCTGATAAAGAGTATTCTTACAGTGTGGGTTGTACTACCGAAGATGGATACGACGGAGCTTATGACTGGCATACCAGGGGAAAAATAAGAACTAAAACGCTAGAGCTTGCGGCACCAACCGGATTGACTGATTCAGCAAATGAAACCAGTATTGCTATTAGCTGGAATCCTGTTGCAAATGCTGAGTCGTATTATGTGGAAGTTAACGGAGTAAAGTATTCAAGAACGACGACCAGCTTCAGGCTCACCGGACTTAGAAATGGTGAACAATACACCTACCGCGTTGCTGCATATGCGGCAGGAATTACCGGCCCGTACTCGTCATTAAAGACCACTTATACATCATATGCAGCACCATCATATATTAATGCTACTGTTTATTCAAATAATACAGTGTCATTTAACTGGGAGCCCAATATAAAGCCGACAGGATATGAGCTATGGATTAATGGTCGAACATATCAAATACCGGCCAGAACGTGGTCATATACTCTTAATAATGTCATAGGAGAACCGTTAACATATAAGATTAGGAGTAGAAACGGTAATTCTTATAGCAGTTATACGGCGGAAAAAACTGTGCAACCATATCCGGAACCGGTTACAGGTATAACCGCTGATGTGGGTGAAGACTTTGTTACAGTTTATTGGAAACATTCCAAAGGGGCCGGAAACTACATGGTTCTGCTGTATGGAGATTATATTACCCTCAGAAACATAGAGACCGGCAGCGTATCACATTTTTCGGGATTGAGAGACAGTAATGACTTTAGAATAGAAATATATCCATCTAATTCTACCGGAAGAAATGATACGGTATACCCATACTATGTTAGAACAAAACTTGGCATGCCGTTTTTGACGGATAGTAAGCCTGCTCGTGTGGGAACCAATTACGTAGAAATCAATTGGTACGGATCATTTGGGGCCAAATCGTATGAAGTAATATTCGATGGTAAAAAGTATACGACTAGTGATACGTATTTCAGAATTTCCGGACTTGAACCTGGAAGTAAGCACACTTACAAGATATGTAGTGTAAATGGTAATGAAAAAAGCAGATATACAGAGGAAAAAGAAATAGAAACGATTCCTCTTCCGCCATCAGCGCCTACAAATATAGCAGCAGAGGCTTCGGCAACTGATGTTTTAATCTCATGGGACGATAATCCTAATGCGACGGGCTATGTAATCTATTTTGACGGAAAGCAGTTTAATGCTCCTAAATCACCACTTAGAATCAAAGGACTAGATTCGGCTACCCACTATTATTTTAGCATAAGAGCAAAAAATAGCGGCGGATTGGGAAATGTTAGCGAAACACACGAGTTATACACAAAATTTGCTGCGCCTGTTGTCTCAAAAATCGAAGTAGAAGGAAGTAAAGCAAAGATATCGGTTAACCATATTACCGGTGTGTCACGTTATATTTTTACGGTAAACGGCTCTGAGTATGTAACAGAAGATGAAACGATAACGTTAGGAAATCTTGAACCTTTTACCGAGTACGAGTTCTCGGTTCGCGCAGAGAGCGATTATATAAGCGGCGAGAGTACTACGCGTACATTTACCACGGGAAGCTTGGTTCCTGCAGTACCTACAGATATTACTGCTACCAAGACTAAAACCAGCATAACACTGCAATGGCCGGCTGTTACAGATGCAACCAGCTACGATATTGTGTTTAATGGAGAAACATATCATGTTGATGATGCGGAGTCTATTAATAATGGCACTGCATTATTAAAGTTAGATTCTTTTACATCTGTAAAAGAAGATAGAAGCACAGATATTCTTTCATCAATAACGTTTGATAGAAATGCAGAAAAAATATATGATATTGCTCCTTTAACAACGATAGAAGGAACCTCTGCCAATGCTGTTATTGCTAATCCGGAAGAGCCAAAAGAACACGATTTATCACAAAAATTCCAGATGCTGTTCCCGGGAACGGAATATAGTTATAAAATGCGCGCCAATAATGAGTATGGTTCGAGTGACTATACTGAGATTATGTCTGTTTGGACGGAAGAAAGCAGAGATGAAGCATATAACGGTGATTACAATTATGATGTTACGGAATCGGTGAGAGCATACCTTGACGGTAAAAAGAATTATACATCAGCAGATCCTGTCGACTCTGTTACCGGTGCATTCTTGTGGAGCAATACAATAGTTGAGGATTATGGTGCAGACGAGTTGCACTTTGACATCATGTATAAATCTAATATGAGCAATGGTGTTGATGGCGGAACTCTCGAGATGGGAAAGAAATGGTCCCATAACTTTAACTACACCATCAGACTGACCGGAAAGAATGTTTATTTCACCACACCTTATGATGTTACTATAGCCTTCGTGAAAAAAGGTGAGATATATGTGAACATGACTGAGGGAGATAAATCAACCTTTGTCATGGACTCTGATTCCAGACGAGTAGTAACAACCGAGGATGGAACAGCATATTATTTTGATTCAGCCAATAGACTGACACAAATAACTAAGAATGGCAAAGCTGTTTACGATTTTTCCTGGGATTCGACCAATAAAAAAATGACGGTCAAATCCGGCAGGGAGGCTCAACTTCAAATTGTTTATTCATCGAGTAAAGTTACAACAGTTAAGGATTCATTGGGAAATGCCACGGAGTTTACATATTCTAATGGATACTTGAGCAAAATAATCAATCCTCTGAATTCGGAAATGACCTTTTCTTACGATGGAGAAGGAAATCTTTCAAAGATTACCGGATTTGATGAAAAAGTATATTTAACCAACACATATGATGATAAGGGAAGAGTAGTCGGACAGGAACTGGCTGACAGGGGTGAAACATCGGCAGAATACGATGACGAAAATCGAATCAATAAATTTACCGATGAATTCGGTAACGTTACTTCGTATATGTACGATGAAAACGGAAGAATCATTTATGTAAGTTGCAAAGATAAAGACTTTTTCAATGAATATAATTCTGACGGACAATTGATTAAGCAGACAGATCCGGAAGGAAATGTAACGGAAACCGAGTACGATTCTGCAGGAAGAATATGCAAAATTAAATACCCGGATGAAACATTTGAGGAAACAGCCTACGACGACAATGGAAAGCCTTCGTTTGTTAAGGGAAGAGACGGGCTTTGTGTTTTCTATGAATATGATGAAAATGGAAATATTAAGAAATATACGGATAAAGCCGGAAATTCTTGCGAATATTTGTATGATGCGTTTGGCAATCTCATTACCTATAAAGATTTTGAGGGAAATATATGGAGCTATGAGTACGATGCATACTCGCATCTGTCAAAATCTACAGATCCTGAAGGCAATATTAGGCAGTTTACTTATGACAGAGCCGGCAGAATAACTTCGTATACATCCCCCCTTGGAGGAACCACATATTACGAATATTCAGCAAGTGGCCAGTTGCTGAAGGAAACAGAAGACGACGGCGTAACGGAGTATTCGTATGATGCAAATGGAAATGTATCTGAGGTTAAAGATAAAAAAGGCAATGTAGAAAAATACGAATATGACGGCATGGGAAATGTCGTTAAGAAAACCGATCGACAGGGCAATGATTATTTTTATGAATATGATGAAGCCGGACGATTGATTAATACTATTTATCCCGACGGATGGATAGATGATTACTATTATGATTCATATGGAAATGTAAGCACATATAAAGATCCTGTTGGATATACGACAGAATACAGGTATGACAAAAATGGACTTTTGATAGAGCAGACAGATGCTCTTGGCGGAATTGTTTCATACGAGTATGACAGAATGGGTCAGATGCTGTCTGTAACAGACCAGTTGGAGCATGTGACAAGTTATACTTACGATGCTGCCGGCAGAGTTCTAAGCATTACCAATCCCCTCGGATATGCCGTGAGTTATACATACGATGAGAATGGAAACATCGTCACTGAAACCGATGAGGCCGGAATCGTAATCAGTTATGAATATGATAAAGAAAACCGTCTGGTTAAGGTAACTGATTCTGATGGCTCAGAGACAATGACATATGACAAAGTCGGCAATTTGATTTCAGTAAAGGACAAGGACGGAAATGTCGAAGGCTATGCATATGATGCGGATGGAAATGTAGTTGAGTATACAGATAAGGGAGGTAATAAGAAGTCTTATTCTTATGATTCGTACGGTAGACTGATATCTGAGACCGCTGCAAATGGTGCAGTTATCGTATATACATATGACGAAAATGGAAATTGCTCATCTGTAACGGATGCAGAGAGCCACAAAGAAATATATGCTTTCAACGCAAATAACCAAATATCACAGTATGTTGATTCTTTGGGAAATACAACTAAGTATGACTATGATACGCTTGGAAGAATTAAAACCGTAACAGATCCGAAGGGAAACGTTACTAAATATTTTTATGACGGAAACGGCAATCTTGCTTCCGAATTGAACGCTTCAGGCGCGTATAAGCATTATGATTATGATGAGCTTAATCGATGCGTAGGCGGTACGGACGAAGTAGGCAATAAGTGGTCATATACTTATGACGCTGCCGGAAATAAGACATCTTATACCGATCCGAACGGAAACGTAGTGAGGTTTAATTATGATGCGAATAATCGACTGACAGATGTAATTAATGCGGCTGATAATTCAATCCATTACGAATATACAAGAACTGATGAAATTGAATCTATAACGGATGAAGAAGGGGCAGTAACGTCATATCAATATGATGCTATGGGCAGAGTCTCTCAAATTTCTGATGCGCTCGGAAACAGCACCACCTTCACATATGATTCAAATAACAATATTCTTTCGCAGACCGATGCAAATGGAAATACATATTATTACACATATTCCCCTGAAGGAAATCTTTTAAGCGAAACAGACCCTGAAGGAAATGTAACAAGATATGAATACGATTCAGTGGGACTGATGACTTCAAAGACTGATGCCAATGGCAATGTGACTCGATATGAGTACAATGCGCTGGGACAGCCGATAAAGATTATTGATTCATTGGGAAGAGAGACGGAATTTTCGTATACCTCAACAGGCTTTATTTCGGCGGTTAAGAATGCTAAGGGAGATTCGACACACTATTTCTATGATTCGTGCGGCAATTTAACCAAGACAACAGATGAATTAGGCGTTTCGACCTGCTATGAGTATGATGCAATGAACAACTGCATCAAGGAATATGCTGATGTAGATGGTGTAGAGTCGTGCGTGACGTTGTATGAGTATGATGCTAAAGGAAGGCGTATTAAAGAAATAACCCCTCTTTTGGAGACCAAAGAATATGAGTACGACGGAAACGACAATATTATCGGCTACATTGATGAGGAAGGCCGAAGAAGCGCAATTTGGTACGATTTAAATGACAATCCGGAACTTAAAACATACAGTGACGGAACATCTGTGGGATATCGTTACAATAAGCGCGGCGAACTGATAGAAGTTACAGACTGGAATGGAATAACCGGATTTGACAGAGATGTTCTTGGAAGAATTACGAGAGTAACCGAATTTGATGGGCAGGCAGTCGGATATCAATATGATAGTGTCGGAAATGTTGTAAGCATCGAATATCCGAATGGAAAAACAGTTACTTATGGTTACGACAAGAATAACCGTTTATCTACAGTAAATGATTCTGAAACAACGATAACAGGATATGTTTACGATGGTGTTGGTAACATTCTTCAGTTTAACCAGCCGGGCTTATCACTTAGTTACGAATACAATGCTATCAATTTACCGACAAAAGCGATTCTTAAATCTGACGACCATGTATATGGGTCTGAAGAATACAATTATGATGAACTTGGTAATATTACGAGTATGGCAAGATCCTCGGCAGATTATGGTATAGATGAACTAACATCTTACACTTATGACGCTAAGGGGCAACTTACCGGCATCGCCAAGGGTGGATATACCGAGAAGTATGAATATGATGCTCTTGGAAACAGACTTACAAAGCTGGTAAACAACAATAAATTGACTACGTACTCCTACAATGCCAAGAACCAGCTGACTTCAAGGGAAGAAGATGGGCAAACTTTTACATACGTATACGATAAATGTGGCAATTTAATCAAAGAAGAAACTGACGGAGTTACCGCTATAGAGTATGCGTATAATAATGACGGCAAACTGGTAAGTGGAATCAACCACAATACCGCGGAGCAGACTACATACTCATATAATGCTTTCGGAATGATGGTAAGTAACACGAAGGTTCTTCAAAGTGTTGAGGTGCCGGTTCCGGAAATAGTGGATACGGATATTGAAACAGAGTTGATAATACACGAGGGCAATATCCTGCCTGAGGCAGATGTATCCGGTAATGAAGTTGTCGGTGGTGAAGAGACGGTAATTACTGATGATTTGCCGAATAATGTGGAAATATCAGGCAACAATCCTGTCGTGGAAGATGACTTTTTGCCTTCGCTTCCGACAATGCCGGTTGTTCCCGATATTCCGGATATTTCAGAAAACATAGTCGGTGGCCCGGGAAATACAAGCGCAGAAAGCATTTTGATACCAAATGTTCATGAGCCTGAAATTCCGAATACAGAGACTGTTTTTGAAGGAGCAGGAGCGGAAGAACCTGTAATTCCCGACGCAGATGAGCCGGGAAAAGAAGATATCTCATCCAATGAAACGGATGATAAGGAACTTCTTCCTGATTTTGGCAATGAAGTCATTTCGGGTGATATAATAACATCAGAGAACCTTGAAAATATAAGTCAGGAATCGGAACCTGAAACAGATGATATTTTAAGTACAGTGCCGGTTACTCGCTCGGTAAGATATGTAAATGACTATTTGAGCGATACGAATAATTCGCTTTATGAGATTAATTCAGATGGCTCGGCAGTAAGAAATATTTACGGCAATCGTTATCAGCTTTTGGCAAAAGAGGATGAAGAGGGCTATCTGTTAGCCAAGACAGATATCTATATGACTCCGTTTATATTTACGGATATTAACGGTAACCTTGTGTCTGCAAGTATTAAAGATGCGTGGGGTAACGAAGAACTTGTCTTGGGTGAAATGCCTTGGTTTACGGCGTATACATACGATTCAGTCATCGGGAAGTATTATGCCAATGCCAGATTCTATGATCCTATAAATGGCAGAATGCTTTCACCTGATCCTGTCAAGAGAAACCTTAATGGCTATAGTTATTGCGACAATGACCCGGTAAATAAAGTTGACTCTGACGGAGAAGTACTTGAGTGGCTGGTTCCCGGAGCAATCGGGCTTGTTACAAGGGGATTGTCGGGCATAGCAGAGTCTTATATTTCGCAGGCTGGAAACGGTAAGTCATTCGCTGAAAAGACAAAAGCTGCACTTGCGCATGGTGCCAATGAAGGAATTAAAGGATTCGCTTCAGGTGCAACATTCCTTACGTCTAAGACTCCCCTGGGAGCGGCTGTCAATTTTGCGGCAGGCGCATTGGGAGAAGCCGTTGAGGAATATATCACTACAGGAACTGTAGACTACAAATCAACCCTCAAAGCAGGAGTGTCCAACGCGGCACGTGAAGCCATTTACGGAGGAAGTTGTCTTAAGAATGTTGGAAATGCGATGCTTAAGGGCGGAGTGGCAAAAGCAGTCGATAATGCACTTGATTATGCTTTTGATGCCGCTGAGTATAAGATTAAGGAAAGCAAAGCTGAAGACAGTCGTCCGGTTTCCTATGACGATTACTACAATCCTGCGAACGGATGCGGAAACAGCGATGCATTCAGCGTAAGTTACGGAAGCACCGAGAGCCGTGGATACAGCTCTGGTAAAGACGAAAATCCCTACAGTTGGGGTGGATTTTTAAAGCATACAGCTAAAGGTGCACTGGAAGGAAGCGTCGAGTCCGGAGTATTCTACGGAGTTAGTAAGTTATTTGAATCGGCCAAGAGTGTCACGGCATGCTTTACTGAAGGCACAGCAGTGCTTACGGCAGGGGGCTTCGTATGCATAGAAAGCATTAAAGAAGGCGATGAAGTTTATTCCTGCAATGCTGACACCGGAGAAACCGGGCTTAAAAAAGTTCAGGAAACTTATGTGCATGAAGTCACTGAACTGGTTCATCTTACAATCGATGATGAAATTATCGATACCACAAGAGAGCACCCGTTCTTCCTGGAAGGATTAGGATTCATAGCAGCATCCGAGTTAAGAGCCGGTGATGAAATCAGGTTATATGATGGCTCTACTGGCGTTGTAAAGTCGGTTGAAATCGAAACCCTTGAGAACCCTGTTAATGTATACAACTTCGAAGTAGAAGATTGGCATACATATTATGTGGGCGAAGAAGGAGCGCTGGTACATAATTGGTGCGGAGAGGATAAGGGTGGAAGTAGTTCTGACATAGACAGAATCAAAAAGGTAGCTCAGCAAAGTTATGATTATGCTGTTAATAATCCAAGACAAAGTGGAATGAATAGAATGCAATTAGGTAAGGATGCTGAAGTTCAAGCCACAAGATGGACAAGAAAATGGGCTGAAAGAAATGGTATAGATTTAAGTGAGGAAGGATTACATTTTCAAGTTAGAGGTAATCATTCTGTTCCAGATGTTGTTTATGAACCAACCCATAGTATTATGGATTTTAAACTGACGCCTAAAGCAATAAGAAAAGTACAAAGTGATAATTTTAAACTAGATTTTCCAGATTATTCTATAGAGTATATATTTGGACCAGGACCATGGAGGGATAACTGATGAATATCGAACAAGCTTTTATACATTATGATAATCCTAATATTGTTAAATCGATTGTTGAAAGAAGGTTAAATGGTGATTTAAAAGAGTTAAGATATAAATATAACATTGAATTAAATGATTCATATGATGTGTTTTTAAAGAATGATAATAAAAGGAAGATTGCTATTTCTCCTGAAAAAGATGGTTGGATAACGATAATAGAATCTAAAGAAGTAAATGATTACACTATGTTGATTGAAATATCCAAAGAAACGGAATCAGAGGTGGTTGCTATTCAGCAATATGATTCTGTAGGAGCATGGGGATATGTATTAATTAATAAAGGTGAGATAGTTGATAGTTATTTTAGTGAAGACGACTATGATTATGAAAATATGATATTTGACAAAATGAAAACAAAAGGGATAAACAATGTATTATTGTTGTTTAGGGAAGTAATCCAGATGAAAGATGAAAATTGGATGTTTGTAAAAAAAGAATTATGATTTAAATGATTGTCAATTCTTTAGCACCACCAACTCCCTCCCCTCAAACCCAATCAACTAAATCCAACCACCATCCCGAACCCGAATCGACTCTCGGCTGTGCCGATAAATTCGATGAGGGTGAGGGTAGCGAGTTACGGTAGTAACGAGCAAGATATAGCGGTTTTAGCCCCTGCTGGGAATACTTAAGTAAAACGGATAATCAAACTTTTTTAGGGTTTCCCAAAGTTTTTTAGGGTCTAGTTTTAGGGTCTAGTTTTAGGGTTTGGTTTTAGGGTTTGGTTTTAGGGTTTGGTTTTAGGGTCTGGTTTTAGGGTCAGACTTTAGGGTCTGAATAAGGAGAAAGGAAGAACAACAATAGCTGTTCTTCCTTATTTTTTCTTAGACCCTAAAAAAGATTGACCCTAAAAAACTTTGGATACCCCCTTTTTCCAGGTGTCCTTTTTACATCTTAGGCATATCCGAGTGGAGCATGGGGGCTAACATTTCCGTGAGACCGTCGGTCTGAGTTGGGAAGGCCCATATTGTGCCCATCATCATTTCCATGGTCATTCGACCGTTGATAATCATTGTGACTACGTTAATCATTTCGCCGGCAAGGTCGCCGTAACACCCGGTTCTTTGTAGCGTTCAAGAGCAGAGACAAGCTCTGCGGGACCGTCCAGAAGTGCCTTGGCATCGCAGCCGTAATTGGTGCAGGTGCCGCCGGTTAAGTCTCTTTCGGCAAAAGCAATTTTTTTGCCCGCTCCTTTAAGAATCAGTGCCCCGTGCCATGCGGCAGAAACCGGTTTATAAACGGTGCGGATTGGGACATTTTTAACCACTGAAATTGCCTGTATTGATTTTCTTTTCATCAAAGTATATGCTTATTTAAGACAGCGATGCTACGGGGGCATTGCCGTCAGGGTGATTAATTAAAGGGGTTACACATTGATTCAGAAAATTCGCAACAGTCTGCTTTTACAGCTTATCTGTATAATTCTTGTGGTTCTTTTTGTGTTGTCGGGAACCCTCTATACGTCTTATCTGTATGTCCGTCAGACTACGGTCAATTACGCAGAAACTCTGTCCGACAGCCTGCTTCGTCAGGCGGACAATGCCTTAAGTCTCTACGAGGAGAATCTTAAGTACAATGCGGAGGCTCTCTGCCAGTTCCTGGTTATGGGGGAACTTAGCGATGAGCGCAAGGACATTCAGGAAGCCAGCATTTCTTCGTACTATTCCCAGATTTCTTTTAAAAATCGTGAAATTGTGTCCGCAGTCATTCTGGATAAGGACATGAATGTTATTATGTCTCTCGGCAAGCCCGCTACCATACCCAAGAAACATTTGTATATGCGTAAGGGCGAGGATTTGAATGCCGACAGATATTTTTCGGACAAAGAAGAATTCAATTACGGTTTCTACTATCCGATTTACAGCGGAACCGGCGGAAAGTCACAGCAGGAGCTGGGTATGTGCGTGTTCATACTGGAGCCCTGGAGAATCGACGGTACCCTTCACAATATTCTTAACGATAACGTGGCGGCCATGCTGTTAAGCGATTCCAATAAGCTTGACCTTTCTTTTCACACATTCGGCAATATTCCCGAGAACCTGACCATGGAAGATTTAAAAGCCGACGAGGACTACATATACCGGGAAGGTAACTGGCAGAACGGTATACGTATTGCCGTGGCGGTGTCGGTTTCCGCCAGTTCATCGGGAAGCGATGCGGTGAGACAGCTGATTATGTTTGCCTCTCTTCTCATTGTGGTGCTCCTTGCCATAACCATTTTATTTTCCTACTACCGCATGGCGCGGCCCATTCATGCAATCGACAGGTTTATTGAGAAGTCCATTAAGAATCCGGAGAAGAGGCTTAACTTTAAGCGAACCGATGAAATCGGTACGGTGGCCTCGAGCCTTAACCA
>JAEEGL010448702.1_pt1 | contig 19323 bp, 17 predicted proteins | sample 9134231 | NCBI WGS metagenome assembly JAEEGL01 (sample SAMN16246548, study PRJNA631951) | gut metagenome | biome: gut microbiome; feature: rumen; material: fiber-attached | host: Bos | place: Iran: Karaj | collected 2018-10
GAGTCGATGATGCCGAGGACTGTGTTGTCGGGGGTGGTTACGAGGAGTGTGTGGATGCTGTTGTGGCGCATTATTTCCGAGGCTTCGGAGAGTTGGGCGTCGGGGGATATGGTTTTTGGGTGGCGACTCATAATGTCGTTCACGGTGAGTGAGAAGAACCGCTCCTGATGGTTCTGCATAGCGCGACGCACATCTCCGTCGGTAATAATGCCGGCTAATTTGCCTTCGACTAGCACTATGGCTATGCCTTGCTTTGCTCGGCTTATCTCAATAATGGTTTCGCTTACCTTGTCTTCAGGAGCCACAAAAGGCAGGTCTGCGGTTACCATATAGTCTTTCACGTGCGAAAGTAGCCGTTTCCCGAGGCTTCCGCCAGGGTGGAACTGGGCAAAGTCACTCTCTTTGAAGTTGCGCCGTTTGATGAGTGCGCAAGCCAAAGCGTCGCCCATGGCCAGAGTCGCTGTGGTTGACGAGGTAGGTGCAAGCCCTAGTGGGTCGGCTTCATGGTCGACAGCGATATTGAGATGACACACCGAGAAACGTGCCAACGGCGAACGTGGGTTGCTGCTCAACCCGATAATGGGTATGCCGCGATGTTGCAACAAAGGCAGGAATCGCAGAAGTTCTTCGGTCATTCCGCTGTATGAAATGGCCATTACCACGTCGCTCGGTTCGAACATTCCAAGGTCTCCATGGTATGCGTCGAGCGGGTTTACGAAGAAAGAAGGAGTCCCCGTCGAAGCCAGCGTGGCAGCAATCTTGCATCCGATATGGCCGCTTTTACCAACTCCGGTAATGATAAACTTACCGTGGCAATTGTATATCATGTCCACAGCACGCTCGAAATCGGAGCCGATGCGTGGTACAAGGTCCAGTATGGCTTGTGCCTCGTCCTGAAGGCAGTGTTTCCCAACTTCAATTATATCCATTTCCCAGTTAGTTTAGCAGACTTTTTATTACGTTCTCCAACTCGCCTAGCGGCAACATGTTGGGGCCGTCGCTGAGTGCGTTGTCGGGGTCGGGGTGGACTTCGAAGAAATATCCGGTTGCGCCGAATGCTTTTGCGGCCATAGCCATTGCCGGCACAAAGCGACGGTCGCCTCCTGTTTTGCCGCCTGCCGACCCGGGACGTTGCACCGAGTGGGTGCAGTCCATGATGACAGTAGGCGTAAATTGCAGCATATCGGGGATGTTTCGGAAGTCGACCACAAGGTTGTTGTATCCGAATGAGTTGCCGCGTTCGGTGAGCCACACCTCGTTTCCACCGCTTTCGCGCACTTTCTCAATAGGGTAGCGCATATCGGCTCCACTCAGAAACTGCGCCTTTTTGATGTTGATTATTCGGCCAGTTTTGGCGGCAGCTACTAGCAAATCGGTTTGGCGGCAGAGGAATGCCGGTATTTGGAGCACGTCGACCACCTGTCCTGCGGGTTCTGCTTGCCAGGCTTCGTGGATGTCGGTCAATATTCGCAGGCCGTATTTCGAGCGTATGTCGGCCAACAGCTTCAGGCCATTGTCAATACCGGGACCGCGGTAGGAGCGGAGCGAGGTCCGATTGGCCTTGTCGAACGACGACTTGAAAATGATATTTATGCTGTATTTCTGATTCAGGCGAACCAGTTCTTCGGCTACGGTGGCCAGCAACTCTGGGCTTTCAATCACACAAGGGCCTGCTATGAATATCGGTGTGCTCATGATTTCTTGATTATTTCAGCCTCGGCGCGCCTCATATCGTCGGGGCTGGTTAGTTTGAAATTCGATGTCTCACCTTCCACCACGGATATTTTTGTGCCGGGTTGGTAACGGCGCACCACAGAGCAGTCGTCGGTGGCGGCAAACTGCGGGTCTTGCAAGGCGCATTGGTATGCGTCGCGAATCAGCGGCAGACGGAACGCCTGCGGGGTCTGTGCTTGCCACATAAGGCGTCTTTCGGGAATGCGGGCCACAAAGCGTCCGATATGAGTTTCGCTGAGGTCGGGATGTACCTCCCAGATGGTGTCGGTGCAAGGAATGGCAACTCCCACAGCAGGACTATTGCGCAATTCCTCTATTACACGGTCGATAATTGCGTTGGAAACTAGCGGTCTCGCCGCATCGTGAAGCAACAGGTTTGTGTCATCAGAGCAGTCAATGAAGGCCATGATGGCGTTGATGCTCGACATGTAACGCTCAGTTCCTCCGTCGATAATCTTGGTCAATTTGTGCCAACGGCAACGTTCGGCGATGGCTTCCATCTCGGCACGCCAGTCGGGGTGAATCACCACGGCGACCTCGTCTATAGCCGGATGACGGTCGAAGGCCTCAATCGAATATTCGATAACAGCACGTCCGGCGAGGGACATGAGCTGTTTCGGAACAGATGCCCCCATACGGCTTCCAGTGCCTCCGGCCAATATCACCGCAATATTACGCATTTTGTCAGGCTTTCTTGTATAACAGGGTAAACAATCCGGCCCAGAGCAACACGGCTAGTAGTTGGACGGTCCATTGGGTGCTTACCAGGACAGATGGCGCGATGATGACGGTTTTCAATATGTAGTAAACCAACTTCCCGGCAACTATGGCCGTCAGCACAGCGGGGAACACGCTCCATTTGCGTTGCAGCCATCCGAAAAGTGTGGCCACAACAGCGAATTCGGCCATGATGCAGACCATTTTCGGAGCCGTAGGCATGCCGGTAAGCAGGAACGAAACGGCGGGCAGCAGCACAGCCATAAGCAATGCGTTGCGCCAGTCGCGTCCGAGGAGTATGGCCGCCAGAAGCAGCGCCAGCATGGGGTTGAGCATATAGAGAGGGAACGCCAACAGGTGCGACGCCGCCGGAACGAGGCAGGCGACGGTGAGTAATGCGGCGTCGATAATCCCTATGCGGGTCAGAGTCCTTGTCTTGGTTGTCATATTGATTTGTCTTTTGGTTGGTTTTTAATCTTTGTAGGTCTCGTGCAGTTCGATGTCGTAAATCATCGGGGTGTAAGCTTCCACCGAGCCGGACCCTTCCTCGTTGCCGAGTAGCTGGTAGGGGAAGTGGAAACGGTAGAGGCTGCCGGGATTCATCAGTTGGAACGCCTCAATCAGGCCTGGGAACATCGGGGAGCCCACCACATGGATAATCGGGTCGCGACGCTCGTAGGTCTGGTCGAACACCGTGCCGTCAATCTTGTAGCTGCGGTAGTCGAAGCGTATGCGTTGGGCGTAGGTGGCACGTGGACCGTTGCCTTCGCGAAGCACTTCGTAGTAGAACCCGGCGGGGTGTTTCTTGACATTCTTGTTGGTGGCTACCAGCTTCTTGAAGTATTCACTCTGAATCGAATCGGCCATGTGGCGTTTCTTCTCGGCCTGCTTCTTTTGGAAAGCGTAGCTCTGGACCATGATGTACTGCATGCCTCCGTTGTAGGTGGTGTCGTCGATTGGCTGCTCGCGCCCTTCGAGGGTGTAGCGGATGGCCTCCACCAGCAGTTCTTCGTTGAGTTTGAAGAACGATTCTTTCGGGAGCATCTCGGCGATGTTCTCGCCCATAATCCACGAAAGAGTGTCGTCCATCGTGTTGAGTTGTGGTGCATCGCCTTTGTTTCCGTTGCAACCTACGGCGAGGAATGCAGCTGCAACTAGCAGGAAGATATTCTTTTTCATTGTCAAATCGGTTTGTTTGTTGTTGTTATTTCCCACGTCCTTGGAAGATGATAAGCACTGTGTAGACCAATATCTTAAGGTCGGTAGTAAGCGACATGTTGTCGAGATAGAGGAGGTCGTATCTCAGGCGCTCCACCATTTCGTCGACCGTAGATGCGTAGCCATATTTCACCTGTCCCCACGAGGTGATACCGGGCTTGATACGCTGCAGTAGCAGATATTCAGGCGAACGCTTCACTATTTGGTCGATATAGTATTGCCGTTCGGGTCGCGGACCCACGAGGCTCATTGTACCTTTCAGCACGTTGTAGAACTGCGGTATCTCATCGAGGCGCACTTTGCGCATGAAGCGTCCGAAGGGGGTGATTCGCGGGTCGTCGTCCTTGCTCAGTGCGGGGCCGTTGTCTTCTGCGTCTACATACATCGAGCGGAACTTGTGCATCTTGAACGGCTTCCCATGGTAGCCTATTCGTTCCTGTGCATAGAACACGGGACCTGGGGAAGTGAACTTCACAATGAGGGCCGTTATTAGGAATACAGGCGAGAGAAGCACTAGCGCGAGAGCCGAAATCAACACGTCGGCAATGCGTTTCACCGAATATTGCCATTCTTCCATCAGTCGGTTGTTGATGACAATCAGGGGCGAATGGAATATCGAGTTGAGTTTTACCGAACCCACGATGATGTCGCGTGCGTCGGGGGTTATCTTGATGATGATGTCGCCACAGAAGTAGAGGGCGTGCAGGATATCGCTAATGCGTTGCTGCTCCGAGTCCTCGACGGCGATGATGGCTTCTTCGATATGGTGTTTCTCCACCAGCGACCGCATGTCATCGAGGCTCCCGAGACGGGGCATCACGCAGTCGAGCTGCGGATTTTCGCTGTCGCTAACGGTAACATAGCCGATGAAGAGGTTGCCAGAATAGGTTTCCTGATTCTCGAGGTCGAGATATGTCTGGTAGGCTTTTGGGCCACCGCCGACAAGTAGGGTGGGGAAGCCTATCTGGCGGGTATGCACCTTGCGCGCCGTCTGGCTCGTAACGGCCACACGGAGGGCGTAGGTGAGCAGGAAATGGATTGCCAGCAGGAAGAGGTAGGAGGCATAGTAGTTGCGGTAGGTGGTAATCTCGTCGTCGATAAGCAGCACGAAGAAGATTACGGTAACGCCGAGTAGGGAGGCTACGGCGGTGTCGATGAGCTCTTTGACGCGCGCTTTACGGAGCACGTTGCGGTAGGTTCCCTGCATGGAGTAGAGGGCGAGCCATCCGGCAGGCACCAGCACGAGACCGAGCCAGAAGTTGGTGTCGCAGAACACCTGACCGGCATCGTGAAATCCCATCTGCTCCACAAATATTTTGCGGAACAGGAAAAGCGACGCCCATGCCAGCATTGCCGAAAGGGTGTCGAAAACGATATATTTGACTGTTTGCTTTTTCTTCATGTTGTTAGTTCTTCTACAGCACCACGTTGGTAGAGAGCACCTTTATGTTGTCGATTAGCACTTCGCCGTTTTGACTGTCGGCGTTGAGGGCGGCGAAACTGAGGCGGAATTTTGTAGCGTGGTTGAATTCGGCCCAAGTGCGGCCGAGGTTGATATACATGTGCTGCCAATGGTCGAGGGTATTGATTCGCATCACCGGCTGACGCTGCTCGGCGCCACCCTCGTCGTAGGCCGCATGCATATAGACTTCGACTTCGTTGGTGGTCTTTATGTCAAGTTCCAGATAGCATATTTTCGTGCGGTCGAAAAGGCGGAAGGTGTGGTCGATAGCAAAAGGAATGCTGGTTTTGTCTGTGGTTATCGTAACGCGACCGTACCCTTCACCCACACAAGCTCCGTCGCGATCGTGTCGCACCCATTCCACCACCGAGTCGGTGGCTACGCTGGCCTCCGTGGGTTCAAAGGGCTCGTAAAGCATCGGGATGTCGGTTTGCGGGTTGTAGATTGTCTGCAGGGTGCCGAAATCGAGTGTATCGCCGCTACGGAGAATAGTGTCGCTGATGCGGATTTTGTTGTAGTAGGTGTAGAATGGGAGGGCCAGCGAGATGCCGCTCATCTCGACTGCGGGATAGAATTCAAGGTAATCCACTGTACCGCTGTAGAGTACGGGAACCGTGAACGGCATACGGAAGAGGCCGATGGTGTCCACCTTCATCTCGTCGGGGTAGTGTGCAACCACATATGCGGCCACAATATCCGAGGTATAGAAGCCCGCATCTCCGTGTCCGATGCCGCTTTCTGCCGAGGGGGCAACGGTAATTCCGTCGAGGTGGATGAACGACGGAGGTGTGAAATCGTCGCTATTGTCGCACGCTGCCAAGAGCGTGATTGTCAGTATTGTTGCGAGTGTCTTTGCTAGTCTTTGCACGTCTCTTCTTTCTTGATTCGATGCATAAATAAACGTAGTTTTAAAATATTTATTATTCCGAATTGAAAATAATTGTGTATTTTTGCATCCTCAAATTGGAAAGAATATGAAAGAACTGGCAATGCACGTCTACGACCTGATGGAGAACTCGACGGCCGCAGGCTCAAAAGACGTCAAACTAACTATTGTCGATAGCTTGAAAGACAATGACTTCCACTTCACTATCGAAGATAACGGCAAAGGTATGTCGCCCGAATTCCTTGCAAAAGTAACCGACCCATATACCACCAGCCGCACTACCCGCAAGGTGGGCCTCGGATTGCCGCTGATCAAGATGAATACCGAGAACTGCGGCGGAGGAATGAAACTCACCTCCGAACTGGGTGTCGGAACCCGCCTCGAATTTTGGTTCCAGCACAACCATTGGGACCGTCCGCCGATGGGCGATCTGGCTGGAACGCTCGTGATGCTCCTTTCGGCTCACGAAGACATACATTTCGTTATTACCTACCGCACTGATATTGATGAGTTTGTGCTCGATACCGACGAGCTCAAGGAGGCCCTCGACGGAATGAGCCTCAACGATATCCACATCATCAACTATCTCAAGGAGATGATCAACGAGAACCTGGCAGAGATAAAAGCCAACGAATGAAGCGAATAGGAGTCCTTTCCGATACCCACGGAACCCTTCCGCCGCAGGTCTTCAACTTCTTCAAAGACTGCGACGAATTGTGGCATGCAGGCGACATAGGTCCCGGAGTGCTCGATCGGCTCCGAGCCTTCAAGCCGGTTCGTGCCGTTTGGGGCAATTGCGACAGCTTTGCTCTTCACTATGAACTCCCTGAGGTCGACTTCTTTGTGTGCGACGGACTTCGTGTTTTGATGACCCATATCGGCGGTTGGCCGGGTCATTACCCCTATGAGCTTCGCCGCCAATTGGAACTCTCCACTCCCGATATCTTCGTCTGCGGACACAGCCACATCCTCCGCGTGATGTTCGACAAAGACTATAACTTCCTGCATATCAACCCAGGAGCCGCAGGAAGACAAGGATTTCATCGCGTTGGAACATTGGTCCGATTCACAATCGACGGCCAGCCTAAAGACCTGGAAATCATGGATTTTCCCAAGTTGCAAGAGGTTTGACCTGCTCCGTGCCTCTGCTAACTCTCTGCTAATCACGGGCCTTCTACCTATCTGCACCCTATCAACTCCGTATCAACTCCGACATATCTTCGATAGTTCTTCGATACTTCTTCGATAGTTCTTCGATAGTTCTTCGATTCGGATCGAAATACTATCGAAGAACTATCGAAGAAGTATCGAAGAACTGCCGGTGTTGATGCCTACATGATTGCTTTTCGGTTCGTCTTTAGGAGAGTGAAAATACCCCTGAAGGAGCAATTGCAAAAGGGGTAAAATTGCGGAAAACAAGGGCTTCGGAGAGCATTTTGGAGGCTGTTTTGCAGTTTTGAGGCAAAAAAATGTATATTGAAAATCAAATCGTTATAAAATATTTTTAATAAAAATACTCATATTTTGAAAAATATTCGTAATATTGCACATCAATTATAGGCCTATTGTATGATTGAAACAAGACTGAAAACAAGACTGAAAGTAGCCCTTCTGGGGGTGATGCTGGCGGCTTCGGCCACAGCCGGCGCCCAGGATATCGGCTTTTCGCAGTTCTATGCCAACCCGCTCTATCTAAATCCTGCATTTGCAGGTTCGGTGGTTGCTCCCCGCATCTCGCTTTCCTATCGTGGCCAATGGCCCGGATTGGTTAGTGCATTTACCACTGTGTCAGCCTCCTACGACCAGTATGTACCCGACCTTCATGGCGGTATCGGCGCTATCGTGATGACCGACCGCGTAGGCGACCATGGCGCGCTGTCAACCAACATGTTGGGTGTCATGTACTCCTTCCGCTTCCAGGTGAGCCGCGAGGTTTATGTCAGCGCCGCTTTGCAGGCCTCGCTGGTGAACACCAACCTCCGTTGGGACGACTATCTGCGTTTCCCCGACCAGATCGACCGTGAGTTGGGCTTCTCTTACGCAACGGGTGCTACTCCTCCCGATAAGCTGAGCCAGTGGGCCGCCGACTTCAACGCAGGTCTGCTTGTGTTTGGTCGTCAATGGTATGCAGGCGTTGCCGCATCGCATCTCACTCAGCCAAATGTGGCTTTCTATTCGGAAGACCGTGTGCCGATGAAGTTTACGGTGCATGGTGGTGGATTGATTAATGTGGCCGAAGAGCGCCGCCGTCAGTCGTCGCTCGAGCTCGGTACCCCCATCATTTCGCCCAATGTTGTCTACCAATATCAGGGTGGTCTCCACTATTTCAACTATGGTGTCTATCTTGACTGGATGCCCTTCCTGGTGGGCGTGTGGTTCCGCCACGGTGTGGAGAATCCCGATGCCTTCATCTTCCAGGTGGGCGTGCAGCAGGACTACTTCAAGGTTGGATATAGCTACGACGTGACAGTCAGTAAGTTGGCCAATGCCACTGCCGGCGCCCACGAGCTGACCTTCGGCTTCATCCTGCCGGTACCCGAGCAGAAGAAGAAGGTGCGCGCCATCCGCTGCCCGTCGTTCTAACGGAGAATCTTAAATAATCATAAAAGAACATAACGTCCGAAACAAAAAAGATAAAACAACGTTATAAGGAATAACACAAAAAACAGTAATATGAAAATTGCAAAGTTCACATGTGTAATGGTGGCAGCCCTGTTGGTGCTCGCTTCGTGCGGCAGCGGCAAAGGCAAGTCGGCCACCACAGGTTGGAACCTCAATGATCCCAAATGGGGCGGCTTCGACGCCTCGTCGGCCACCGAGCAGCCCACTGCTCCCGGCTTGGTGTTCATCGAGGGCGGTTCGTTTGTCATGGGCCACGTGGCTCAGGACGACCACTACAAGTGGGACAATATCGCACATACCATTACCGTTTCGTCGTTCTATATGGACGAGTGCGAGGTCAGCAACCTGGCCTACCGCGAGTTCGTCTATTGGATGCAGCGCGCTTATGGCGAGGAGCAACCCGAAATGGTTGCCGCCATCATGCCCGACACCGCCGCCTGGCGCGACCGTCTAGCTTGGCGCGAGGGCTTTGTGGACTACTATTTCCAGAGCCCCAACTATAATGATTATCCCGTTGTCGGCGTAAGCTGGGAGCAGGCTCAGGAGTTCTGCCGCTGGCGTACCGACCGCGTGAACGAGAAAGTGCTTGTCGACCGCGGAATCCTCCTTCTCGATCAGGAGAATATCGGAACCAACGCTTTCCGCACCGATGTCTATCTTGCTGGCCGCTACGACGGCGAAACCCGTAAGGGTCTCACCGACCTCAACCCCGCCAACGGCGGCGAAGAGCGCCAGGTACGCAAGTCCGATGGTATCCTCTATCCCTACTACCGTCTCCCAACCGAGGCTGAGTGGGAATTCGCTGCCCTCGGTATGATCGGCAACACCTACGACGAGCGCGTAACCGAGCACAAGGCCTATCCTTGGGCCGGCCAGAGCCTCCGTTCGGCCAACAAGAAATACTATGGTCAGTTCCTGGCCAACTTCAAGCGTACACGTGGCGACGCTATGGGCGTGGCTGGCAACCTGAACGACGGTTGGGACTACACCTGCCCCGTCAAGTGGTACTTCCCCAACGACTACGGTCTGTACAACATGGCCGGCAACGTCAGCGAGTGGTGCATGGACGTCTTCCGTAAAACCGTCGGCCAGATGCGTGCCGACGACCTCGACCCCTATCGTGGTAACGTCTATCTCACCCCGCGTCTCGACGAGGACAACGCTGTCTTCGTGAACGAAGAGACCGGCAAGATCGAATACATCGAAGTTGCTCCCGACAACAACCGCCGCAACTATCGCCAGGCCAACAATGTCAACTACCTCGACGGCGACCGCGCCTCCTTGCTCGAAAACTGGAAAGACAGCGAGGAAGCTGCTGCCGACGAAGAGGCTGAGGAAGAAGGCGACAGCGAATTCGCCGACGAAGAAGAAGGCGAAGAGGTCGGCGACGCCCCGCTCACCGGCGAGGATGGCTGGACCAACAACATGTATCGCCGTCAGACCGACAGCCAGAAAGACAATCCCACCTCGTCGCTTGTCAACAACAAGGTGCGCGTGGTCAAAGGTGGCAGCTGGCGCGACCGTGCCTACTACCTGCAGTCGAGCACCCGCCGCTACTTCGATCAGGACAAGTCCACCTCGTGGATCGGCTTCCGCTGCGCTATGGACCGTCTTGGTTCCCGCACCAAATAAGGTGTAGACGTTTGGATGAAACGTCTTGCACTGATAACGATATTGGTTTCTGCCCTACTGCCTTCGGCCGTGGGGCAGAAACTTATTGAGTACCATTCGGGAATGGGTTCCCGCGACAATCAGAACCCCGATGTATGGATACTCTACCAGAATGTCGTCGCCACCCACGACGGGATGACCCTCGAAGCCGACTCGGCACACTACAACACCGTCGAAAACAGCTTCACCGCTTTCCGCAATGTCGTAATCACTCTCACCGACACCACGTTTATCTACGGCGACCGCCTCTACTACGATGGTAACACTCGTGTGCTCGACATATGGGCCGATACGGTGGTGCTGGTCGACGGCGCAACGGTTCTCCGCGCCAACCATCTCACCTACGAGCGCAACGAATCGATGGCCTATTACGACCTCTGGGGGCATGCCGTCAGCCGCGACCGCATACTCGACAGCCGCAAGGGATATTACAACTCAGAGATAAAGGTATTCTATATCTACGACGATGTGCATCTGCGCGATTCGTCGATGCTGCTCGTAACCGACTATCTGAAGTATGATACCGAAAGCGAGATAGCCCATTTCGAGACTCCGACGCACATCTATAGCGATTCGTCGACCATCTACAGCGAGTTGGGTGACTACAACACAGATACCCGTTTCGCTATCTCCTACAAGCGTTCGCATGTCGACAACCAGGGACGCACCATCGACAGCGACACCCTCTACTACGACGAGCATTTGGATTATGGTCGCGCTACCGGCAATGTGGTGATTGTAGATTCTCTCAACGAGATGACCTGCACGGGTCGCTATGGAGAAACTAACCAGGCCGAAGGCTTTTCGTTCGTTACCGACAGCGCCCATGTGCTCTTTATCGACCGCGGCGATTCGCTGTTCCTCCATGCAGATACAATATATGTAACCAACGACGACAGCAACCACCTCCGCACCGTAAGGGCCAATTTTCACGTGAAGCTCTTCCGTCGCGATGCTCAGGCTTTGTGTGATTCGGCTTTCTACAACGCTCAGGATTCTGTCATCACCTTGTATAAAGACCCCGTGCTCTGGTATGAGCACTATCAGTGCACCTCCGACACCATTGTGTTGCTGCACGACAGCAACGGTGTTCGGCGGGCTTTCCTGCATGGCAATTGTTTCGCCTTGCAGCAAGCCGACAAGGAACGGTTCAACCAGTTGAAAGGCCGCCAGGGAATCGTCTATTTCGAAAAAGGCGAACCCCAGTATGCCGATGTCATAGGCAATGCGCAGATGGTCTACTACCTGACAGAGGAGGATGACACAATGGGCACCGTTCTGGTGGGCGTTAATGTGGGTCGCGGTACAGAAATAAGGATTTATTTCGACACCAACATGGCACCAATGCGTGTGGTAACCCGCGACAAACCAGATATGCAGACCTATCCCGTAGACAAGTTGCCCGAAGAATGGAAGCGGCTGCCCGACTTCAACTGGCAGACCGCCCGCCGCCCGCGACGGCCCGAGGATGTCTTTATATGGTGACAAAATGTCAGTCGGTCTGCCTTTGGCAGACTTTTTGCTATAATAATGTCAGATATTAATGTAAAAAGACTATGAGCAAAAAAGATAAAGAGATACCCGAGAACGAGGCTGCAGTGGAGCAGCCCGAAGCTACTGACACCGAAACTCAGGAGACTGCCACCGAACCTACCGAAGAGGATAAGTTTCAGGAACTGAACGAAAAGTTAGCTACGCTGAACGACAAATACCTGCGTCTCTATTCGGAATACGAGAACTACCGCAAACGCACCAATGTCGAGAAAGCCGACTTGCTGCTCAATGGCAGCCGCGAGATGATGAAAGCTATCCTTCCTGTGGTCGACGATTTCGAGCGTGCCCTTGCGGCTACTGCCGATGAAGGGGTGCAGCTTATCTACAACAAGATGATGAAAATCCTCGAGCAGAAGGGTCTGAAGGCAATGGAATCGAAAGGCGAGCCCTTCGATGAGAACCTCCACGAGGCCATTACCCGTATTCCCGCTGCGGAAGAGGATCAGAAAGGCAAGGTGATTGATGTTGTCGAGAAGGGCTACTACCTGAACGACAAAGTGCTCCGCTATGCCAAAGTGGTAGTTGCTTTTTGAGTAAAGAATTAGGAGATAAGTGATATGGCAAAGAGAGATTACTATGAAGTGCTTGGCGTCGACAAGAACGCCACTCCCGAGGAACTGAAGAAGGCTTACCGTAAGCTGGCTCTTCAGTACCATCCCGACCGTAATCCGGGCGACAAGGAGGCTGAGGAGAAGTTCAAAGAGGCTGCAGAAGCCTACGATGTGCTCAGCAATCCCGACAAGAAGGCCCGCTACGACCAGTTTGGTCATGCCGGTGTCGATGGCGCCTACGGCCAGGGCGGTATGGATATGAACGATATCTTCTCGCAGTTTGGCAGCATATTTGGCGACCTCTTCGGAGGCGGCGGCTTTGGTGGCTTCAGCGGTTTCAGTGGAGGAAGCCAGCGTCGCGTGCTGCGTGGAAGCAACCTGCGAATCAAGGTGAAACTTACCCTTGAGGAGATTGACCGCGGATGCGAGAAGAAAATCAAGGTGAGCAAATTTGTTCCCTGCAAGACCTGCAACGGCAGTGGTGCCAGGGATGGCAAGACCGAGACTTGCCCGCATTGCCACGGATCGGGTGTGGTTACCGAGACCAAGCGTACCATTCTTGGCATGATGCAGACCCAGAGCGCCTGTCCGCATTGCGGCGGTGAAGGACGCATCGTGAAGGACAAATGCCACGACTGCCATGGAGACGGCATAGTGAAGAGCGAGGAGATTATCACCATCAACATACCAGCCGGTGTGCAGGACGGCATGCAGTTGGCTATGCACGGTCAGGGTAACGCTGCTCCGCGTGGCGGTATTGCCGGCGACCTTATCGTACTGATTGAGGAGCAGGAACACGAAATCTTCGAGCGTCAAGATGCCAACCTCTATTATAACGCCTTCATAACCTTCAGCCAGGCAGCCATGGGTGCCGCAATCGAGATACCGACCCTCAGCGGTAAGGTGAAAATAAAGATTGATCCAGGTACGCCTTCTGGCCGCGTGGTGCGCCTGCGGGGTAAAGGTTTACCGGTAGTGAACGGATATGGCCGCGGCGACTTGCTGGTAAGCCTCAATGTGTGGGTGCCGAAAGACCTCACCAAAGAGGAAAAGAAGTTGCTTGAACAGCTCGATTCCCACCAGAATTTCCAGCCTAATCCAAGCAAACAGGAGCGTGGTTTCTTCGACAAAATGAAAGAAATGTTCAACTAAGAAACGATGACTGAGGCTTTCCTGCAATACGTATGGCAGCATCAGCTGATGGGACGCCAGTTGGTTTCTACCGACGGACGTCCCGTTCGGGTTTTACGTGCAGGTGAGCTCAACCACGATGCAGGTCCCGATTTTTTCAACGCCCGCATTGCGGTTGACGATATCGAATGGGCAGGAAATGTCGAGGTGCATGTGCGTGCTTCTGACTGGAATGCACACCACCACTCGTCGGACAAGGCATATAACAGCATTATTCTCCATGTTGTGTATGAAAACGATGCCGAAGTAACGCTCGGCAACGGCAAGCATCCCTTGACTGTCGAACTCAAGCGGTTTCTCGATATGGAAATGCTTGAACGCTACGACACCCTAATGCGAAGAGTGGAGGAAGAGGGCGTGGCCTGTGCCGATTGGATGGCTTCGGTGCCTCAGATGGTGGTTGATGGGTTCCTCGACCGCCTTCTGGTGGAACGGATAGAAAGCAAAGCGGCTGTAGTTTACCGATTGTTGGAGGAGAATCACGGTGGATGGGAACAGACCTGCTATTGCCTGATGGCACATTATTTTGGGGGTAAAGTGAACGCAATGGCCTTCGAGATGTTGGCTAAATCGGTCGACCAACGGTTTTTGGCGCGCTGGAAGAACGACCCGCAGCGCATCGAGGCGCTGCTGATGGGTCAGGCAGGACTGCTCGACGGCTATTTCAACGACGACTATCCGCGCCAGCTACAGGCCGATTACAACGCCTTGCGTACTGGTACAGGACTGCAGCCGATGGGTGGGCATCTCTGGAAATTCTATTGCCTGCGCCCGTCGAGTTTCCCCACAATAAGGATTAGCCAATTTGCACGCTTGGTGTCGGAATCGAGCAATCTTTTTGCCAAGTTGCTTTCTATTACCGATGTGGCTGAAATGACGGCTCTTTTCAATCAGCAGGCAGCCGATTATTGGAGCACACACTACCGTTTCGACAAAGAATCGGAACGCTCAAGCGTGAAGCATGTGGGCAAGGCGCAAGCCGAGATGCTGGTCATAAATGCGTGGGTACCTCTGTTGTTTGTTTATGGAGCGTCTCACGGTCAGCAGCGATACAAAGACCAGGCTATCGCACTGTTGCGGCAGATTCCAGCCGAAAACAACGCCGTTGTCCGGAAATGGCGCCAGTTGGGTGTATCTCCCGACGATAGTTCGCGTACGCAGGCCCTGCTTCAGTTGAATAACAATTATTGTAACGCCCATAGGTGCCTCGACTGCGCCATAGGCTATCATATCATAAAGAGGAAATGAAAGTTCAAGACATAGCCGGTATTGTTGCTGCCGTGAAACAATGTTTGGGCGGCGACGACTGCGAGATAAGGACGCTGTCGACCGATAGCCGTACACTTACGGATACTGAAGGCGCTCTGTTTTTTGCCATTAGGACCAAGAGCGGCGACGGATGCCGGTATATCCAAGAACTTTACAATCGAGGAGTACGCAATTTTATCGTTCCCGACGATTGCCACCTGTCGTTTGCCGATGCCAATATCTGGTATGTGAAAGATGTTGTGGATGCTCTGCAGGCTATCGCCGCCAAACATCGTGCGGAATATGATATACCCGTAGTGGGAATCACTGGAAGCAACGGCAAGACGATAGTGAAGGACTGGCTTGTGCAGCTCATGGGTGCCGACTGCCGCATCTGCTCCAGCCCGAAAAGTTATAATTCTCAGATTGGTGTGCCGCTGTCGGTATGGCAAATGAGCAGCGATGACCGTATGGCGGTATTCGAGGCCGGTATTTCCGAGCCGGGCGAGATGGTTCGGCTACAGCCAATCATACGCCCGACAATAGGTATCTTCACTAATGTTGGTGGTGCCCACGACGAGAATTTTCAGTCGCGTGAGCAGAAGATTGCCGAGAAATTGAAACTCTTTCGACAGAGTGAAGTGCTGATCTATTGCTCCGACCACGAGGATATCCGTACCGCCATCGAGGCTGATGAGAACCTTTCACAAGTGCGACGCTACACTTGGGGCAGGGGGGAGGATGCGACGCTACGACTTATAGATACTGCCACTGTGGTTCATGGAACATCGCTGAAGATTAAGCATGGTAACGAGGAGTTTGAAGTTGTTATTCCGTTCACCGACCAAGCATCGCGGCAAAATGTTATGCACTGCATCGCATTGATGTCGTATCTGGGCTATTCGCCAGATAAGATTGCTGCGAGTTGTGCTCGTCTTACGCCCGTAGAAATGCGCATGGAAATGATTGATGCCACTGCGGGATGCCTTCTGATTAACGACAGTTATTCGCTCGATATGGGTTCGTTGGCTATAGCCCTCGATACTCTCCAGCATGATCATCGACACTTTAAGCATACGCTCATCATGAGCGATTTGATGCAGACGGGAATTCCAGAAGGGGCACTCTACCGGCAAGTGGCTACATTGCTTCGTCAGAAAGGCGTGAATCGGCTGATTGCCATAGGTCCGGCATTGGGTCGTAATATGCCGCTCTTCGGCGGAATCGATGCCACATTCTATGCTTCGACAGAAGAGTTTGTGTCCAAGTTCGACCGTTCGATGTTTGCATCGGAGACCATATTGCTGAAAGGTGCACGTGTATTTGGTTTTGAACGTATCGCGAAGCTTCTGCAGCGACGTTCGCACGAGACTATCATGGAGGTGAATCTTGACGCAATGATGCACAATCTGGCCTTCTACCGTTCGCGCCTAGCACCGTCGACAAAGATTATGTGTATGGTAAAAGCGGCCTCCTATGGTGCCGGCAAAGTCGAAGTGGCCTCGGCTTTGCAGTGGAGTGCTGTCGACTACCTAACGGTTGCTTATGCCGACGAAGGCGTGGAACTCCGCCGTGGGGGAATTACCGTACCTATCATGGTAATGAATCCTGAAGATGCGGCCTTCGACGATATCATACGTTATAACCTTGAGCCCGACATTTATTCCTTCCGTATACTGGAGAAATTTGCCGCCTGTGCCGCCGAACATGGCGAACGGGTACCGATTCACATCGAATTTGACACCGGAATGCATCGTTTGGGCTATACCGATGCCGATATCGACGCCCTTGCCGCAAGGCTCAACGAGGTGCAGGACCGGCTCTGTGTGCGTAGCATTTTCTCGCATCTGGCTTGCAGCGAAGACCCCGCAATGGACGATTTCACCCGCGGCCAGATCGCCTATTTCCGTGCCTGCTGCGACAGCCTCAAGCAGAAACTTGATTCGCGCGAATTCATAATCTGCCATATTCTCAACTCGTCGGGCATCACCCGTTTCCCCGAAGCTCAGATGGATATGGTTCGTTTGGGCATAGGTCTCTATGGCATAAGCCCCGAGCCCGAAGTTCAAGGTCAGCTGCAGGAAGTCAGCAAATTGGTTACCCGTATATCGCAAATCAAGACAATACCCGCAGGCGATTCGGTGGGATACAACCGCGCATGGATTGCCAATCGCGACACCCGTTTGGCCATCCTCTCTGTGGGTTATGCCGACGGCCTAAACCGTCATCTTGGAGGCAAGGGCCATGTGATGATTGGTGGCAGAAAAGCGCCTATTGTGGGTAAAGTGTGTATGGATATGTGCTTCGTTGACGTAACCGATGTGCCGTGCTGCGAGGGCGACCGTGCCGTCTTCTTCGGCGAGGGCGACTTGCTGGAAAGCAATGCCGCGGCCGCAGGAACGATTACCTATGAACTGCTTACGAATGTGTCTCCGCGTGTGCGGCGTATATACATTCAGGAGTAGAGACTGATTCTGGAATTTACTTTTCTATATAATTGTCACAATACAGCATGTGACATCTTTCTATTTTGCCTGGCCAGAAATCCATCGGAACAGAAAGAGTGTCATCGCCTTTAATAAAAAGCATTATACCAGAAGTGTCTTTGTTTACACTTACATGGGTTGCATTGAACTTGAACATATCATCCTCGTTATCCTTATTTAAAAAACCCAATGGGAAAGTGGCAATTCCTGACTCGATTTTCAATGCTCCATGATGGTTGAAGAAGTTGAATGAGTTGATGTTCGCGCTATCAATTTCTATGCACATAATCCCGGAATTGTTTTTTTCGTGGACTGATAATACTTCACCCTCAAAAAAGACATTCTTAAAGAGTTCCGAAGTTTTCTCTGCATTCTTCCTGTCTACATTCATATAAATTGCCCAGATTATAAATGGAAACGACAAAATCGACACTGCAATTACAATACGTAGTATATGGTTTGTTCTTTTCATTTTGTCGGAAATAACTATGTCATTTCGTTTTCCAAAAGGCGAAGACGACGGCCAAGACGATACAGGTGAAGCTGACAAGGTGGTTCCAGCGTATTGGCTCTCCTTTGAACACCGTCGCCACGATGACGGTAAATACTGTCAGCGACACACATTCCTGGATAATCTTCAACTGCATCAGTGAGAAGGGGCCTCCGTTGATCTGGCTACCGATACGGTTGGCTGGAATCATGAATGTGTACTCGAAGAAAGCCAGTCCCCACGACGAGAGGATAATAAGTATCAGTGGCCAGTCGGTGTTGATCTTCAGCTCGGTGAGCTTCAGGTTACCGTACCATGCGAAGGTCATAAACACGTTGCTAACCACTAGCATCAATATGGATATCAGTCCTCTAGACATATTCTTGCAGTTGTTTTAGGTTTGCAAAGGTATACAAAAAAATCGATATCCGTGCAATTTAATCTTGCAGTCTTGCAATCTTGCAGTTAGAAACTAAGACTTCACATAGGGGAAAATAATTCTTATATATATAAGATTTTTCTTTGAGGTTTGGTAATGCCTAAAATGAACTGCAAGACTGCAAGGTTCTAAAATTTTTTCAATTTTTTTTCGAAAGTATTCGTTCACCGCAATACCGAGGGTGTATCTTTGCATCGTGGTTCAAGGCCACAAGAGTTCTTTGAAACGACTGAGAATCTACGGTGTAAGGGTGTAGGGGTGTAAGGGTGTAGGGCTTGAATGCCATGAAAGTGCTGCCAACCTGCAGTAAGGTAGTACCCGAGTGCAACAAAACCCTATCTTGACCCTAATGTAACCCCAAGGGAACCCTAACCACAAGGAGGTAAGGAGCCAGGAGATAAGGAGATAAGACAAAAGAAAAGTGACCAGTGGGCAGTGACCGGAATGATGGCGCTAGCATGGCGGCGCAGGTGAAATTCGGGGGCGTTGGAGGGGGAAAAGTGACGGAGAAGTGTGCGTCTTTGGTGGGTGGCATTGACACTTTTGTGTAGGTTTTTCCGGGGGTCGGGGATGGCGGCTAAGCCAGATATAACGCAGGAAGGGGAGCGGCGGAGGGTCGGCCGGCGGCAGGGGAGGGGAGAATTTTATTTGCAAAAATGTTTTTTAATTAGTATCTTTGCGGCGGAAAAACCGGAACTGATATGCCCATGACCCACACCCGATATACACCTCCCGGACGACGGCCGCTGAGACGGACGACGGCCGCCGCCGTACTGCTGCTCCTGCTGCTGCTCCCGCACAACGCCTCGGCCCAGCTTTTCAGCGGGCTGCGTGAAAGCTGGAAGCAACACTCGCAGGCCGACCCGCTCTCGCTCTCCGGCACGCTGGGCGGCGGAATCTCCTCGTCGTGGAACAACAAGGACGTGCTGGCCTACGTAACTCCCTTCTCGGCTACCGGCTACCTCGACCTCACCTTCAATATCTACGGCTTCAGCTTCCCGATCCACCTCGACCTGGTGAACGTGAGCCAGTCGCAGTTCACCTTCCCGCACCC
>JAEEGL013420540.1_pt1 | contig 19323 bp, 14 predicted proteins | sample 9134231 | NCBI WGS metagenome assembly JAEEGL01 (sample SAMN16246548, study PRJNA631951) | gut metagenome | biome: gut microbiome; feature: rumen; material: fiber-attached | host: Bos | place: Iran: Karaj | collected 2018-10
AGGTGCGCCTCACGGGCACAGAGCCGGGCCTCGTGGCCTACTATCCCTTCGAGGTGAAGACACTCAATGCCCAGAACCAGGTGATCACCAACGGCAGTGCCGCCGACCTCTGCGGTAGCGGCCACGAGGCACAACTCAGTGCATTCGGCGGTTCTCCCGCCGAGGTATCAGCCTTCACCGACCAGGCTCCCGCCCTCCGTGTGAAGCCCGAGGAGGAGAACGTCAGCTTCACCTTCACCGCTTCGGACAACAAGATCGTGATTGACATCGACGAGGCACCCGCCCGCATCGAAGGCACAACGCTGAACTTCACCGTCCGCGACGTACACGACCACAGCGGCAACCTCTCCGAGCCTGTCACCTGGAGTGCTTTCGTCAGCCTCAACCCGCTGGCGTGGAAGGAGAGTTCTGTAAGTTGCGTTGCCAACGCAACAGACGGGACAACGATGACCGCCACCCTCGTGAACAAGAGCGGACAGCAGCAGGTGTGGACCATGAGCGACCTGCCCTCGTGGCTTGAGGCCGACATGACCTACGGCGACCTGCAGCCCCTCGGCGAGCAGACCATCACCTTCACCGTGAGCGGGTCAACACCCATCGGCAAGTACGAGCAGACGGTCTACGTGGCTGGCAACGACGGCATTGAGACTCCGCTCACGCTCAACATCAAGGTGACAGGCAACGTGCCCGACTGGGCTGTGAACAGCAGCAACTATGAGCTGTCGATGAACATCATTGGCAGCGTCGACATCCTGGGTACGCCGTGCAACGATACCGACGACATCGTGGCCGCCTTCGTTGGCGACGAGTGCCGAGGCGTGGCACAGCCGGAGTACAACGTGTATTACGATGCCTACTTCGTGACGATGGACATCTACGGAGACGGTAATGAAGGCGAAGGCAATCCATTGACCTTCAAAATCTATGATGCTTCGACGGGCATCACCTATCCAGTGGTTACGACTACCCTTCCCGAACACGACTCACCCTCTGACATCTTCTTCGAAGCTGACAACCTGTTAGGCCGCTATCATTCGCCCGTCCTGCTTAAGGCTACCGACGAGGTGGAGCAGACTATCGAACTGAACAATGGCTGGAACTGGATGTCGCTCAACGTGGAGTGCGGCGATATGACCGTGCCCGTGGTATTTGCCAGGGCAGGCAGCAAGGTGTACGAAGTGAAGAACCATACAGATGGCTTCACGATGTATAACAATGGAGAATGGAAGGGAAGCCTGACGCAGATGAGCAGTTGCAAGATGTATGCCGTGCAGACGAATGAGGCGTTTACGCTGAGTGTGACTGGCCATCGCGTTGTGACCTCCGATGCTCCCATCACCGTGAAGAGCCAGTGGAACTGGGTGGGCTATAATGCCCAGAGCCTAATGAGCGTCACCGACGCACTGGCCGGCATGGATCCGCAGGAAGGCGACATCATCAAGGCTCAGCAAGGCGTGGCCTACTACAGCAGCATGAGGTGGAACGGCTCGCTTAAGACGCTGATGCCAGGCAAGGGCTACAAGATCTATTCCGCAGCCACTGCCGACCGCACCTTCTTCTATCCCAACAAGACCGCCACTGGTGCTAATGCCCGTATGCTTCAGCCTCTCACCTCTCACCTCTTCACCCCCGTGGACTACAGTCTCTATCCCGCCAACATGGTGCTTATCGCACAAGTAGTGTCGGGCGACGTTCCCGTCGAGGGTGTTGAGCTGGGTGTCTTCGCTGGCGAGGAGTGCCGCGAGGCTGCCATCACCGACGAAAACGGCATGATCTATATCACCATCCCTGGCGATAAGTCCTGCCAGCTGACCTTCCGCACTGCATACGCCGACGCATCCTCTGTGTCCTCTGTCTACTCCGTGCCCTCTGTGTCTGTCACCTACGAGACCGATGCCGTCATCGGCAAGCCAAGCGCACCGTTTGTCATCGACCTCACTTCCACAACGGGCATTGCTGAGATGGAAAACGGAGAACTGAATATTGATAATGCCTACGACCTGCAGGGCCGCCGAGTTAACGTCAACGATAACGTCAAAGTTAAGAAAGGCATCTACATTATTAACGGTCAGAAGAAAGTAAAATGATTAGTCTGAGAAACAGAATCTATAGCCTGCTGGCACTCCTCTTGATGGGGAGTGCCAGCGGTATGGCTGAAGGCGACCCCTTTGGTGATTACAATCCGAATATGTATAGTAACACCATGTCTCTGGCAGGCTGTGTCTACCTGAACGGCGAGAAACTCGGGAAGGAGGCCGTGGTGGCAGCCTTCTGCGGGAACACCCTGCGTGGCAAGCAAAGCCCTAATAATGAGGGCGAGCTCTATCTCACCATCGGTGGCGAATACACTGGTGACAAGATTTACTTCAAAGTCTATACCGGCGGTAGGGTCATCGAGGTGGACCAGGACTTGACATACTCCAACAATGTCACCGTCGGCTCACCCAGTGAACCATACGTCATCACTCTCCCCCCACCCGTTGTCACCACGCCGACCACGGATGGCTGGGCCACGACGTGCCTGCCCTTCAATGCCGAGGTGCCAGAGGGCGTCGAGGTGTGGAATGCCACGGGCATCGCCGACGGCGAACTGCTGATGACAAAGGCCAATGGCACCATCCTGCCGGCCAACACGCCCGTGCTGCTGCAAAGCACAGGCCTCGCGAGCTACGAGTGGTTGTCGCGGGTTGCTGACGGCGACATCGCCACAACGGGCAGCATCTTTACTGGCACCACTGAGTCTACAGCCATAGCCGCCAACAGCGTGCTCACCTTGGGCTACAGCAACGAGGGCAACCACGAGATAGGCTTCTGGCGTTTCACCGGCACCACCATCCCTGCCAACCGTGCCTATATCACCGACTTCCCCGCTGGCGTGCGTGGCGTGACGTTCAGGATGGATGACGTGACGGGCATCAATACGGTGAGTCGTGCAGCAATAGCCAATGACGGCTGTTACGACCTGCAGGGCCGCCGCATGGCTCATTCTCAATTCCCAATCCTCAATTCTCGATTGTATATTACTAATGGCCGAAAGGTTGTCATCAAATAGGGAGGATAGAACGATGAAGAAATTATACGAAAAACCACTGACCGAAGTCATGGAGTCGCTCACAGATGAAGAACTGTTGCTTTCAGCCAGCGGCGGCTACACCACCGATGATTCCTTCTCCCGTCGTCGCGGCGGCCACACCACCGACGATACCTTCTCCCGCCGTCGCGGCGACTACGACTGGGATGACGAGGAATGGGACGAAGAGCAAGACTACTAAGAAGACAGAGACCCCATCGCTCGGAGGCGTTCTTTGCCGAGCAAAGCAGCAGAGCCGAGCGGCCCACTAAGCCGCCGGAGTAGGACGCTGGAGAAGGTTTCGATGACAACTTACTCCCAGCATTCTAATTCTTTTTCCAACTCAGGGAACTGGCTGCGATGGAAAACGGGTTCCTTGATGCCTTGGCGTTTCTGGCGGCGATAGTCATCGAGCAGACGGAAGGCATAACGCCCTAAGAGCACGATGGCTGTGAGGTTACAGGCCGTGAGGAAAGCCATGAAGAAGTCGACAATGTTCCAGACGAGTTCGAAACTGGCAATGGCCCCAAATATGACCATCACCCCCGCCGAACAGATGCGATAGACGGTCATCACCTTCGTGCTTGGCGTGATAAAGCGGATGTTTGCCTCGCCGTAATAGTAGTTGCCGATGATGCTGGAAAAGGCGAAGAGGAAGATGGCAATGGCAATGAACACAGGCCCTGCGCTGCCCACCTTGCTCTCCAGTGCCGCCTGCGTCAGATTGATGCCGTTGAGTTCCGGCACCTCGTATAGGCCGCTAATCAAAATGATAAAAGCCGTACACGAGCACACCAGCAACGTATCAGTAAAGACGCCCAGTGCCTGAATAAGCCCCTGCTTCACCGGATGCGTGACCGAGGCCGTAGCAGCCACGTTGGGTGCGCTGCCCTCGCCTGCCTCGTTAGAAAAGAGTCCTCGCTTCACGCCGTTCATAATCGTGGCACCGATACCGCCGCCTGCTATCTGCTGGATGCCAAACGCATCAAGCACGATCACCTTGAACACATGCGGAAGTAGTTCGATATTCATCACGATGACAACCAATGCCAGCAAGACATAGCCGATAGCCATCAGCGGCACCAAGACTGCGCAGACGTGGGCAATGCGCTGGATGCCGCCAAAGACGATAAACAGTCCCATGGCTGCCAGCACCGCTCCCACCCATAAGGGCGACCATCCGAAGGCTTCCTGCATGGCTCCACAGATGGTATTAGCCTGGATGGAGTTGTTGGAAAGTCCGAACTGACAGGTGATAAGCACCGCAAAAGTAATGGCAAGCCACCGCTGGTGCAGGCCTCGCTGGATATAATAGGCCGGCCCACCGATAAACGAGTCCTTATGTTTCTGCTTGAACAGTTGGGCCAGCGTCGACTCTACGAAGGCGGTCGCTGAGCCAATCAGGGCGATGATCCACATCCAGAACACGGCCCCGGGGCCGCCGATGGCGATGGCCGAAGCAACGCCGGCCAGATTGCCCGTGCCCACACGGGTGGCCACCGAGACGGCAAAGGCCTGAAACGATGAGATATGTTTTTGCTTGTCTATCGCCGAGTCAGTGAGGAGTCGCAGCATCTCGCCCACCATGCGAAACTGCACAAAGCGCGTCTTCAGCGTGAACCATAGTCCGCAGCCCACCAACACGAATATGAGCACATAGCCCCATATCGCATCATTGACGGAGGTAATCAGTTCGTTTACGCTCATTTCTTGTCGAACGTCATCTGCAGTTTGCCCACAAACACGCCGTGCTTGCCCTCATGGTCTACGGGCACCTTGCGGCCAGCCTTGTCGGTCTCGTAGCCCAGGGTCTCCAGGTAGGTGTGGCTATGGCCGCCCAGCACCAGGTCGATGCCGCTGGTGTTTTGTATCAGGTGGTTGTCGGGATATTCGCTCACCTCCCATCCCAGATGGCTCAGGCAGACGACAGCATCGCATTTCTCTTTGTTTCTCAGGATGTCGACCATGCGATTGGTCACCTCGATGGGATCGAGGAACTTCAGCGGGCCGTAGTTCTTGGTCGAAACCAGGCCCTCCATAGGTGGGCAGAGGGCAAAGATGCCAATCTTCACGCCCTTGCGCTTCACTACGATATAGGGCTTCACGATGTCCTTCAGTTCCGTGTCGGCAAAGTCGTAGTTCGAGCAGACGATTGGGAAGTTGGCCATTTTAAACAGCCTCACCATATTGTCGAGGCCGAAGTCGAACTCATGATTGCCTATGGTCGATGCGTCGTAGTGCATCTGGTTCATCAGTCCCACCTCCACGTCGCCCTTGAACATGGTATAGTAACTGGAGCCCTGCGAGAAGTCGCCGCAGTCGAGCAGCAGCAGGTCAGGGTCTTTCTGCCGCTCCTGCTTCAGCATGTTGATGCGCCTGAGGAATCCTCCGCGGTCGGCCACGAGGGTGTCGGCCAGGTTTTTGTTCAGCGGCAGTATGCACGAGTGGGTGTCGCTGGTGTGCAGTATGGTTATCTTCTTCGGCCCTTTTGCGCCGGTGCTCACCGTGGCCAGCAGTAGGGCTATTGCAAAAATGATTCTTTTCATACGCTTATTAATTTACTTTGCTCAGCAATCTAATTTACTTTGGTCAGCAATCTAATTTACTTTGGTCAGCAATCTAATTTAGTTTGGTCAGCAATCTAATTTAATTTGTAACCATAATCCGGCCTTCTACCTTTGCTTCCACGGCTTTTCCCTGCTTCATCATCTCGCGGAAATAATTGGTAATGATATAGCGGGCATTGTTTTTGTCATCCTTCGGCGAGTTCAGGTCGGTGCCGCTCTTGAAGGCCGTCAGACCGTCATTGCCCTGCGCCAGGTAGTCGATGGTGGTGATACGGTAACTGGCCTGCGGGTCAATCTCCTTGCCATAGAGTCGGGCCGACACCAGCTTGCCGTCGCTGGTGATGACCAGTTGTACGCCCTTGCTCACGCCCTCGCCGCCTCGGAATGCTATCTGCCCGAAGAGTTCCAGCACCTTGTCGCCCTTCAGCGTAATGAAGCAAATCTTGTTCTCAAACGGAGCCACGTCAAGCACGTCGCCGTAGGTCACCTTACCCTTGGCAAAGGCGGCACGGATGCCTCCCACGTTGTACACGGCAAAGTCGGGCTTCTCGCTGTAGTCCTTTGCCATATACATAAAGATGTCGGGCAGCAGGTTCGACAACGGGCTCTCGGGTCGTTCGCCGGCCATGTCGCAAGCGGCCTCGCCCACCACGGGACCCATCACCGAGTCTACCCTGACCTTATACGGAGCCAGGAAAGCGGCAGCGGTGGCGTCGGGCGCAGCATCGTACCTGCTGTCAACCAATATTCTGCTACGGCTTACGTCGGTGAGTTTATAGTGCGTCGTACAGGCCGTGAGCAATGGCAGTAGAGTCACCGCCGATAATAACAATATTTTCCTCATAATCCTGAAATTTTGTGCAAAAATAGCAAAAATAGTTCATAGTCTGCCACTTATATCTCATATTTTATTCATAAAAAACGTTAAGAAAAGATATTTTTCCCTTTTTCCTCTTTCCTTTTCCCTTAAAAAGCAGTACCTTTGCACCCGCTTTCCGCGTAATCGCTGGCAGGAAGATAGGAGAGTTGCCTGTTATGTTGCGCTGGAACGATACAGCAATAAACAATATTTAAAGTAAAAAGTAAAACAATGGATTTAATTAAAGTTGCTGAAGAAGCATTTGCAACCGGCAAGCAGCACCCCAGTTTCAAGGCTGGTGACACTGTGACTGTCGCTTACAAAATTATCGAGGGTACCAAGGAGCGCATCCAGTTGTATCGCGGTGTAGTCATCAAGATTTGTGGCCACGGCGAGAAGAAGCGCTTCACTGTTCGCAAGATGTCTGGCACCGTGGGTGTGGAGCGTATCTTCCCCATCGAGTCGCCCAATATCGACAGCATTGAAGTGAACAAGGTTGGTAAGGTTCGCCGCGCTAAACTGTACTACCTGCGCAAACTCACAGGTAAGGCAGCCCGCATCAAGGAGAAGCGTTCGGCCATCGTCGCCAAGGGCGAGGATTAAGAATCACCTTCAACAAAAAAGAATAAGCACCGCTGTTCCATCAAGGAATGGCGGTGCTTTAGTCTTTGCAGGGGGCTGTGAAAACTTCGAGGTTGCCTAACGTTATCACGATCACCAGCGGTCCTTGGTCTGAATATCGTCAGCCCAGCGGTGATCCTTGGGGAAGGGCTGTCCACCCCAAGCCTTCACTTGCGTCCAAGGCTCGGCGGGGCAGGTCCAGAAATCATGATCGGCAGGCAGGCCGAGGGGCATCAGCGACAGGCTAGTCATATAGAGCGAGCCGTTGTTGGTGTACCAGTCGGCGGTCTCGGGCTGATGGCCGCAGAAACCGATAGTGAGGAAGCCGCCCTCGTTGTAGTTCTGCTGCTGGTCGTACATGCGGTGCATCACCTGCGTCAGGGCGGCGCGCACCTGTCCGTTGCTCAGTTCCTTGGGCAGCGTCTGATACCAGGCCATCAGGGCCAGCGGCTGCATGGCGGCCAGGCGGTAGGGCGTGCTGCGGCCTATGACGGGGAAGGTGCCCTCGGGCGAGATGAAGCGTTCAAGGATAATCGAGAACTTCTGCGCGCGCTTCAGGGCGCGGTCGTAGTATTTCTGATACTCCAGGCGGGTGTTGGCCTTGGCATCAATCATGTTTTGAAGGGTTTCCAGATACATGGCGTGGAAGACATACGACGAATAGTAGTCGAAGGCAAACACGGGGCCGTCGGCATACCAGCCGTCGCCCACATACCATTCCTCTACCTTGCGGATGGTCATCATCACGCGGAAGTCGTCATACTCCTTCAGCCCGGCAGCCTTGGCAATGAAACTCTCAATGACGCTGGAGAAAAGGAACCAGTTGGTATAGGGCGGTTCTATCGAGCGCAGTTTCTTGAACTCTGCGATATAACGCTGCTTGGTTACATCGTCGAGCGGCACCCACAACGCATCGTAGGCACGGATAAACGACTCGGCGATATAGGCGGCATCCACCAGGTTCTGGCCAGCCGCGCCCCAGCAGAGGTAGTCGGGGCTCTCGGGGTCAACGCTGTTCTTATAGGCTTGCAGAGCCCACTCGCGGAGTTGGCGGCGCATGGCGGGTTCCGGCATTCCGGATGTCCCGGGTTTTCCGGAAGTCCCGGAAGTCCCGGAGATTCCGGGTTCTTCCGGCAGTGCCAGCCACGGCGCGATGCCAGCCATCAGGCGACCAAAGGTCTCCATATACACCACCTTACGGTTGCGGTTGTCGAACGAGGGCGAGAACTCAGTCTGCATGTTCTTCTGCAGTTCGCCCTTTGCCATGTTTTCCAGCACGGGCTGCGCCATCTTCCAGGCCTGCTCGCACCAGTATTCACGCTCGGTCTGCTCTTTGGCAGGATGCTTTTTAGCCTGCAATGGCAGCAACAGCACTAAGGCTGCCACTACCATTACCGTTCTTTTCATTGTATGCACAACAATTGTCATTAAAAGCCCTTTAATTTCTTATACTGGCAGTGAGTCACGTTCCTCGGGCTTGTAGGCCTTACCCTCGTCAGTTACGTAAACTTGCAGGTCGCTGAAATAGCCTGTCTCGCGGATGGCAGCCAACTGCTTCACGGCTTCATCCTGACGAAGGTACTCCTTGGCACTGGCCAGATGATTGGTAAACTCCAGTTTCTTCTTCTCGGTGTCAAGCACTGAGATCCACTCGTCCTTCAGGCGGTCGCCAATAACAAATTTCTTGCTCATAGTTTTTGTTTGTTTTAAAAATTAATAAAAAAGTAGTAAATTCTTTATTTTTTATTCATAAGTTTTGCAATTCGGCGACAAAGGTACGAAAATGTCTGTTATTTTTTTGCTATAACAAAAATAATCGTTACCTTTGCAGCCGAATTTCAATATTTTTAACTAAACTAAATTAGTCAAACGGTATGAAACGACAAAAATGGATGACGGCAACACTCGCCGTAACGCTGGCCGTTTTCAGCAGCACGGCGGCCATGGGACAAAAGAAAGCAGACATTAACTGGATGGACGAACTCACCAGCCGCATCACCTTCAATGGTTATGCACAGGGAGGATGGTCGTATCAGGACATCAATGGAGTGAAGACCAATTCCTACAACCTCAAGCGCACGCTCCTTTGGGCCAAGGCCCGCATCACCGACCGCTGGTCGTTCCTTTTCATGCACGACTTCTCGAGCGTGCCGCAGGAGTTCTATACTGACTACCGCGTGACCAAGGACAACGCGCTGACCGTCCGCTTAGGACAGTTCAAGCACTCGTATACCATGGAAAACCCCATGTCGCCTACCCAACTGGAACTCATTGACGTGTATTCGCAGGCTGTGCTCTACTTGGCAGGCGAAGGTCCTGATCCGTTGAATGGCGTTAACTACGGTCGCGACCAGGGCTTGATGGTCTTTGGCGACCTCTTTCCTATCAACAGCCAACACACATCAGCCACCCCCCGCAGCCTCTTACACTACGAACTGGCGCTGATGAGCGGCCAGGGTATTAACCGCAAAGACCAGAACAACAAAAAGGACTTCATTGCCAAACTGGAACTGCGCCCCATCGACGGGCTGCGCATCGTGGGTTCCGGCTATCTGGGCACGGGCAATGCGATGGGTACAGCCGCCTGGAATCCTGACATCAACGTTGGCGACGACTATAAGCGCAACCGCTATAGCGCAGGTGCTGAATATAAGACCAAAGCCTACTCTGAAGGACAATACAAGGAAGCACGTCCGGCCAGCATCCGTGCGGAGTGGCTGGGTGGTAAGGACGGCGACGTAAGTAGCCGCGGCGGTTATGTTACCACCTGCATCCCCGTCTACGATGCCCTCGACGTCGTTGCCAGCGGCGAAACCTTCGACCGTAACACGAAAGTGGACGGCTGGGACCAGACCAACCTGACCCTCGGTCTCCAGTATTGGTTCTACAAGAAATGCCGCGTACAATTGCAGTATACCCGCTGTATGTGTGGCGAGAATATCAGCAGTAAGGACTACAACTGGCTGCAGGCACAGGTGCAGGTAGCGTTCTAAGAGCCTCGAAATGTCGAAATAACGAAATTACGAAATATCGAAAGAAATGATTATCAAAGTTCTTTTAACCATTATTTTCCTGGTCGTGATGATTGGTGTGGGACTCTACTCACGCAAGCAGGCCAGCAGTGTTGACGGTTTTGTGCTGGGCGGTCGCTCGGTGGGCCCGTGGCTCACGGCTTTCGCCTTTGGCACCAGTTATTTCTCGGCCGTGGTTTTCGTGGGCTACGCCGGACAGTTCGGATGGAAGTATGGTCTGTCGTCGGCCTGGATAGGCATCGGCAACGCCATTATCGGCTCGCTGCTGGCATGGATTATCCTGGGTAAGCGCACCAAACTGATGACGCAGCACATAGAGAGCCGCACCATGCCCGACTTCTTCGGCACTCGCTTCCAAAGCCAGGGCCTGCGCGTGGTGGCTAGCATCATCGCATTCGTGTTCCTCATCCCCTATACCGCCGGCGTTTATAGCGGCATATCGAGGCTCTTTGAGATGGGCTTCGACATTCCCTACGAATATTGCGTGGTCATCATGTCTATCCTCACCGCCGTCTATGTCATTCTCGGCGGCTACAAGGCTACGGCCATGAACGACTTCATCCAGGGCATCATCATGCTCTTTGGCATCGTGGCCGTCATTGTAGCCGTGCTCAATGCGCAGGGCGGACTGACCGCAGCCATTGACAAACTGGCCGCCATTCCCGCTGATAGTCCAGTAGATGGCGTTGCCAGCGCCGCCAGCGAGACCGGTGTCTTCGCCTCGTGGTTCGGCCCCGACCCGTGGGGACTGTTCGGCGTTATCATCCTTACCTCGCTCGGCACCATGGGACTGCCGCAGATGGTGGGTAAGTTCTACAGCATTACCGACGAGAGTGCCATCAAGCGTGGCACCGTTATCTCGACCATTTTTGCCTTCATCGTGGCTGGTGGCTGTTATTTCCTCGGCGGTTTCGGTCGCCTCTACGACCCCGTCATCAACGAGGCAACGGGCAAAATTGCCTACGACAGCATCGTGCCCGCCATGCTTATCACCCTGCCCGACGTGCTCATCGCCCTCGTGGTGCTGCTGGTGCTCTCGGCCTCGATGTCCACACTGGCTTCGCTGGTGCTCACCTCCAGTTCTACCATGACCCTCGACCTTATCTACCGCGACAAGAAGTCGCTGCCGGGCGAGGTGGAGGAAGGAACTATCGATGACGTGGTGGCAGAGAAGGTAGAGCGCCGTAAGGTGGTGGTAATGCGTGTGCTTATCATGTTTTTCATCGCTATTTCGCTGCTCATTGCGCTTAACCCGCCCACATTTATTGCTCAGTTGATGGGTATCTCATGGGGTGCTCTGGCCGGTGCCTTCCTCGCTCCGTTCATGCTGGGTCTCTACTGGAAGCGCGTCACCACGGCATCCGTCTGGGCTTGCTTCATCTGGGGCGTGGGTCTCACGGTCATCAACATGCTCTTAGGCAATCCCATCAACCCCATCAACTGTGGTGCCATCGCCATGGTAGGCGGCTTCCCGATGGTTATCCTCGTCAGCCTGTTCACCCCGCGTATGGCTAACAAGGACGTAGAGCAGATTTTCCTGTGCTATAAGAAATAAGTAGCAAATTAAATTGATTTTCAGCCCCCTGCACAATGCAGGCATACCATACCATCTTCGCTATCCCAGCAGTTTCTCTATGTCAGTCTGCGGTAGGATGGCGAGGATGGTACGGCCGTCGGGGGTGTAGTTGACGTTGGAACAAGCAAACAGTTCGTTGACTACACGCTCCATCTCGTCGTTGCTAAGCACCTGTCCCACGGGGATGGCCGCATGGCGAGCCAGACTCAGGGCGAGGGTAGAGTGGAGGGGTGAGGGGTGAGAGGTGAGGGGTGAGGGGTGATAGGTGAGAGGTGAGGGATCGCTATCGCTGTCACCTTTCTCGATGGCATCGAGGACGACGTTGCGCAGCAGCGTGACGGGATCAAGGCCCTCGAGACCTGCGGGGATGCCGTTGATGACGTAAGAACCGCCACCAAGGGACGTGATTTCGAAGCCCATACGGGTGAGGTCGGGCAGGAAACGGTCGACCATCACGCTGTCGGACAGCGGAAACTCGATGACCTCGGGGAAGAGTAGTTTCTGCGTGGTGCAGGTCTTCTGTTCAATCTGAGCCATGTAGCGCTCGTAGCGTATGCGGATGTCGGCCCGCTGCTGGTCGATGATCATCAAGCCTGACTTCACTGCGGTCATGATGTAGCGGCCCTTGTACTGGTAGTGGGCGGGAGAGCGGCTGGAGTCGTAGGACTGGGGGGAAGTGGGAGACTGTAGGGAGTCGGAAAACAAAGGGGGCTCGGGAACGTCAAGCGAGGGGGTGGGCTCGTAGAGTTGCTCCCAGCCGGAGGGGACGGAGGGGCGACGGTGGGATGCTGAAGAGAGTATAGACTCTTGGGGTCGTGCGCTGTGTGATGATGATGACGATGATGGCGATGATGACGACCCGGAGAAGGGGTTATACTCGGGGTTGTAGTGAACGCGGGGCATCTCTATGGCATCGCGCTGCGGGTCGAAAACTGGGATGTCGGGCTTGCCTTCGGTGTCGAAGTCTATCGAAGGCACCTCGCAGAACTTGCCGATGGCGTCCTTGACGGCGGCCTGGAGTATCTGCCAGATGCTTTGCTCGTTTTCAAACTTGATCTCTGTCTTGGTGGGATGTATATTGACGTCGATGTCGGCAGGCTCTACGTCGAAATAGATGAAGTAGGGCACCATCGTGCCCTGAGGCACCAGTCGCTCGAAGGCACTGCTCACCGCCTTATGAAAGTAGGGGGGCTTCATGTCGCGGCCGTTGACGAAGAAGTAGTTATGTGCTCCCTTCTTGCGTGCCGACTCCGGCTTGCCCACGAAGCCGGTGATGCGGCAGAAGGCCGTCTGCACCTCCATGGGCAGCAGTTCCTGACTGGCTTTCTTGCCGAAGACATCGGTGATGCGCTGGCGCAGGTTGCCCGCACGGAGGTTTAGCAGTTCCATGCCGTTGCTGTAGAGCGTGAAACTGATGTTGGGATAAACGAGCACGATGCGCTCGAAGGCTGTGAGGATATTGTTCAGTTCGGTGGCGTTGGTCTTCAGGAACTTGCGCCGTGCGGGGACGTTGAAGAATAGGTTCTCCACCTTGAAGTTGCTGCCCACGGGACAAGCCACCGGCTCCTGGCTGATGACGCGCGATGCCTGTATGGTAAGGCGTGTGCCGATGTCCTCGTTGGCCATGCGCGTGGTCAGTTCCACCTGTGCGACGGCGGCCACCGAGGGCAGTGCCTCGCCACGGAAACCCATGGTATGGAGCGAGAAGAGGTCGTCGGCCTGGCGTATCTTCGACGTGGCGTGACGCTCGAAAGCCAGTCGTGCGTCGGTCTCAGACATGCCGCAGCCGTCGTCGATGACCTGTATGGCTGTGCGCCCGGCATCGAGCACGATGACACGGATATTGCTTGCCCCGGCATCGACAGCATTCTCTACCAGTTCCTTGATGACGGAGGCCGGGCGTTGTATCACCTCGCCCGCCGCTATCTGATTGGCCACTGAGTCGGGCAGCAGTTGAATGACATCACTCATGGGGTTGAGAGTTGAGGGTTGAGAGTTGAGAGACTTTAGTTGGATGATGGGCGTTTGGGTGTTGGTGTGCGTGAGCGTTGGGGCTTCAGTTCCGTACCCTCTTTCTTGGGCCGCCAGTTGAAGATGTCCTCGCGGGAGGTTGGCCTGACATAGTCGAACCAGTTGAAGCCCTCGATGAAACGCTTGGCGGGCGGTATCTGCGTCATGGGATACATCATGCCGTCGGCTTTCGGCGTCCATATCCTGCTCAGTTTGCGCTGTTCCATCGTCATGCGCATCTCGCTGGTCTCCATCCTGACCAGTCCCTCGTAGGTGCTGTCGGACTCGTTGATGGGATAATAGGCTATCAGGACATTGTCGACAGCCTGCGCCTGGTGGATGTCGCCATCCTTGAAGAAGGCAAACATTTCCTTCGACGACACCTGGTTATAGAGGTCTTTGCCGTTCAGTTCCTCAATGGAAAAAGCCTGGTTGATGACGTGGGCACGGTCGAGCACTGAGTCTTTCATAAACACCTGTATCTCCTCGCCCAGCAGTTGCTGGTTCATGTTCCAGACGATAGGGTCGGTGTACATGGTCATACAGGAGTCCTTTGAGTTGTACACCAGCGAGTCGCACACTCCCTGTACGTCGATGCGGTAGGCTCGCACCTTGTTGTAGGCATGCATGACGCGGTAGACCGAGTCGGTATCAATGTTATAGGTAAAGACCTTGAGCGTGTCGGCATGGATATAGAGCGTGTCGCGCTGCGAGAAGTCGAGTGCCACGGCACTGTCGGTAGCGAGGGCATAGCCGGTGTTGTCGTCGTAGTAGCCGTAGTTGCAGAGCAGTCCGCTGTTGTTCACCGTATCGGTGAAGACCACGTTCATAAACGCCTCGCTGACGCCCGTCTTGCCGTCGTACCAGAGGCTGTCGCCTGTAAGCGTGCGCCCTTCGTTCCTCAGTTTGGAGCGGTTGAGCAGTTGCGCCTGCTCGGTATCGGTATTGTAGTAGCCCAGGTCGGACCAGATGCGGCTATTGCCCGAGATGATGTCCGAGGGTCCCACGATATTGGCCAGTTTGGTCTGGGTGTTATAGATCAGGGTGTCGGTGGTCAGCGTGAAGTTCTTGTCTACCATCTTCACATCGTCCATGAAGAAGGCATCCTTAGAGTCGGTGTGGTATTCGCCGTGTATAGAGGTGAGCGTGGTGGTCTTGTCAACCAGTTTGCCGCCCTCGTTGTAATAGCCCATATTGTCGATGCGGTCGAAATAGAGGGTGTCGGTATAGAGCGTGGTGGTACGGTTTTTCAGCACCACCTGCTTGCCGTCCGTAAACGTCTTGGCCTCCATGGTCTTCGCGTTGCCGTCGTAGTAGCCGTAGTCGCTGGTGAGCGAGAGGGTGTCGCCCTGCACCATCTTGACGTGGCCCCAGGCCTCGAACGAGTTGCTGGCCTCGTAGAAGTTGGCACTGTCGCAATAGAGGCGTGCGCCGTCGTGCTCAAACTGCACGCTGCCGCGCAGTACCTGTGCGTCGTCGTTCTGCCAGCGGTCATAGCGCAGTTCGTCGGCATGCACCAAGTACACGCGGTCGGGCTCCTTCTCCTTGTTTTTCTTTTGTGGGCGCGATGGCAATGCGCCATATACAACAAGGCAGGACAGCACGCAGGACAGCATGCAGACGACACTACCTAATCCACCCCTCATATTCAAACTGGCAGTTGCGATATTCGTCACCGATATGCACGTAGGTGCCCTTGATCTTGTTGACCACCCAGTCGTGGAGTTTCTCCTCGCGCCGTTTGTCGAGCACCATGTCCTTCATCACCTGGAAGTCCTCGGTGATGGTGGCCTTGTGGCCCTCAATGCGGTTTTTCAGTTTGGCAATGACGCACACCGTCTTACCCTGGTCGTTGATCATCGGGAATGCCTTTGAAATCTCGCCGATTTGTAGTGTGTCGACTACCCTGGCCACCTCGGGGGGCAGGTCCTGCAGGCGGAAGCGTGAGGTCTGTCCGCGTTCCGAGCGGTTGGCCATGAGTCCACGGTTGTTTCGCGTGTCCTTATCGTCGGAGATGAGCGTGGCGGCATCCTCAAAGTTGAAGTTGCCGGTATAGAAGGCCCTCAGCCCAGGAGGTGTCACGCCCGTGCGTATATTGTCGGCAATGGAGTCGAGGAACGCGATGGATGCGTTGACGGCTGAGTCGCTGACCACAGGCTTGCGCAGTATATGCCGCACCTTGATCTTATCGCCGCGCTTGTCGACCAGTTGTATGATATGGAAGCCGAACTCCGACTCCACAATCTTCGAAATCTTCTTCGGGTCGGTGAGGTTGAAGGCCACGGCAGCAAAGGCCGGGTCGAGCATGCCACGGCCTGTATAGTCGAGTTCGCCACCCGAGCGGCGCGAGCCGGGGTCTTCGCTGTAGAGGCGTGCCAGCGTCTGGAACGTGGTCTCGCCACTGTTCACGCGCTCGGTATATTCGCGCAGTTCGTCTTTCACGCGGTTAATCTCGTCGATGGTCACCTTGGGTGTCTGGGCAATGATCTGCACCTCCACCTCAGTAGGCACGAAAGGCACGCTGTCGGAGGGCATGTCACGGAAGAAGCGGCGCACCTCGGCGGGTGTCACACTGATTTCCTTCACCAGTTTCTCCTTCATGCGCTGAATCAGCATCTGGTCGCGCAGGTCGTCGTGCATCGACTGTCGTATCTGCGTGAGGCTCTGCTTGCGGTATTCCTCCAGTTTCTCGCGTGAGCCGGTCTGCTGTATCATATAGTCGATACGCTGCTCAATGCCCGTGGCAATCTCGTTCTCGGTCACCTCGATACTGTCGATGGCGGCCTGGTGCAGGAAGAGTTTCTGCACGGCCAGTTGCTCGGGGATGGTGCAGTCGGGGTTGCCGCTCCAGTGGACGCCCTCCATGGCGGCCTGCAGGCGTGTCACCTCGATGTCGCTCTTCAGTATGGCTTCGTCGCCCACTACCCAAACAACCTCGTCGACAACGCTCTGCGCCACTACGGGGCTAAAGAATAAAGAACAAATAATAAATAATAAACCTCTCGGCATGTGCTTTAAGAATTGAAGTTTTCGTGTCAATTCGTCAAATTCGTTGTTAAAGAATGTTCGTGTCAATTCGTCAAATTCGTTGTTAGGAATCACTCGTGTTTGTTGACAGTCTTGAGTATTTCTTCGTTCACTGTCCAGGTGTAGCGGCGGCGCAGGTCGGCCACCCATTCCTTCTCCAGTTGCTCCTGGTAGTCGGCCACGACGAGGCCGCGCACGTCGGTATAGTCCTCGGGACCTTTCTTCAGGATCTTGCCGTAGACGGCATCGATAGGATAGTCCTTCAGGTGGTTCACCGTGGTGTCTTTCTTGAATATGATGCTGTCGACCAGGGCGTTGTCACCCTTCTTGAAGATACCCTTCTCCACGCGGATGCGGATAACGCTGTCGGCGTTGAACGTTGTGCGCAGAGCCTCGGCCCATTTGTCGAAAGCCAGTTTCTTCACGCAGTCCTTCACGGCCTGCACGTCGCCCTGCTCTTTCACATGATAGGCCATGCCCTTGAAGCGGGGCTCGTCCCAGGCGTAGTTCTTCTTGTGCTTCTTGAAATACTGCTCCAGTCCGGCCTCGTCCTTGGCGGCCTTGTCCCACACCAGTTTGTTGCTGATTTCATAGAGCAGCAAGCCGTCGTGATACTCCTGCACCAGGTATTTCATCTCGTCGTCCTTGGCAGTCAGTTCGGCAGTCTTCTCCTCCATCAACTGTGCCTCGGTCTTGCCGCTGTCCTTCACCAGTTGGTCAATCTTCTGCTTGGCAATCTGGTCGCGCATGTTGCGCTGTTCAATAAACTTGAGGATGGCGTCGTGGTGCTCCTCGAAGGGCTCCAGCATCTTGCGCTCCTTCATCAGGATGATGTGGTAGCCGAAGGGCGACTGCACGATGCCCGACATCTCGCCGGGCTGCAGGGCGAAGGCGGCATCTTCGTATTCCTTCACAAACTGTCCGCGCTGCACGAAGGGCAGCAGTCCGCCCTGACGGGCCGAACCGGGGTCTTGCGACAACTTCGTGGCCAGTTCGCTGAAGTCGGCACCGTCTTTCAGGGCCTTATAGATAGAGTCGATGCGCACCTTGGCAGCATCCCATTCCTCCTGTGGAGCCTGTTGGTTGGCGCGTATCAGGATGTGGGCGGTCTGGATAAGGCCGTCGGGACCGATGCGCTCCACCGTCTGGTCGTAGATCTTGCGGGCCTCGGCCTCCACGTCTTCGTCGGTAACGAAGGCCGGGCGCACCTGCTGGTCACGATACTGTGCAAACTCGTCCTTGAACGACTGCAGCGTGTCGTACTTAGCGTCGAGGGCGGCCTCCACCTTCAGTTTGTAGTTGATAAAGAGGTCTACGTATTCGTCAACGTTCTTCTTGTCGATAACGCCCTCGGAATTGTTCTTGTTAAAGGAATATTCAAACTCTGAGCGGGGCACTGGCTTGCCGTTAATAACCATTATAACAGGGTCTGCTGCTGTCTGTGCCATAGCGGCTGCGCTCATGAGGCAGGCCGCAAAAATCATTTTCAACTTCATATTCGTGTTAAATAATTCGTCAAATTCGTGTAATTCGTTGTTATGAAAATCAGTCGTTGGGTCGTGAGTAGTTGGGAGCCTCCGAAGTAATCGTGATGTCGTGGGGGTGGCTCTCCATTACGCCGGCGTTGGTAATGCGGGTGAACTTCGCGTCGTGCAGGCGCTCTATGCTGGCTGCACCGCAGTAGCCCATGCCTGAGCGCAGACCGCCGGTGAGTTGGTAGATGACCTCCTGCACCGTGCCCTTGTAAGGCACACGTCCGGCAATGCCCTCTGGCACCAGTTTCTTCACGTCCTTGGTGTCCGACTGGAAATAGCGGTCCTTGGAACCATGCTCCATAGCCTCAAGCGAGCCCATGCCGCGGTACGACTTGAACTTACGTCCGTTGAAGATGATTGTTTCGCCGGGACTCTCTTCCGTGCCGGCCACGAGCGAGCCGATCATTACGCAGGAGCCACCGGCAGCCAAGGCCTTGACGATGTCGCCGCTGTAGCGCAGACCACCATCGGCAATCAGGGGCACACCCGTGCCCTTCAGGGCCGAGTAGACATCGTAGACGGCGCTCAACTGTGGCACGCCGACGCCTGCCACCACGCGGGTGGTGCAGATACTGCCCGGGCCGATGCCCACCTTTACGGCGTCGGCACCGTTCTCTACGAGCATGCGGGCAGCCTCGCCCGTGGCGATATTGCCCACCACAATGTCGATGTCCTTGAAGGCATTCTTTGCCTCGCGCAGTTTGTCTATTACACCCTTTGAATGACCGTGGGCCGTGTCGATGACGATAGCATCGGCACCGGCGTTGACCAATGCCTGCATGCGGTCGAGGGTGTCGGTGGTGACACCCACGCCGGCGGCCACCCTCAGGCGGCCCTTCTCGTCCTTGCAGGCCATGGGCTTATCCTTGGCCTTGGTGATGTCCTTATAGGTGATGAGTCCCACCAGATGGTTGTCCTTGTCCACCACGGGCAGTTTCTCGATTTTGTTCTCCTGCAGTATCTGGGCAGCGGCAGCCAGGTCGGTCTGCTGGTGTGTGGTGACGAGGTTGTCTTTCGACATCACAT
>JAEEGL016581898.1_pt1 | contig 19323 bp, 17 predicted proteins | sample 9134231 | NCBI WGS metagenome assembly JAEEGL01 (sample SAMN16246548, study PRJNA631951) | gut metagenome | biome: gut microbiome; feature: rumen; material: fiber-attached | host: Bos | place: Iran: Karaj | collected 2018-10
AGATGGTTATAAGGACAGTTGGCACTCCTGGCTCGTTGCCTATGCACCATATGATGCTCCTCCGGAAGACAGGATATGTGTTGCTACTGTAGTAGAAGCCTGTAACGTCTGGGAATGGTGGGCACCTTACTGTACAAACATAATAATTCAAGGCATATTTGCCAATCAGAATTTTGAAGAAGCAATTAAAGAGCTTGGCTTTGAATATCTTATTACCCAGCAGAATGTAAGCCGCGGAAGGATGGAATAAAAATGAAAAATAAAGTTCTTTCCATGTTTGATTATTTTTTACTCCTTTCAATTGCAGTGCTTGTAACAATGGGCATTATGTTTATTTATTCTTCCAGCGTTAATTCCGAAGGAATTTCTGTTACAAATGAATACAGAAAACAAATGATATGGGCCGCTATTGGTCTTGTCTGTCTTATAATAGCAACAATATATGATTACAGGCGTCTAGAATACTTTTCTCCGTGGTTCTATTTAGGACTAATACTGATTTTGGTCTATACAAGGATTTTTGGACGCCTTGTAAACGGTGCACGCAGCTGGATTGGAATAGGTGAGTTTGGAATTCAGCCTTCGGAGTTTGGAAAAATCTTTTTTATATTATATCTGGCACGATATCTGGATGACAGTAAAAATGAATTGCCCTTAAAACGATTCTTTCTTGCCACAGGAATAATGCTCATTCCAATGGGACTCATACTCATTCAGCCTGATATGGGAACTGCCAGCGTATACATCCCAATTTTCCTGTTTATGTGTTTTATGGCAGATGTTCCTGTAAAATATCTTTTGTATGTTTTGAGCTTTGGTTTACTGACAATTGTTTTTGCAATTCTGCCTGTATGGAATACAGAAATTGCACCGGAGCCTGTAACTGTAATTACTATTCTAACAAATACTAAATTTCGTGTAATATTAATATTTACAACAACGTTTATTGCTTCCATAAGTCTTATTCTGCATAAGTATTTTCATTTTCCAAAATACATGATATGGATTTCCTATTGTTTTTCCATTCTTGCTTTTTCGCTCATTGGTTCTATGCTTTTTTCTAAGGTTTTAAAATATTACCAGATAAAACGTCTTATTGTATTTCTTGATCCAAATACAGACCCGCTTGGTTCGGGTTGGAATATTATTCAGTCAAAGATTGCAATTGGTGCAGGTGGTCCTGTAGGGCAGGGCTTTTTAAACGGAACCCAGAGCCATTACCGCTTTTTGCCTCAACAGAGTACCGACTTTATTTTTAGTATTTTATCCGAAGAAACAGGCTTTTTGGGCGGCTGTATAGTTTTCTCTATTTACATGGCAATATTCATAAGAATACTTGTAATTATAAGACATTGTCCAAACCGTTACGGCACCTATATTGCCTCCGGTATTTTTGGAATGATTACCTTCCATTTCTTCATCAATGTAGGAATGGTTATGGGCATAATGCCAATTACAGGTATTCCTCTTTTGTTCCTGTCTTACGGAGGTTCTTCTTTGCTCACCGTTATGACCTGCATGGGGCTTTTGATGAGCATTAACTACAGGAAGAAGGATTTGTATTAAATAATTAGTCTATTAAAGTCTGTTCTTTAATTTCTATTTTAAGATTTTGTATTCCATTAATGTCAATTACTAAACGATAATTTGAAGTTCCTGATGGCTTAGCAGAGTCTTTTAAATCATTATAACCTTTTGAATAAAGGGCGTTTATAACATATATCTGTTCTTTTTCTTCATCACAATAAAACCAGACACCTTCTTTTTCATATGTATCATATAAAGGGTTTTGAGGAGTTGAAGTAATGGTAAAAGCATAATAATCTTTAGTAACATATTCGAGTTTTTTTGAATCCCATTGCTGAATATAAAAATCACATTTTGGTTTTTTAAGATAGGTATGTGTATATCGTTTAGCAGGTATTGCATTTTGTACATCTTCTGGTTTCGTTCCTGAAACATAAAATTTATCAAGAATAACACCGTCAAATGAATCTATTGTAAAAGTTACTTCACCTTTTCTATCAAACCAGCTTTCCGAATATACGCTGTCAACTTCTCCACAACTGGTAAAGCTCATCATTACAATAAAAGCGGTCAAAGCAAAAAGAATAAGTTTTTTCATAAAAATCCCCTGTACATCTTTATAATAATATAAAAATCAAAAAGGGTAAATGTTACAATAAAAAAATGACATGAATATGTGGTATTTTATAATAAAAAAGATTATTTTGTTTGTGTTTTTATTATATGTGGTTTATAATTTATGTATATTAAAAAGTCAGGAGCAAATTTTTGAAAGATACACTAACGGGTCTGGACAGCTACGAGGAATTCGTTCCCAAATTACAATCACTTATAGATAATCTCGATAACAAAATAATAGTCATTGATTACAGCGATATAAAGCATTTTAAGTATTTTAATGATACTTACAGTTATAAAACCGGAAACGATCTTCTTGCCGATTACGCAAAGCTTTTAAGCAGCGACAAGGATAACTTTTTATATGGTTCACGCGTAGTTTCAGACAATATGGTTACTGTAGCCGTCTATGAAATAATGGACCGGGACATTCTTCATCAGCAGATCTGCAACAGAAACATGCTCATAGAAAACGAACTGCGTCTTAAATATAAATGTAACAGGCTTCGTATTTGTACCGGCGTTTATTTTATAACCCGGGAAAATAATAATATAGATGCCGAAACTGTAATTTCTAACTGTAATCTTGCCCGTAAAATTGCAAGGGAAAATAACACAGAAGAATCTGTTGTAATTTTCGAAGAGCAGATGTCTTCCCGTATTAATCATGAAATTGAAATTCTTTCCACAATTGACAGTGCAATTGCCAATAGAGAGCTTGTTGCTTATTATCAGCCAAAAGTAAATTCAAACACGGGGAAGGTGAGTGGAGCAGAGGCTCTTGTCCGCTGGAAAAAGGGCGATGGCTCAATAATTCTACCGGATCAATTTGTACCAATTATTGAACGCAGCGGCCAGATTATTCAGGTAGATTATTTTATGTACCGGGAAGTTTTCAAGTTTATTGCAGAATGTATTCGTGAAGGAAAAAATATTGTACCTGTTTCTATAAATGTATCCAGGCAGCATTTTAAAAAGCTGGATATAATTAATTATATTAAATCACTTCAAAATGAATATAATATTCCGCCAAAATATATTGAATTTGAAATAACAGAAACTGTATGTATGACAGATACTATTAAGGCTATTAGATTCATACGTTCCTTCCATGACATGGGCTTTAAAGTTTCTATGGACGATTTTGGTTCAGGCTATTCTTCTCTATATCTTTTAAGTGAACTTCCTATTGATATTATCAAGATGGATAAATGCTTTTTACAGACTCAAGACCTAAAGAAAAAAGAACGGGTTATTATTTCGAATGTTATTAATATGACTCATCAGCTGGATATTCAAACTCTTTGCGAAGGCGTAGAAACCCCGGAACAAAGTGAATTCCTGCGTTCTGTAGGCTGTGATATTCAGCAGGGCTTCTATTTTTCAAGACCGGTTACATCTGCTAAATTCCGTGAAATTTTATGACAAGACTGTTTTTTTTAACGCTCTCCGATTAATCAGCGCGCATAAATGCGCTTGCTTAGGTAGACAGAATATGCGTTATGAAAAGTAATATAATATGCACAAATATGCAGAAAAGTGCCCTTTAACTGCATGATTGCGTATATTTATAAAGAATTACTCCACATAAATGCCCAGTGTTACATGCTGACCGTTTATATAAGAGTTATTATCAGACCTCATATATTCTACATAGCCTGTACCGTCTGTTCTAAGATATTCAATCCTGTATACTTCCCCGGCATTAATTTCCATCGGATAATTATCATCTGGCAGATAATCAAAAGCCTGATAATTTACAAGATCTTCATAAGCATCCAAAAGCCTGAATATTTTTCTGGTTTTAAAATCCCTTATACCTTTTATATCACTTGTACCACAATATTGGGCGCTGTAAGTTTTTCCAAATAATGTAAAGCTTGCAGTATTATCTGAAGAAAGCTTAAAGCCGTTCTTTTTGGAATTGAGTATTTCTAAATAGCCTTCTTCAAGCTCTGGCCTGAATTCCTCAAGACTGGAATAATTCCCTAACCTGTATTTACCCAGCAGCTCGGTTACTTCTGCAATTTCGTCAAATCTGTTGACTTTATCATTGAATATACCCGAATAGATATACGAATCATTTCCAAAGGCTTTTAGGATATTAAGCGTATTGGCACGATTAAAAAGCTCGATCAGATATGTTTCTGAGTTTGTATAAGCATGCTGCTTCATTATCTGTTTTTTAGTTCCTTTAAAAGTTTTATTCACAAGCTTCATGATTTTTTTATTCTTAACGATTTCATAAACTACCGGATTAGACATTGGATGAGATAATTCATGAATTAACAGATTTGCATCAAAATAACCGGCACAATATTTTGGTTCAAAAAACTCTTTCTGACCGTTATTAAAGCTTACTCCATAATTAGAAGAGCCTACCACTGGAGATACAGAAATAAAAACTGGATTTAATGTTGTTCTGTAATATTTTTCATATGCATCAAAAGCAATATTGATTACTTGTACATTTGAAAGAATTGCCTGCAGGCCTTGTTCATAAACAGGTACCATTGACTGATAAAAGTTGTCAAAAGAAGTTGCTGTATAAAAAGCAGAAATTACTTCAAGAAATTTTTGAGGATCTCCGCAGCGGGACTGGATATTTGCTTTTACTGTTTCTATATCCGTCCTGTATGACTGGCAGTCAGAATTAAGATAAGTTGCAATATTAGCTACTGCATCATAGCTAAAGCCTCTGTAATGAAGACTTTTATAATACGAAATGGCATTCTTAAATTCTTTTATTTCAGAAAAAGCTGAAAAATAAGAATCATAAAGGCTAAAATCTACATTTGAATAATTATATTCAGGAAAACCTGCCAGATGTGCAAGAACTGCTGCACATTCAAAGGACCGGCTTGTTCCTGCTTCTGCCTTATCATTAATCTGAACTCTGAATTCTCCGTTGTCTGCAAAAAGCAAGGCTGCTGAAAAAACAAAGATACATAGGATTGATAAAAGAATTTTTTTCATTTTTTATTCCCCTTTTAATTTAATTTGCTTAATTTTTCACGTATGAATTCAGACTTTTCTTTGAGTCCAATTTTTCCAAGTTTAATAAAGATTACGTTTGGCTGCTGTGCATTTAATCTTACAGTACCAGGATTATCCTTGATGAGTTTAAGAATTTTGTCTATAGATATATTGGAGGTCTGCTGGAATTCAATTGCAACTTCCCCCTGTTTTTCTTTTATAGATTTGATTGAAAGCTTACGGCTTATAATCCTTATTTCTGCAAGTGCCAAAAGACTCGAAACTTCTTCCGGAATTGGTCCAAAACGATCATCAAGTTCTGTAAGTACTGCTTCAAATTCTGCATCGGTTGTAATTGATGCAATTTTTTTGTAAATTTCCATTTTAATTTGAGGTACGGTAACATAGGTATCAGGAATATAACCGGAATACTCAAGTTCCATAAGTACTTCACTTTGCGGCTTATAATCCTTTTGTGCTGTAAGACGATTCACTGCTTCTTCAAGCAGCCTCATATATAAATCAAAGCCAACGGCGTATACATCACCCGACTGATCCTTGCCTAAAAGATTACCGGCTCCACGTATTTCCATATCCTTCATTGCAATCTTAAAGCCGCTTCCAAGCTCGGTAAAATCACTGATTACCTGAAGCCGCTTCATTGCAACTTCGCTCAAAGCTTTGTCTTTTGGATATAAAAGATATGCATAAGCCTTTCGGTCACTTCTACCAACACGTCCTCGTAACTGATATAATTGTGAAACTCCATACATATCTGCACGGTCAATTATGATTGTATTTACGTTTGGAATATCAATTCCATTTTCTATAATTGTTGTTGCTATAAGAACATGAAAGCCTCCCATCTTAAACCGATGGAAAATATCATCAAGTTCCTGACTGGACATTTGACCGTGTGCTACATCTACAAGACATTCGGGAACAATCTTTTCAATTCTTTTGCGTATTTCTAAAAGCGATTCTACACGGTTATGCAAAAAGAATACCTGTCCGCCTCTGTCCATTTCCTGTCTTATGGCTGCAGCAACCCTGTCATCGCTAAACTCATCAATTACAGTTTCAATTGGCTGCCTGTTTTGAGGAGGCGTTGTCAAAAGACTCATATCACGAATCTTTAAAAGGCTCATGTGTAAAGTTCGTGGAATTGGGGTTGCAGACATTGTAAGGCAGTCTACGTTATTTTTCATTTCCTTAAGGCGTTCTTTGTCTTTTACGCCAAAGCGCTGCTCTTCATCAATTATCATAAGTCCAAGCGCTTTGAACTTTACATCTTTTTGAATTATTCTGTGAGTTCCTACAAGAATATCAAGCTCACCCTGTTCAAGCTTTGCAAGAATCTTTTTTTGTTCTGCAGGAGGAACAAAACGGGAAAGTCTTGCAATTTTTACAGGAAAATTCTTAAAGCGTTCTATGAGAGTTTCATAATGTTGTTCTGCAAGAATGGTTGTAGGCGCCAGAAAAGCAACCTGTTTACCCCCCATAACAGCCTTGAAGGCAGCTCTCATGGCAATTTCTGTTTTGCCATAACCAACATCACCGCAGATAAGGCGATCCATTGGTACAGGCTTTTCCATATCTGCTTTAATTTCTTCTGTTACAGTTATCTGATCCGGTGTATCTTCGTATGGAAAAGCAGCTTCAAACGCAGACTGCCATTCTGTTTCCTTTGGAAAAGCGTAGCCTGCACTCGCCTTTCTTCTTGAATATAAATCTATTAGCTTTTTGGCCAGATCTTCTACAGCTTTCTGAACCTTGTTTTTTCGGTTCTCCCAGGATTTGCTGCCAATTCTATCCAGCCTTGGTTTTTCACCTTCGTTTCCAATGTACCGCTGGACAAGATTAACCTGCTCTATAGGTACAAAGGCAAATTCCTGATCTGCATATTCCAGTTTAATGTAATCGCGTTCGTTTCCCATAGCCTTTAATCTTTCTATGCCATGGAAAAGACCAATTCCCCAGTTTACATGAACAACATAGTCTCCGGGATTAAGCTCGACAAAGGTGTCTATTGCCTTGGATTTTGCCTTGTTAACAGATTTAGCTACATATTTTCTTCTGCCAAAAATCTCATTTTCCTGAATTACGAGCAGCTTAATTTGTGGAATATTAAAGCCAGAGGATACCGGTTTTGGAATAAGTACTACAGGTTTTATTCCGGCCCTTGCATCTATATCTGTCCAGTCTTTAAAAATTTCATGAATACGCAGCTGCTGGTTTTCGTTATCGGTATAAATAAAAATATCCCAGCCGTCGTTCTGAAGATTTGTTAACTCTTCCTTCATGTAATTAATGTTGCCAAAAAAGCTTCTGCCGGGTTCTGAGTTAATTTTCAGGAAGAAATTAGATTTATTGGCAGAAGAAGGAGATTTATCTGTCTCAAGTGTACGAAAAAGTAGACATTTTGATAAACTTTCTAGTGTGTTATTGTAATTTAATAACAGATGATCCGGCGGCAAAGAAGGAAAAGTTTCCCTGGTTTTTCTGTACATTCCGGAAAATTCGCGCCATATAGCTTCTTCGGCGTGCTGTTGACGGTCGTAATCATAAATAAGAGTTAAAGTGTTTTCGTCTATGTAGTCCCGTATTGTATAGTTTTTATCCCACAAGAGGTTGTAAAACAGCTCTTCACCCTCTGTTTCGTGTTTTGCTTCGAGCTCCTGAGCCATCATTTTAAAATATTCATAGGCGTGTTCGGTAAACGGAAGATGAATATTACTTTTAATTTGAACGGTATTATTTTGTAGAGTATTAATTTCTGTGCTATTATCTTGTATAGCGGTATTCTGATACTCTTCCATTTTTTGGGTAAAAGTATTAATTAATTCCTGTTCCCATAAAACTTCTTTCATTGGGTATATGGTTATTTTGTCCAGTGTACCTGTAGTTGTCTGAGAATCTGCTTCAAACTGCTTTATAGATTCTATTGTGTCAAAATCAAAAACAATTCGGATAGGATTATCCTCTAACGGCAGAAAGATATCTAATACCTCTCCCCTTAAACTGAATTCACCCCGTACATTTACTCTGGAAACCCTTGTATAACCAATTTGTGTAAGTCTGGCTGCAATTTTTACCGTATCCAGAGAATCCTTTTTCTTTAAGGTAAATGTAAACTGTTTTATATATTGTGGCGGAGGCAGCGGACTGATAAAGGCTCTTTGTGTAAGAATGAATATTCGTGGTTTGTTTTGTAACGAAAAGCTTTTTTGTGCGCAAAGCTCTGAAAGAAAACCTGCTCTCTGCCCAAAAACAATGGAACCTCTTGCGGCCGGCCTGTATGGTATTGTCCCCCAGTTTGGAAAAGTAAAGACTTGTGCCTCCGGAAAAATTGTTTTTATATCCTCCTGAATACTGTTCATTTCATATTCACCGGGAACTACAATGAGTAAATCTGAAGAAACTGTATGCTTTTCATGAAGTATTTTTATATGTCTTGCACTGCAAAGCTCAGACAAAAAGAATGAAAAAAGACAGCCTTGTATGCCTTCTATCTGCACGGGAAAGGCTGTTTCCAGGCTTGTAACTGTGTCTGCTGCCGTATAAAATTCAGGCCAGTTATGTAGAAAATTATTAACAGAAGATGATAATGATTTCATTTAAAAATACCGAAAATAAATATATAATATAAGAAATAATTTCTTAATAAAATATTTAAGGAGATCACGTTGAAAATCCGTAAACTTACACTAATTATAGCAATTATCTGCCTTTTTGGACAGACTATTTTTGCGCAGGAAACCAATGATTTTTCCAACGCAAGTGTGTCAATTAAATATTATAACAGGTCTATTTACTATCCTGGATTAAACGATGATAATCCGATTAGTGTTCATATCACAATTAAAAATAACGGAAGTGAAACTCTGCGTTTTAAGCTTGCAGATGATCGTGCATTCAGCCTGGACTTTTATGCTTACACAGTAAAAAATGCCAGCCTTGAACAGACAGATTCTGTAATTGAAAAACGAACAACAAATCGCACTGTTTATTTTAGAGAAATTGCCCTTGAAGGCGGAGAAGAATATTCCTTTGTTGAAAATGTAAAGGATTATATCAGAGTTGCGGAACCTTCTGTTTATTATCTTGAACTTGCTTTTTATCCTGAGCTTTATAAATCTAAATATATTAAGCTCATGTCTAACCGCCTTACCCTTGAAATTCGCCCTTCCCCGGCTGCTGCTTCTTCAACTTATGTTCCTGTAAAAGAGATTTCTTCTGAGATTTTAAAACCAGAAGAAATTGGTCCGGATAAGGTTGTTGAACAGACAATTATTGCAAGACAGAAATCACTCTGGGATCAGTACTTTTTGTACATGGATATAGAATCTCTTTTAAAGCGTAATTCTTCTTTGAGTAAAAAATATATTACAGTTTCTGCACAGGAACGTGAACGCATGATTGAAAGCTTTAAGGCAGATTTGATGCAGTCTCGTATTGAAAATGATATTATTGCTGTTCCTGAAAGATTTGAAATTGAAAAAACAACCTACTCTCCTACCGAAGGAACTGTTGTTGTAATTGAATGGTTTAAGTATCCAAACTTCAGCGAAAAGAAACGTTATACCTACAAGGTTCGTCAGCGCGAAGGAATCTGGACAATTTATGATTACACTGTTGTAAACCTTGGTACTGAGTAAGGGAAAGAATAAATGAAGGCCCTGATTATTTCTGAAGAACAGAATGTTTGTGATTCTCTTAATACGGCTTTGCAAAACGCTGGTTATGATACAATAGTCTATAAATGGCTTTTAAAGGCTTTGGACAATATTGAAGAAATAAGACCGGATTGTATTGTAGTAAGCTCTTCTGAATATCCACGTCATTGGAAAACCCTTGTACAGTTTGTAAAAAGCGGTATTGGTGGAGATGATGTTCAAATCTATCTTTATGAACCAAAGCCTATGTCTGAAGAAGATGAAGAAAAAGCAAAGATTCTTGGAATTACAGACTATTTTACTTCTCTGGATGCACAGGTTTTACAGGGTATTTTTGGTTCTAAGCCGGAAGAAACAATTGTTCATGAGGAAGTTATTCCTACTGTGCAGAATGTGACAGTGGTTCCGAAAGAGACCGCTGAGGAAACTGAAAATGCAGTCATAAATACCGGACATTATATGTTTACACATCCTGTTACCTTACAATTCATTGCAGGAAAATATTTTGATTATAACGGTAAAACTATGTCCTGTTCTTTGCCTGGCCCACAGGCTTCTCTAGGGCTTTCCAAAGACTGCGAAATAGCTTCGTTTACTTTCTTTGATGAAAAATGTACACGTAATGCAAAAGCAATTGTTAATAATATTATGAATATTTCCAGTGATAATACAATGATTATTGTAGAAATTTCAGAGATTTATGAAGAGATTTAGAAATACAAAAAAAGCCAAGTTTTTCTGTGAATTCTGCGGAAATGAAGTAAAGCAAAATGATAAGGTATGTACTTATTGCGGTAAGTTTTTTGCTTCTGTCCGCTGTCCAAATTGTGGAAAAACCGGAAGAACAGAAGAGTTTACCCATGGTTGTCCAGCCTGCGGTTATGCTGTGCACGGTACCAAAGGTTTGCTTGGACTTTCTAAAACTCGTAAATCCACCAAAAATTATGATGGCAGCCTGCCCTTCTGGATTTACATTCTTGTAATTGCTGTTTTAATTGCGCTTGTTATTGGCTTATACAGCTGTCTGTAGTAATGAATATTAAAATAATAAAAGCTCCCGATAATATAAAACCTTATACAATTATTGATAAACCTGCAGGTTTACCTTCTGCTCCCCTTTCTCAAAATGATAATCAAAATGCTTTTAGTATGGCTGCAAGCCAGTTTCCGGAGCTCCTTAATGTGAACGGTAAAAAAGCAATAGAACATGGTCTTATTCACAGACTGGATACTGCAACAAGCGGTCTTATAATTATTGCTGCAGATCAAAATTGCTACGATTTCCTTGAAAAAGAACAGCAGGAAAACAGAATAATCAAAACCTACCGTGCCAGATGTAATTTGGTAAAATGCAGTGAAGAAGGCTTTCCAGCTTTTCCTTTTAAAATTGATAGTGTACAAAGCTTTGCTATAAGCTCATATTTCCGTCCCTTTGGCCCTGGAAGAAAGCTTGTACGTCCGGTAACCAAAGACAGTGGCAAAGCCGCCCTTAAAAAGCTTGGAAAACAGGTTTCATACACAACAAATGTCAGGATTTTAAGCGTTAATAAAACAGAAGGCACAGCCGAAGTAGAATGCAGCATAACCAACGGCTACCGTCATCAGGTACGTTGTCATCTTGCCTGGTGTGGTCTTCCTGTAGAAAATGACGAACAATACAATCCCTTAGTTAAACAAAAAAGCACAGAACCCATGAAATTCTGTGCCATCAAAATTGAATTTGAGTACCCGAGAGGAGACTTGAACTCCTATGACCGTAAGGACACTTGGACCTGAACCAAGCGCGTCTACCAATTCCGCCACCCGGGCAAAAAAGTATAGTTTAATATATCAAAAATAAGGCTGTTAGTCAAATGAGAACTAAAAGGTCTTTTTAGGGTATTTTGATTTTAGTTTTTTTTCTAAGTCTAAAAATCGCGCCGGAGTTGGGGTTATAAAGGTTTTTTGCTGGCCGTCCGGCAGTCGTATTTCTAAAAGTTTTGAATGCAGCATAAGAGTTGCATCTGGGAAAATAGGATCAGTTTTATTGTAAATACCGTCCCCGACTATAGGGCATCCCAGATATTTCATATGGACACGAATTTGATGAGTTCTGCCGGTTTTAAGTCTTACGCGTACGAGAGTATAGTTACCATAGCTTGAAATGCAATGGTAAAGCGTACGTGCAAACTTACCTTCATTTGTGTCTGTAACAGCCTTAAACTTCTTTCTATCCTTAGGATCACGGATTATCTGGGTACGAATATCTCCGGCGGGCTTTGGCGGCCTGCCCTTTACAATGAGAATATATTCTTTCCGGACCTTTCTTTCTTTAAATTGTGAGCAAAGCCATTCTTCAGTATCACGGTTTTTTGCAGTAATTATTATGCCTGAGGTTTCTTTATCAAGACGATGTACAATACCCGGTCTGCGCCTCATTAAAATTTGAGCTTCACTGCCCTCTTTGAGCTGCTCAATTGCCTGTCTTCCCCAGTGATATAAAAGGGCATTAACAAGTGTTCCGCTCCAGTTTGAACAGGCAGGATGAGTTACCATGCCCTGCTCCTTATTTACAACCGTTACATTTTCATCTTCGTAAAGAATATCCAGTGGGATATTTTCGGGTTCAATATTGTCCGGAATATTGTCCTGCCATTCAATTTGAATCTGATCATTTGCTTTTATTTTCTGCGAAAGCTTGCTGATTTTTCCGTTTACAAGCAGATTAACTAAGCCGCTTTTTAATTTAGACCGGTTCATACCGTCGGGTAAGCTCGAAATGTATTTATCCAGTCGTTCTGAGCCCTTGTATTCAGAAGGTACTGTTATACAAAAAGAAGACATTATTGTTCCGGCTCCTGTTTTTCAGAAGGCAAAGCTATTCTTATAGCATCGGGATCTTCTTCAATTTTAATGCCCTTGTTTTCTTCTTTAGATTTTTTTTGAGCGCTTTTTCGTTTAATAAGTCTTATAATATAATCAGATAGTCCAATTCCGGCACTCACGCATAAGGAAGTTATAATAATCTTTTTCATTTCTTCGGGTTTATAGTCGGCTGTGGCCAGTGGATTAAAGGTATCTGTTTTACCGGAAAAATATTTATAACCGTTATATACCAGCGCTGCATCAAGAGTAACAAAAGGCATTGAACCTAAGGTGATTATTTCGAATCTTCTTATATCTTTTAATGCCTGGGGAAATTCTTCGTCTGTATAAGGAGCAGGCGTTGTATCCTTTTGAGAGGACTGAGCATACAAAAGGCTCGAAGAGAAAATGAGTATTATTACAGTCAAAAAAGCTTTGATATTAATTTTCATAAGCTTAATAATTCCTTTCTCCAAATATTGCCGTGCCAACCCTTACAAGTGTTGAACCTTCTTCAATTGCAATTTCAAAATCTGCAGACATACCCATAGAAAGTTCGGTAAGAGTAAATTGCGGATATTCTTTCTGTAATTTTTGAGAAAGCTCCCTTAGAGTTATAAATGATTTTCTAATAAGATCTTTATACTCTGTAAAAGGTGCCATTGTCATAAAGCCGCAGGGAATTACATGAGGGTATTTACCTTCCTTAAAATTCTCTAATGCCTGTTTTAATAAGTTCAGGTCTGTAAAACCAGATTTAGTTTCTTCTCCGGTGTGAATTTCAAAAAGAATATTAATCTTCTTATCAATTTTGGAACACTGCTTTTCTATTTCAGTAATTAAATCAATTCGGTCTACAGATTCTATGCAGGAAGCAATTTTTACTGCATTCTTCACCTTATTTGACTGAAGCTGTCCAATAAGGTGAAGCTGCGTCTGCGGATATTGTTCAATAATTGACGGAAATTTTTCCATTGCTTCCTGAACTCTGTTTTCTCCAAACAAAAGCTGTCCAGACTTTATTGCTTCTATTACACTGGAAGCCGGATGATATTTACTTACAGCCATGAGCTTTGCGCTGCCGGCTTTACGGCCTGCTTTTTTTTCTGCCTGATTTATTTTTTGCCTTATAATTTCAAGGTTTTTATTTATATCTATACTCATAAAGCCTGCCTTTGTTTGTTATATTCGCAGATTGTGTCGGAAAGCTTTAGCATCTGCTCAATTGTTAAAACCTCTGCTCTATGCATTGGATTTATCTGGGCTAGAGAAAGACATTCTTCTACAGCCTTAGAATCGTTTAAAAATCCCTGAAGATTATTTCTAACGGTTTTGCGACGCGAAGAAAATAAGCCACGTTCAAGTTTTACAAAAAAGGCAGGATCTGAACAAAGAGGATATTCAGCTTTTTTTACAAAAAGAACTGCCCGTGAGTCCACATTAGGTTTTGGCCAGAAATTTGCACCGGATAAATCCATAAGAGGTTTTACGTCATAAGCCCAGTTGCATAAAACAGAAAGAGAAGAATACTGTTCGCTTCCGGGCTTTGCACACATGCGCTGGGCTACTTCCTTTTGTACGGTAAAAACACATTTGTCAAAGCGTATATTTTTTTCAATTGTATCGGCAATTATTGTAGCGGCAATATTGTAAGGAAGATTTCCAAAAAATCTTTGAGGAAGTTCCCGGCCATTATTTGTCTGAGCATACCAGGTTTTAAGTACGTCACCTTCTACAACTGTAAACTTTCCTTTTGAAGCTTCATCAGAAAAAAAATCTTTTATGAGGGACGCAAAGCCCCGGTCAATTTCAAAGGCTTTTAAATTAGCCCCTCGTGAAAGAATTATACTGGTCATGGCGCCAAGCCCCGGGCCTACTTCCCAAACAGTGGTGCCTTCCTGAATATCAAGCGCATCTATAAGCTTCTGCCTTGCGTTTTCGTTAATGAGAAAATTTTGTCCAAACTTTTTTTGCATAGAAAAACCGTTTGAATCGAGGACATTTTTGAGTTCTGCCGGTGAATTGTAATCAGGATGCTTCAATTAATTCTCCATATAAACGCTTTAGAAAAAAAACTTACTAAAAATCGTATTATAGTATACTGCAAATTCATAAAAAATGCACTAGGTATAGCCAGAGCAGGAATTAGCAGACAAAGAATTATTAGTGCAAGCCCGCTGTAAATAAATATTGTTATTACAGGGGAAACAATTGTTGTTGCTATTATTCCTATTGGCGAAAAGCTGCCAAAAAGCTTTAGAGAAACAGGTGCAGTAAGAATCTGTGCTCCGGTGGAAGAACCTAAGGAAGAAGCAATTACAGAAGGAAAAAGTTTTATGTAAAATTTTCTGAAAAAATTATTGGTTAAGAGAATTCCTGCGAGCGCCATATAAGAAAGAATAAACCCGGATGAATATATATCTTGCGGTGAAATTATTGTCTGACATAAAAAGCTAAAGGCAAGAATTATGAGCATATCAGGTTTTTTAACATTTGCCATTGCTGCAATAATTGTGAGCATACTGCATATAAACGCCCTTAATAAAGACGGAGAAAGTCCTGCAAACCATACAAAAAGGAAAAGAGCTGTTATTCGTATTATAAATGAAAACTTTTTACGTCCTATTTTTTTTCCGAAAAACATTGCAATTCCGGAAAACATAGAAAGGTGCATGCCTGAAAGAGCCAGAATATGAGATAAACCTGCGTTTCTAAAACTTAAGGAAAGTTCTAAAGATGTATACTCTTTTGCACCACAAAGTAATGCAAGTAAAAGTCCTCCTGCAAATCCCCAGGAATACATGAGTCTTTTAAACTGAAGTCTGCAAAGGGATCTGATATAATCAATTTTTCCATACAAGGTTTGTGGGAAAAATGAAGAACTGCAAGTACTTACATAAAAATTTTGCCCTTCCCTGTCAAAATGGCCGTTTACACAATAAACCCCGCCTGCTTCCCATAAAAAAGCTCCGGACTTTTTTGCTGCAGAATATAACTTTCCCGGATAAAAGGCTTCTACAGATTCTGTTGGAATATACAGATTTACATCTCCCTTTGCACTGCTTTGTAGTTTTCTTTCTGTCTGTGCGGTTGAATTAACACGCAGGATAGAACGATAATATTTTCCGTCTGAGCACTTTGCCGGAGAAGAAACTAATTGTCCTTTAATCTGGTTAATTTGTCCTGTTTGAATCAATGAATAAAACCTGTTTCTTGAACAAGGCTTTAAGAGACCGGAATAAAAAATTAATATACAAATTAACGTTGCTATAAAAACAGAATTATTTGAATATTTTGTTACCATCTTAAACCCGCGAGTGCCTGGCGGGCGGCAGAAAGCACTGGTTCCGGATAATTAAGATAAGTTACAGAAAGAAGGGAATCAAATGCTGACTTGTCGCCTATGGCACCCAGAGAATTGATAACAGCAAGTACAATTGTCTGAGAAACAGTATTATTGTATTCAAGCTGTAGATTCAATTCCCCCAGGTATTTAATAAGCGGAGTAACTGCATCAAGCGGTGAAATATTTACTAGAGAATTGATAAGGCCTGCAAATTGTTCTTCGGTTATGAGCGAATTCTGGAAATTCTTTTGAGAAACACTAAAGAATGAAAGTACGCTTGCAGAAGCTCTTGTCCATTTGTGAGAATTCAAAATAGAAAGTGCTTCAAACTGAAGTTCTGCAATTGGTGCTTCGTTCAGAATATTTTCCGCAATTTCACAAAGATTGTTTGAAGAAACATTATCTGCCTGTTTTACCAGATTAAAAATACGCTGTATGTTTGCCGGATCTTTACTGTGAACTATTTGCAAAACTTCGTTCATAGAAATTGGAATGAGCTTTGTAATGGCAAGTTCAATATCGGAATACCAGGCTGCATACCTTTTATCATTTAAATCGTTATAAAGAATGCTGAATGATACGTTATTGCCTATAAATCCCAGGGAATTAATGACTGATTTCAATAGACTGGAATCAGATGAAAGCACAGATGAACCCTGCATAAACTTGTTCAAAACATCTGTAAAAGGCACTGTGTTGATGTGGTCTTTAAGAGACAGTACCTTTGACTGAACAGCAATTTGAACTGTATTACTGCGGTTAAATTTTTCGAAAAGCTCGATAAACTGGTTCATCACCTTGGCTCTATCATTTTCTGACAGACCATATATATAATCATTCGGTAGAGAAAGAACAGATGCAACTGCAAGGCCGTCCATATCTCTGTCTGTACCGACGATTGAATTATTTTCGAGTACAAATTCTATTGCCTTAAGAGAAAGCCAGATTCCATCCTGACCGGAAGCTTCCCTAACCGCTGTGGTTTTGTCGGAAATATTTCCCTTAATGAATTGCTTTATATAGTCTTGAGCAGTAAGACAAGCGGCTAAAATTGTTATTGTAAAAATAATCGTAATAATTTTTTTCATATCATACCTTTATTTAATGTCATCAAAAATATTAATTGACGGATCAATTTCTATATCTGTTTGTGAATTTTGTGCATTCTTTGTGCCTTCGGTAAATGAAGGTTTTACTTGTGTTAACGGAATATCTGCATCCAAAGCAGAAATTTCTTTAGGAGCCGGTTCCGGAGCTTGGCTTGAAGCTTGGGCTGGAGTTTGTGTTGCAGTGGTTTCTGTTTCGCCCTGAGCTGATTCTTCTTCATCAGTATCTGTAAGCTTTAATGCTTCGTAAACCTCTTTTTCTCGCTCCGGCAGCATATTGTAAACATAACTCAATACTTCGTTTTTCATTGCAGGTTCAAGATGTATACATTCAAAATGAAGAAGGGACTGATTTGAAGCTTCGTTATATTCAACAGTTCTGACTACACCAAACATAATTATGAGCATGCTCTGAATATTAAACTGAAGTTTTATCTGAACGTTTGGTACACCCTTTCCACCAATTCTAATCATGGCTCCGGCTTCCGAAATATCTTCTATAAGGCATTTATAACCATTCTGGGTTTCTACTGCATTGTAGTCTATGTTTTCATTTTTAATTATGTAAAGGTTTGCTTTTATTTCGCATTTAGCACGAACTGCCTTGCGTTTTTGGGTACGTATAAGATTAGTAGAATGCTTTAAGGAAATTGATGATTCTCCGACAAAAAGTCCGTGACCTGTAACAGTAGTGTCAAAAACATAACGTGCATCACCCTTGCGCCAAAGGTATACATTTATGAATTTACCTTTCCATTCTTCTGCAGTAAGAGGAATCATATCCTTTTGGCGTGGAACAGAAATAATTAATTCTTTACCGTTATTAAGAATCTTTGAAGAAAAAACGCCCTTTCCCGGAAGAATAATGCGGAGCTTCTGTCCCTTATCCAGATACATTGTGGATTCAAGTCCTTTTTTATTATCAGTTTCGTTCTGGAGCTTGGTGCGGTAATCAAAAAGCTTGGTTATGAGCGCTTGAGTTTTAGGATCATTTTCGGTTCCGTTTGCAGCCGCCTGTGAAGTAATTTGAGTCATACATTTTGTTAAGGAAGGCATAGACCAGAAAAGAGCTTTTGGATATTCAAGATCGCACATTTGTGCTACATTCCATAAGAGTCCAAGATCTGAAAATGAAAATTTTGAATCAAGTCCTGTGATATAGAATTCTATTCTTTGTTTAAAGATTGAATAGATTCCGGCTATTACCAGGAGTACTGCTATTGTTATAACAACACTTATTAAAATGTACACAAATCCCTCTTTATTATATAATAATATTATAACATAAAATAAAGGAAAAGACATCAAAAATAGTTACAAAAATGAAAAGAAGTTCCATCATTTATGAAATTCTAATTTTTCTCCTGATTCTGGTTTTTCTTATAATTCCACCCTTTTTTACACCTTCAATACGACAAGCTTCCGCTATTTTCACCTGGGCTTTTCCCTGGAGACAGACTTGTTTATGTATTTTTGCTTTAGTCTTATATTTTTTTAGCAGAGCTTTGAATACTTATAATAAAGCCAGATTACAATTTTTTTATCCATCTGTCCTGGCGCTTGCTTTACTTTTTTTTGTAGCTCTAATAATAAAACTCGTTACAAAAAGCTATGGAAAAACAATATCAACCACTCTTCCCTCTTATTTTTCACAATGGCTTTTTTGCATTCTAACTTTTGCAGTAAGTGCAACGTATGAAGAAATAATTTACAGATTTTATTTTACAGATGCCTTAAAACGTCTTGCTCATGCAGATTCTAATTCGATTATTAAATGGCTTTGTGAATTTGCAGGACTTTTGGTTTTTGCTTTTGCACATTTTTATCTTGGAATACCTGCAATAATAAATGCTGCTTTTGCACATTGTATTCTTCGTGTTTTATATAAAAAAACAGGACTCATATGGAACTGTGTAATCGTTCATTTTATCTATAACATTATCTCTTTGATTTTATTATAGGTCCATAAACTTATAGCCGTGTTGTAAGAAAATTCTTTTTGAGAAAGCTCGGAGAAAAAAGTAGTTTTAACATTAAATTCTTCGGTGCTTTGAGTTTTATATATTTCCAAAGTTATTTGTACAAGATTTCCTGTTTCAAGTTGTATTTTAGTAAGAAGATTGTCCTGCCCGTAAGTAAAGTTTGTTTCGGAAGGAAAACCTCCGTGTCTTAATTCCAAAAGTTTTGTTATGCTTTGATTCCAGTTTTCATTATCCGGTGTAAGTGCGCT
>JAEEGL015119044.1_pt1 | contig 19322 bp, 16 predicted proteins | sample 9134231 | NCBI WGS metagenome assembly JAEEGL01 (sample SAMN16246548, study PRJNA631951) | gut metagenome | biome: gut microbiome; feature: rumen; material: fiber-attached | host: Bos | place: Iran: Karaj | collected 2018-10
AAAGATACTGTATTCTTATCATTATTTAGAGGTGGATTTAATTTACCTGCAGGTTCAGTTATGACATCTATAATGTTAATTATTACATTCTCTATGATTGATATGTTTGATACTATGGGTACAGTTGTAGGATGTTGTTCAAATGCTAAGTTATTAGATGATAAGGGTAAACCTATTAATTATGGTAAAATGATGTATGCTGATAGTATTGCTACTATTACTGGTTCATTATGTGGTACTAGTACGGTAACTACATTTGTTGAAAGTGGTACAGGAGTATCTGCAGGTGGTAAAACTGGTTTAACAGCTCTATCTACTGCAATATTATTCTTATTATCAATATTCTTATTACCATTATTTGCATTTATACCTACTGCTGCTACTGCAAGTGCTTTAATTTATGTCGGAGTATTAATGATGAATAATATATTTAATGTTGATTTAGAAAATGTTAAAAATGCTATTCCATCATTTATAACTATAATAGCTATGCCTCTTACTTATTCAATTACTGAAGGTATTGGTTTAGGTATAATATCATTTGTAGTATTAGATTTATTAATATATGTTATAGATTCTATTAGATTTGTTAATGGTAAAACTAAAGAAAGACCTAAGACTGAAGTTACTTTAGTAACAATAATAGTATTTATATTATTCTTAGTATATTTCTTAGTACCAACAGTATTATAAAAAAAGCACTTATGTGCTTTTTTTTAATATATATTTTTATCAGTTATTATTTTATCCATTCTTATATCAAACGGATCTACTTTTATTCTATTTTCATATATTTGTTCTTCAAAACATATACCTATTTTTTTACTATTAGTTTTAAGTGCTCTATCATAATATCCTTTACCAAATCCTAATCTATTTTTATATTTATCAAAACATATACCTGGTACTATAAATAAATCTATATTATCTACTATATCAGTTTCTATTGGTTCATAAATATTATATTTACTTTTAGTAAAAGACTTATTATCTGTTTTATAGAATACCAATGTATTACCTATTACCTTAGGTAATACTACTATTTTATTATCATTTAATGCATAATCTATTAATTCATTTGTTTTTACTTCACTACCTAAATTCTTATATAATGCTATTACTTTAGAATTTTGATACTCAATAGTATTTATTACTTTATTTTTAATAATACTAGATTTAATATCTTTATCTTTAATATTATCTCTAATTATTTTATATTTATTTCTTAATTCATCTTTCATAAATCATTTACTATAATATGCTTAAATGAATTACTATTTACTAAATCTTTTAATTCCTTTGGCAATAGATTAACACTATCTAACTTATCAATATCTACCCATTTATAATAATTAGTATCTGAATCATAATTAACAGATATATCATCAAATCTATTATCTTTTGCTTCTAATTTATATAGTGCGTATAATTCATGATATTTAATCATATCTAATTCAAAAAAATTCTCTATAAATGCATTAAACTCTATTTCATTCTTATCTATAGTTACATGCATCTCTTCTTTTAATTCCCTTATTAAAGTATCCATAGTACTTTCTAATGTTTTAACTCTACCACCTGGAAATATACATGAATTATATATTGGACTTACTTCTACTAATACTTGATTATTTTTTAATATCATTAATCCTGTTCTATAATTTAATTTAACAGTTTCTATCATTAAAGATATATCTTTCATAATATCACCATCCCTACTATTTTCAGTATACTATTGTGTATCTTATTTGACAACAAATATTATTAATGATATATTAAAAATGGATACGCTTAAACTAAGTGCTTTCCATTTTTGTGTATGCACCCAATCTAATGATTAGGTGCTATTTTTATCTTGATAAGATGTAGAATACTACAGCAAACAAGAGTAGTATAATTATAAAGAGAGAGTGATCTTTCTTTGTCATAATACCACCACTAATCTATGTATCCATATTTCTTATAACAAATATATAATTTGTTATCAAATTACAAAAATGTTATTTTTAAGTATAAATATATATAAAAAATACAAATTTAGTTATATAAATTTGTATTTTTATTATTTTATCATTAATATTATCTTATTTTTATAATTCTAAAATATCTCTCCAGTTTTCTGGAAATCCAATCTTATTTAATATTTTATTAATACCTATACTTTCTAATTTACCTGTTAATAAATCTATTTCATATCCAAGTTCATATATTAATAATCTGAAATCATCTTTAGATAGCATATATTTAAACATAATAACTAGTGAATATAAATCATTTCTACCATATATGTATTCTTCATTATCTTTTAATATTCCTAATTGTTCATGATACTTATTATTTGGTATAGATCTTTGAGTTTTATAATCATATAATATATCCTCATGTGCACACAAGTTCCTATAATTAGACATTATTGGTAAGAATATACTTAAATCTTCTACATCTATGTTGTAATAATTTGCTATAGCTTTTTTATCTTCATATTTGAGTATCATATATAATTCACTTATAATGCCAAATGATAATACTTTAACTAATATCCACATTGGTATATATCCATAATTAGTTAAATAATGTAATGTTGCTGTATGTTGTTTAGCATTTACTCTTATTTGTCTTTTCATCTTATTTATTACATCTGCTACTTGTCTATGCTTAGTTATATCTGTAGTAAAGTTAGATAATTTTAAATATTCTTTTTCTTTATAACCATATTTGCTTGATAAGTGATAACTAAATATTGATTTTAGGTTATTTTCTACTATAAGTAAATGTTTAAACATAACATTTCTAATATTTCTATCAAACATAAATAATGCATATAATTCATCAAAAGTTGAACCTTCTTTAAATCTTTTTTCATTATTACCTTTTAGAAATACTTGTCTATAACCATTTATGAAGAAATAATTTTCTCTTAGTAATATTTTCTTAGCCTTTTCTTCATCTGGAATAGTAAGCCCTTTATCTTTTAGGATTTCTACTTGTTCATCAATTGTTTTAAATTGTTTTACTTTACTCATAGTATCACCTATTTTATATTATAACATATTTATAGTAATATTTCTAATAAAGAGTTAGTTAAAGTGTCAACTATTAAATCTTGATATTTATCAGTATTAAGTAAATATCTTTCATTAGGATTAGATATAAAACCTAATTCTAATAATACTCCTGGTATATTTATTCTTTTATACATATATAAATTAGTCATTTCTTTTATCTTTTTTGTACTATTTAAATTCTTATTAAATGCTTTTTGAAATATTTCTGCTATATCCTTATTTTTTTTATTTATATCATCGTAAAATACTTGTGCACCTTTCCAAGAGCTATGTATCGATGAATTTAAATGAATCGATAAGTATATATCAGCATTTGATTCATTTATTATTTTTGCTCTTTTACCTAAATCACTTCTTTTTCTAAAATATGCATTTTTATCTGATAAATCATAATCATCATCTCTTGTAAGAAGTATAGTAGCACCCATACTTTCTAATTTGTTTTTTAATTTCAATACTATTTTTAAATTTATATCTTCTTCATATATATCTTTATAGTATGCTCCCGGGTCTTTACCACCATGTCCAGCATCTAAATATATTGTTTTTCCAAGTAATGGTATAGGAGTAATTGAAGCGTTTACCACATTAAATATAGTTAATAAAAATATAAATAATAGTAATATTTTTGTTTTATATTTATTCATATTTAATTATATTAAAAAATAATATAAATTTGACTATTTTATTATTTTATGTATAATATGTGCATCAAAAGGGGGGGGATAATTATGGATAATATATTGGATATTGTTTATGAATATTCTATAAATGGTAGAATATTGGATGATACTGCTATAGAAAAAATAATAAGTATTGCTAAAAAAGAATTTAATTTAAATAATGTACATGAGATTGAAAGAAGAAAATCATTTCCTATAACTAAGCATTCCACAATAGCAGCATATAATACATTTGATGAATCAATAGTACTATATCCTGCTGCTATAAAAAGAGATTTTCTTTTAAGAGAATATAAATCAAAGCTTAAAACAGAAAATGAATTAAATAGAGTTGAAAAATGTTTTAGAAAAAATCTTCATATGGTATTTATTATCTTACATGAATTAGAACACGCTAATCAATTTATGCATCAAAAAGATTCTTCTTTAGAAATGCAACTTGTTAATATAGAATTAGGATATATATATGATATAGGAAACACTTTTGATTGTTTTTATGGTGCTACTGATATAGAAAAATTAGCTGAATCTTTTAAACATTATAAAATTTATAAAAATAATTATAGAATTTCTTTAGCTGAAAGATTAGCAAATGCTAATGCTTTGTTAAAAATTCGTGAAATGACTAAAAAAATAGGAAGTTCAAAATTAGAAGAATTATATGATTCATTATTATTGACTTATTATATGTCTAGATATGATAGTAAAGATGATAGTCCTACAAAACGTTTCTTTAAGGCAATTGAACGTGATCATTTACTTACATATATTCTTATTAAACATGAAGATTTAAGTTACGAAGATAGAATAAAGTTTGGTTTAAACTTAACTAGTGATGAATATAAAGCCAATGAGGAATTAGTAAAATTAAAGAGAAGATAAGTTATCTTCTCTTCTTTTTAAATATATCTGAATATATTACTGGTAAAAATATCATATATCCTGTTATAGACATTATTAATCCTTCTAATAAATATGGAGATGTATATATTATTTTAATATCATGATGACCTTCATCTATTTTAAATCCTATAAATGATTCATTTATTCTCTCATATTCCATCTCTTTATCATCTACATGTATATGAAATCCTTTGTTTTCATATGGTATTGTTAGGATAAAATATCCCATTTCATTTACATTTATTTCACCAACTATTGTATCACCTTTTGTTAATTCTTTATTAATTATAAATTTATCTACTGAATCTACAAATTCTTCTATGTATTTATATTCTAATGAATATACTTTTATATTAGATATTTCATATTTTCCTTTTGCAAATTCTATATTTAATTCTTCAATTGGATTATTTGATGAAATTGAATAATTAAATTTATAATTCTTATTATGATATGTCCAACTTCTACATGACAGTGTATTTTTTACACCATTTATAGTTATAGAAGTATCCCCTACTTTACATGATTCAGAGTAATTCATATCAAATGTAATAAATAATATCTTATCTTTATATGGTTTACTTAATTTCAATACTAAGTTGCCATCTTTTTCACTTTTTATTATATATTTATCTTCTTTTTTATCTATTTCTACATTTTTATTTTTAACTTCATATTTTATATTTTCTTCTTTTACTTTATTCTTATAATCAAATTTTTCCTTTGTATTAATTATAGCATTAGTAAGTAGTGCATATGATTTTTCAATATCATCTAATAAATCATATGTATTTTTATCTAATACATTTGTAGTGACATATCCTATAGGTAATACTTTGTCATTTATATAAACATTGCTATTATCTATATTTTTATAACCAATTGGTTCATATTCAGTAGTAATCATATATTTAGTACCTGATAATGTATTAAATAATATATTTTTTGAAGATGTTATTGCAGTTGAAATATTGTTTTCCATTTCATTACCAATATCATTAGTTGCAAAATCATAATAATAAGGATTTTCTAATGATGAGTATACTGATGATAGATAATAATCTTTGTTTATTACTCTATTTATATTTTTCTTAGTCATAATATTATTTGCTACCCTATATATATTTTCATCAGAATCTATTATTTTATTTAATATATCATAATTATATGTATTAAATTGTAAAGATATATCTTCTTTTGTAACTAGTTTATCCCTACTATTGTTTATATAGCATACTACTAAAGCTGTTAATAATATTGGATATAATAAATAGTTTTTATTTTTATGTCTTATACTTAGTATATATGCTATTAATACAAGTATTACGTCTATTATGAATATATATTTTTTACTCTCTAAATATGTTATTATTTGAATTATACTTATTATTATAGTTAAAACTATAAATTTTTTAACTTTTTTTAATTTATATTCATTTAAAAACTTAGTTATTAATAATATTGCTAATGGTAATAATGGGATTAATACTTTTCCTCTTACATACATAAATCCACTTAAAGTGTATATTATAATTGGAAATAATATTAATAAAGTAAATACTATTGATAATAATTTATCACTTTTATGTTTAGACATTAAGCCATATATAATTGCTATTAATAGTATAGATGTAGTTCCTATTGTATATGAATTATATAGTATTTCTTTAAAATTAAATTTTGGTATTAATAATTTTAATATATTTACACTTGAAGTAATATCTGGTCTTCCACTTTTTAAAGCATAAAATGTAGGAAGTATTAATATCATAGATAACATTATTCCTAATAATATTGGCAATATAAATTTAATACCATCTATAATAAATTTCTTAAATGTTATTTTTTTATTAATTTCTAAATATTTATATATCCCATATAGTACAACGCAAATAATTGAACCAATACTATAATAGTAACTACTCATTATTATCAAAAATATTGATAATACTAGCAATGATTTTTTATTTTTATCAAAATATAAGTCCACTCCCATAAGTGCTAATAATAGAAATGGCATATAGCTTATAAACATTATGTGTCTATGAGTATGATATATAATTGGTCCAGATAGCAAGAATAGCAATGTACCAATTAATGTAGTTTTACTATTAAACCTCTTTTTCAAAAAGTAATACATAAGTATATCACTTATTATTACTACAAGTATCATTGATATTTCTATAAAATTAACCATTTTTATACTTGGAAACAAATATGATACTAATACAATTGGACTTAAAAATCCATAATATGAAAAATTATATATATTTTCTCCAGCTCCCAAATTAAATGCAAAGCTTGGAAATAAATCCTTTGTATCATAAAATAATGTCCTAAAATACTCTGGGAATATCCAATGTTGTGATTCCCAATCAACTGTTGATCCATTAACATATTTTGTACCAACAATCGAAAATAATATAGCTATAAAAAGTAATATTGTACTTAAAATATAAATATAATCTTTATTATCTAACTTTTTCATACCATCACCACTTTCATTATAACATATATTTTAAAATTAGAAATATTATGATATAATTATATGCGGAGTTGATGCTGTATGAATCATATTAAAAACATACTTATTAGCATAAAAAACTTCGCTATAAAATATAAACATGTAATTTTTATGACTTTGTCATTTTTAATATTAGATTTTACTATAAGGTATTTTACTAGAAATATTAATTTCTATAAAATTACTAATTTAGTACCAAATTTATTTACCATAATATGGGTAGTATTTATAGTTGGTATTTCTAATTCATTTAATAGTAAAATTTCAAAATGGTTATATGGTATATGTTTTGCAGTAAGTTTAATTTTATTTTTGACACATACAATATACTATGCTTATTTTAAAAATTTTTTTGATTTTTCTTCTCTTAGATACGCATCTGAAGCAGGAGATTATTTAGTAGACGCAATTAAAAACAGCCCTATTTGGGTATTTGTTACTGCTTTCATATCTATTACATTGTGTTATTTTGCAATTAGATTTGTACCTAAAAAGAAGGATTCAAATTATAAAAAGCTTGTAATTATTGTTATAATTTTTCTTGTTGCGCATCTTTTAACACCTTTACTACTAGGTAAGCCAGCTACTACATGGGATGCATGGAGAAAACCTAGGAATGTATATAATTCATTTAACGATAATAAAAGAAGTATGCAGGTAGCAGGTTTTTATGAATATAATTTTAGAAACTTCTATGTTAATTATTTAAAGAAAGATACTCCTGTAGAAGATGAGAATACAAAATTATTAGAAGAAAAATTTAATGAAGATGTTAGTGAATACTCTAATAAGTATACTGGATTATTTAAAGATAAAAATGTTATTTTTGTTCAGTTAGAAAGTATAGATAGTTTCCTTGTTACAAAAGAGATAATGCCTACTTTGTATAGTTTGAAAAAGAATTCTATTAATTTTAATAATCACTTTTCTTTTGTAAGTGGTGGTGGTTCAACATTTAATTCAGAGTACATGGTTAATACTGGATATACTACTCCAATATCTATAAATAAAGGAGCTTATACATTTAGTAAAAATACTTATTCTTATTCTTTACCAAATTTACTAAAAAAAGAAGGATATACAGTTAACGCATTTCATATGAACACACCTGAATATTATTCCAGAGATGTTAACTATAAAAGCTTTGGATATGATTCATTTAATAGCCTTAAAAATCAAGATAATGGTAAATACTATACAGATAATTCTTTTTGGTTAGATACTGAATTAATTAATAATCCAACTTTTAATAAATTAATATTTAATACTGAAGAAAAATTTGCAGATTACATTATTACTTATTCAGCGCATATGCCTTTTGAAACAAAGAAAGGTGTTTGTAGTCTATTAGTTGAAGATAAAACTGAAGAATTGAGTGAATATGAGTGTTTAAAATTACAAGCTCATGAAACAGATAATATGCTTAAACTTATCTTAGAAAATTTAAAAGAAAAAGAATTATTAGATAATACAATACTTGTTTTATTTGCAGATCATTATTTATATACTTTAAATGATAAAACTTTATTAGATAAATTTAAAACAACTGAAAATAATCTTATAAATCATACTACATGGATGATATGGAGTAATAATATGAAAAAAGTAGATGTTAAAGAAGTAACGTCTCAACTTAATATATTACCTACAGTAGCAAATTTATTTGGTTTAGATTATCATCCAAATTATTATCTAATGCCAGATGCTTTAAATACAGGATATAAAGGTCTAGTATTCTTTAGTGATTATTCTTGGTATGATGGTAATGTATATGTTGCAAATAGTGAAGTTACTAATGGTAAAAAGATAAAAGAAGAAGAATTAATGGAAAAGAATCAATTAGTAAATAAATATATAAAAATAAATGATACTGTTCTTACTGCAGATTATTTTAAAAATATTAAAAAGAATGTTAATAAATAACATTCTTTTTTACCATCTTGGATAACCATAATATGGCATTTGATAATATGGATATGGTTGATAATATGGCCTATAAAAATATGGTGCTACTAAACCACCTGTAATTCCACCTAATATAAAAGGGCCTAAAAATCCTCCACCTAATAACCTATTATTATTATTTCCTTTTCTATATTGATAATTATTATACATAATAACTCCTTTCATAATATAATATGAAAAAAAAGAACTTGAGTTCTTTTTACCACCTTTTTATATTATGTTTGTTTTTTAACCATGCAGCGAAGTTTAAATCAATCCAGAATCCGTAAACAAATAGTATCATAAGCATTGCAGCGGCACCTTTTTCTGCATTTTTTACAAGATCATAATCTGAATCGCCTACTGGAATTGTAATATCAAATACTATATAAAGCGCAAAAATCAAAATAAAGAACGCTCCAATTATTTTTAATATCGCACTTAATTGTTTGCCACCTGGTGTTACAAAAAATTCCTTTCTATAATCACTTTTTTCTTTTTTTTCTAGATCAAAATATGTCTTCATAATTCCTCCTTTATTATACTTATATTGTAACACTATGGATTTAATATTGTATGTTTTTTTATTGTATACCTGTATAATAGTGTAAAAAAACAATATCACTTATGATATTGTTCATTATTTAATATTTTAAAACTTCTATATAATTGTTCTAGAAATAATAATCTAAATAATTGGTGTGGAAATGTCATTTTACTAAATGATAATTTATAATTAGATAATTCTTTTATACTGCCATCTAGTCCATAAGAACCACCTATTATAAATGTTATATCTGTATAATTATTTATAGAATTATCTATTAAATTGGATAATTCTACAGAACTTAGTTCTTTTCCTTCTATTTCTAATGTAATTATATATGATTTTTTATTTAATCTTTTCAATATTTTCTCTGCTTCTACCTTTAATGTCTTAGTTTTATCAAATGATTCATCTTCTAATTCTATTAATTCTATTTTTGTATATTTAGATAATCTCTTTAAGTAATCCTCTATTCCTTCAGATATATATTTTTCTTTTATTTTACCAATAGTTATTAATGTAATCATACTTCTATTAATTCAGTAGTTTCTTTAGGTTTCCCTATTACTACTTTAATATCCTTTTTATTTTTATTTTTAAATTCTTCTAAGGCCTTTTCTTCAGTATTATTTACTTCTGAAAGGTGCGCGAGTACTACTACTTTTGTATTATCTCCAATAAACTTTGATAGATATTCTGAACTCATCTCATTTGATAAGTGCCCTTTATCGCTCCATATTCTTTGCTTTAAATGATATGGATAAGGACCTTCTTCTAACATTTCTATATCATGATTACTTTCCATAATATATATTTTTTTATTAGAAAGCATATCAAAATACTTATTATTTATATAACCTGTATCAGTTATGTATACAAGTGAGTCTTGTACTATATATCCATATGATTCAACATCATGACTAGTTCTAAATACTTTTATATTTATTCCTTTTATAGCCATTTCTTTAGTTATATACTTTACATTATCTGTATCCAATTCCTTTTGCATTTTAGGAGTCATATAAGCAACTACATTATATTTTCTAGCAAATGTATGAAGTCCTAATGTGTGATCTTTGTGAATATGTGTTAGTAGTATAGCATCAATATCTTTTGGATCTACATCCATTTCCTTTAACTTTTCTTCTACGTAACAACATCTCATACCAATATCTATTAATATCCTAGTATCATTATCTTCTATGTAAGTAACATTGCCTTTACTACCACTTGCTAAAACTTTTACTTTCACTTAAAATCACTCATCTTTCTTGTATCCAATAAATGTACTTGTATTCTTTTTAAATAATAACTCAACTGTCTTAGTTACACCATTCCTATTTTTACCAATAATGAATTCTACAACGCTATTATTATCATCCATTCTGGCTTCTTTGTTATAGTAATCATCTCTATATAAGAATGCAACTATATCTGCATCTTGCTCTATTGATCCAGATTCCCTTAAATCACTCATTAATGGGCGCTTATCTTCTCTTCCTTCAACTGCACGAGATAATTGTGCACATGCAATTATAGGAACACTTAATTCAAGTGCTAAAGTCTTTAATGCTCTAGATATTTCCGCTACTTCTTGTTGCCTATTACCACCATATCTATTTGTAGAAGTTACTAATTGTAGATAGTCTATTACTATTAATGCTAAACCTTCTTCAGATGACGCTAATCTTCTACATTTAGCTCTTATCTCACCAATTGTTATACCAGGAGTATCATCAATCATTATATGTGTATCTGCTAACTGACTAATTGCTTCATTAACTCTCTTCCAATCATTATGTTCCAATTTACCAGTTCTTAATTTGTAACTATCTATTTGACCTGCAGATGATATCATTCTCATTGCTAACTGATCTGCACCCATTTCTAAGTTAAATATTGCCACATTTTTCTTAGTTGTCATAGCAACATTTGTTGCTATGTTTAATACTACTGCTGTTTTTCCCATACCTGGACGAGCTGCTAAAATTATAAGTTCATTTTCATGAAAACCTGTAGTTACTTTATCCAAATCATAAAATCCACTTGGTACACCTGTTATTTCACTACCATTTTCTGATAATTTTTCTAAATTTGTTTGTGCTAAACTTAATGCTTCTTGTATTGGTTTAAATTCAGATGCTTTTCTATTTTTTACTACATTTAATATTTTTCTTTCCGCATCATCTAATGTTTCATTAATAGTAAAATCCCCATTATAAGCATCTGATACTATACCTGTAGCAGTATTAATTAAATTTCTTAATATTGCTTTTTCATTAACTATATTTATATAATAATCTACATTAGATGCAGTTGGTACAGAGTTTACTATTTCAAGCAAATAATCTACATCTCCAACTTGTTTCAATAACTTCTTAGATTTTAATTTATCAGTAACTGTAGTTATATCTACTGCAACTCCCAATGTATATAATTCTTTTAATACTTCAAATATTTTAGCATGTGAATCCATATAAAATGATTCAGGCATTAAATCTTCACACACTTTTTGTAATGCCGATTTTGATATAAATGCTGCACCTAAAACAGATTGTTCTGCTTCATAATTATGTGGTTCTTCTCTATTCATAAGTCACCTCTATTTTTCTAATATGATTTCTAATTTAGCAATTACATCTTTATGTAATTCAATATTTACAAAATGATGACCTAATGTTGTTATTGGTTCATCCACTTTTATTTTTTTCTTATCTATAGAGTATCCAAGTTTATCCAATTCTTCTTTTATTTGTTTTGATGAAATACTACCAAAGACTCTATCTTTTTCACCAGTTTTTACTTTAAAACTAACTTTCACTTTAGACAATTTATTCTTTAACTCATTAGCTTCTTTTATATCTTGTGCTTCTTTTTCTTTTCTTTCTTTTTTTTCACTTTCTAATCTTTTATTACTAGTTTCTGTATACATAACTGCAAGTTTATTCTTAATTAAATAATTCATTGCATATCCATCTTTTACTTCTTTAATTTCATCTTTTTTTCCTTGACCTTTTACATCTTTAATAAATATTACTTTCATTTTAAACCTCCCAAATATTCAAGTATTTTATCTTTTATATCACTTACTCTACAATCTTTTATTTGAGCTGCTGCATCTGTTTTATGTCCACCACCATTAAATTTATTCATAATACTTGCTACATCTATATTACCTAAACTTCTAGCACTTATTCCAACTATACTATCATCTAATTTAGCAATAGTAAATGATGCCTCTACACTATTAAATCTTAATAATGTATCTGATGATTTAGCTAAATCAGTTGAAAGATATTTACCATCTCCTGTAGTTATAGCAATATTATCATAAAACTCCGTATTAAGTACTAATTTTTGTATTCTTTTATACTCATTAAAATTTTGTTTTAATAAGTATTGTGATTCATTTGTATCTGCGCCAAATTGATACAACAATGACGCTGATTCATGAGTATCTTTTGTTGTCTTTAAAGAAAATCCATTTGTATCTACATATATACCTGAAAGCATTATTGTAGCTACTTCAGATGGTATATAAATATTTAAATTATTTATTAACTTTAACACTAATTCACATGCACTTGAACTCATAATATCTATATATTTATATATTGTATCTATACAATCTTTAGTTTCAATGTGATGATCTATTACTATTCTATTCTTAATATCTAATAATTTAATATTTTGTAATCTTTTACTTACATTAACATCTGTTACTATCAATAATGATTTATTATCTATTCTATCTTTTATATCATTATATCTTTTTGGTATTATATCCAATTCTTTAATACTGGAAATAGCTCTTTTCATTTCCTTTGAATAATCTTCATCATCTATAACTACATGTACATTTTTACCTATCTTATTAGCAACATAGTACATACCTAAAATTGATCCTAAAGCATCAAAATCAATATTTTTATGTGCAGTAATAAATACTTCACTAGATGATCTAATAAGTTCCGCTATTTTTAAAGAGTCTAACATAATACCACATCCTTAACTAATATTATACAATAAATATAAGAAAAAAAGAAGAGATTAACTCTTCTAATCTGCATCAATTCTACTTAATATCTGAGCTGGTGTTTTTCTGATAGTATTAAATACTGGTAATAATCCAACTATAATATTAAATCCATATACTATTAATACTGATATTAATATTATTGGTAAATTAAATAAATAACTTTCTCCTAATAATGGCAATTCAGTTAATCCTTTAATTACATATCCCATTACTATTAATCCAAGTGTAGATGCAGTAAGTGTTATAGCAAGTATTTCTCCTAAGAACATTTTATATATGTCCATTTTCTTAATTCCTATTGCTCTTAATATACCTACTTCTTTTATTCTAGATAAGAATGATGATCTAATCATTAAGTATATTTCTACTAAAGATATAGATAACATAATTATTGCTACTAAAGAAGATGACTTTACATATTCTTTTCTTTCTTCCATGTAATCTTTTTTATCTTTATCATATATATCTTGTACTTTAATAGATTTTTCTTTAAAGTAATTTGTTACTCTATCCTTATCTTTTGGATATACAATTATTTCTTTATTATCATCTAATAATTTATATTTAATTGTATTATTACTTACAAGCATATTATTTATATCATTTGTATAATATCCCACTACTTTAAGTTTCTTATCATTTACTTTTTTATCTATTTGTTTATTTAATGGATAACTATATCTTTCATCATAATTTACTATAACTTCATAATCTTTTTCAGGTAATCTACCTTGTTTTATTTTTAAATCAGATACCAATTTATAATCTAATAATTTATTATCACTTTGATAACTATAATCTTCTATGAATCCATAATCAGTATTTGTACCTACTTTTGAATTAGATAATATATTTATAAACATATCTTCAAATGTATAAATTGATGGGCTTTGTAAATCTGTAATACCTACTATTTTAAATTTATCCATATTATCTATTTGTATATTTAAATCTAAATAATCTTTTGAATCTGTAATACCTACTTGTTGTGCAAGTTTCCTTTTCATTGTAGATTCAAGCGCCATCTTATCTATTACTATTTCATAATCATTTTCTGGCATTCTTCCATATACTAAGTCTTTATTAGATATCATATTTAAACTTGATAATGATGCATTAATAGTGTCTATTGCATCTATTGTTTGAAGATAAAAATCATATTTTATATAAAATGTAACTGATGAATTACCAGGTAGTACATAATTAATATCTTCATTTTTTTCATATTCTAAATAATTATCTTTATTTATTTTATTTAGATTAATAGATAAATAAGATTTATTATGTGTTACAAAATCTTTATCTTCTACATTCAATATACCTGCTATATTACTTACTGAATATAATACAAACATAGATGATATAAAGAATCCTACTAATAATATTTTCTTTAATATTGGATATGATTTGATTTTTTTAAATCCAGATATTAATAATGTAATTGGATTAAATATTGAACTATATTTTAATTTAATATTATTATTAATTATTTCATTAAAATCAAAATTATATTTTTCATATGTTTCTTTATTTATCTTTTTATATGTATCATTAACAAGTTCTAAAGTAGAATCATTATCTATAACTTCTAATTTATTTTTACTATCTGATTCAATATAAATGTTCCCATTTTTTACTACTATTTTTACATTTAATTTTTTATTATCTTCACTATAATAATCAATACTTAGATTATTAGATTTTATAGTCTCATGATTTTTAATATCCTTTAAATATATTTTATTTTCTATTCTATAATCCAAATCATTATTATGAATATTTTCCTTATCTTTTACTACTTTACCATCTAATATTTCTATAATTCTAGATGCATAGAAATTAGCTATATCTTTTTCATGAGTAACCAATATTACTAATTTATTTTTAGATATTGATTTAATTATATTCATTACTTCAATAGTATTTTTACTATCTAAGTTACCAGTTGGTTCATCTGCAATAATTATATCTGGATTCTTTACTATTGCCCTTGCTATACCAACTCTTTGCCTTTCACCACCAGAAAGCATTCCTACATTTCTTTTTCTATATTTATATAATCCAACTCTTTCTAAGACATAATCTACTCTTTTCTTTATTTCAATTTTATCTTTTATACCTATCATTTTAAGTACAATAGCAACATTATCATATACACTTAACTCTTCTATTAAATGATAATCTTGAAATATATAACCTATATTTAATGTTCTTAATTCATCTTTTTTAGATGATAAGAATCTAGTCATCTTTTTATCATTAATATATATATCACCAGAATTAACATTATCTAGCCCACCTATTGCATTTAATAATGTAGTTTTACCACATCCAGAAGGTCCAAGAAGTGCTACTAAGCCTGTATCAGATAGTTCTAATGTAGTATCATTAATTACATGTATTTCATTCTTTTTACCTTTATTAAAATACTTATTTAATTTATTAATCTTTATCATACTACACCTCCCTATAAGTACTCATAGCAGAATTTTTAAATAAATGTTTTGAGTACTTTCTAGATATTAAATATGACATTGCAAATAATATTAAATATAAAATTATATAGTCATATATAGTTAAATATGTAACTAAATCTTTTAAATATTTCCATTTAACTATATCATTTACTACCAATATAGATAATATTACTATAATTAAATATGCTATATCTAATACTATATTTAATTCAGTACTTATAAGAGTCTTAACATCTTTTTTAGATGCTCCTAAAATTCTAACTGTAGAATAATATATATTCCTAGATTTTAATATTATCTTTATAACAAAATATGATATAAAGAACATAGCTACTAATACAATTAATATACCTATTGCTTTAAATAAATTAACAAATACCCTTAATTCTTCAGTATAATCTACCAATGCATCTTTAACATGTAATGTAGTATATCCATTATTATTTAATTCTTTAATTACTTCTTTTAACTTTTTTACATCTTTAATAAAAATACTACTTTGATATGGTTCTTTATCATACATTGAATAATAATCTTCATCATTTACAAATATTGCATCACTATATCTATCATATTCTTTTATACCAGTTAATCTTTCAAAATTGTTTTTATTAAAAGTATTACTTATTGATAAATCTATATCATCAGAATAATATAGATTTACTGTTTTAATATTCACATTATTATTCTTACAATTATAATTTTTACAATAATATGACATGGCGTCAGGAACTATTACTTTACCCTTAGCTATCTTACTATTTGGATATACATTTATATAATTATAATGTTCTTCATCACCAAATTTTTTACCATTAATATCAACAATTACTTTACTTCTAGAACTATTTATATTCTTGCTTATATCTTTAAGCATATTATCATTAACATATATTTTAGAATTATAATCATTTTCATCTAAAAATTTGATTCCAACTATTTTAATTTTATAATCTAGCATATCTTTTCCAGTAGTTGATTCTGTCATATTTAATTCTTGCTCAAAGAAACCTTTTTTATTATAGTTATAATAATCTTCCCAAGTATAAACTATCACTTCATTATCATTCTCTGGCATTCTTCCAGCATCTAAATTACCATTAAAATCTTCTAATAATGAAATATAACCATTAATATAAAAATCATTCTCATTACTTAAACCCATAGATGCATCTAATAATACATCTTCTTTTACTATTTTACTTACATATTTTAGATTAGTTAAATAATCATAATCATTAGCACTAATAATACTTCCATCTTTTTTCTTTACAATTATTCTAGTATCATCAGTATTACTAAAAAATTCATTAATTCCAAATTTATCACCATCATAATTAGATTTTAAAGTAGATGTATACTCACCCATAACTGAAAGTGATAATAATAAATATACAATCAACAATAATAAAAATTTAGGTATTATATTAAATGTATTTCTAAAAGACAATTTCATTTTATCTTTAAATTTAGGATTACCATATTCTTTTTCATCATATTTAGTACTCTTAACTTTATTTATTACTGTATCTTCTAATATTTTACCATCATGCATTCTTATTTTTCTAGTTGCATATTCTTCCACTTGATCATAGTTATGCGTTACTATTACTACCAATTTATCTTTAGATATTTCATATAATAATTTTATTATTTCTTTTGCACTTCTACTATCTAAGTTACCAGTTGGTTCATCTGCAACTATTATTGGAGTATCTTTAGCAAGTGCTCTTGCTATAGCTACTCTTTGTTTTTGACCACCACTTAGCTTAGATACTTTAGTATTCTTATACTTAGTTAAACCAACTTGATTTAATAAATCCATTATTTTATCTTTAGTACCTTTATCATTCATATTGTTTAATATATACATAAGTTCAATATTTTGATATACAGTATAACTATTAATTAAATTAAAATTTTGAAATATATTCGCTATATATTTCTTTCTATATTCTTCAAAATCAGTTTCACTATAATAACTAGTTTCTTCCCCATTAATGTACATTTCTCCTTCTTCATATGAATCAAGACCAGAAATAACATTTAATAAAGTGCTTTTACCACTACCACTTTCACCAGTTATTACTACAAATTCACCAATATTTAATTCTAAATTCAATTTAGAAAACCCACTAGTAACTTGTCCTTTATTATAATAAAATTTTGAAACATTCTTTAGTTTTAACATATAATCACCCATACAATTATATATTATATCATATAATAAAAAATATTATATAAAATAAAAAGATTGTTAATATTAACAATCTTATTTTGCAAATACATATGGATCAGCAGTTGTTCCAGAACCTTTCATTTGAACATCTGGAACTAAATACACAGAAGGGCGAACATCATTTCTGTTGCATGCACCTGTTTCAGAAATGGCATAAGTACCGCTTGTAATCCATACAAAATCAGCACGAGAAGAACTAGATTCTGGTGTAATTGTCCACCCACTTCTAAATAGCCAATTAAAACTACATTTAACTGCTGCATTTAAATTCGTTTTACATGTTGCATCACCTGATGCGTATCCAAAATCACTTGGATATATCATTCCTACTTTACCAGTCCACGTATACGTTCTTTCCACTTCATCAGTACAAGATGAACCAGATGTACATAATTTTCCTGTTGTTCCTCTTTCAGCGGCATATGCTTCTGCCAATGTAATTGTACTATTTTTTTGTAGTCCTCCAGTATACCATGTTGCATCACCTATTAATTCTTGAGAATCATTTGTTAATGCATACATTTTGTCAAAGGTTCCTTGATGGTAACTATTAACTCCATTATACCATAAAGGATTTTCACTTAATGATGAATTTAAATAATCTCCATTTAATTCTCTCATCAAATCTGCACCTTCATATGTACCAGATGGTCCCCATTGATTTACTCCAAATCCAAAATTTACAGACCCTGTTCCTGATTGTAAACTTGAGTCCCATGAAAAACTTCCTATTGAGTCTTTTCTTACTAGTTTTACTCTTTGTTCTCCATCAACATTAAATAATCCTACTATTCTCCAGACTTCATTATTAAACGTTACATAATTATCAGGATTACTTCCTTGATATCTTAATTCATCATGATCATCTTTTATTAGACCACCTGTTCCTATTTTAGATGTT